>Ga0065711_1011368_pt1 | contig 23403 bp, 21 predicted proteins | sample Hoacrofraction12_FD_59098 | JGI IMG/M metagenome (GOLD analysis project Ga0065711, IMG submission 59098) | Hoatzin crop microbial communities from Cojedes, Venezuela - Epithelial fraction 12 v2 (version 2) | ecosystem: Host-associated > Birds > Digestive system > Esophagus > Crop | place...
TGTGTCGGCAGACAGGATAGCGGATATTCTGGGATTCCCGAAAGCCGCTGTTGAAGAAGCGATAAACGATTTAATGACGAGGTGCGAGAGTAATCCGTGGAGCGGCATTACAATCCGCAAGGTCGATGAGTCCTACTGCATGATGACAAAGCCTTCGATGAAGAAGGTCATGGATGCGATGTTCTCGCCTCGCATGATGACACCGCTGTCGCAGGCATCCTACGAGACCCTGGCCGTTATCGCATACAACCAGCCCTGCACGAGAGCCGCCGTTGAGACCGTCAGGGGTGTGTCTTCCGACAGCATAATTTCAAGACTTTTGGATCGCGGCTGGATTGAAGAGGCGGGAACATTGGACGCTCCCGGGCGCCCCACATTGTTCCGCACATCAAAGCAGTTTCTTTTGGAGTTTGGAATATCTTCGGCGGACGACCTGCCTTCGATGGAACTTATGAGTTACAAGACCATAAGGGATCTTGAAGACTCATTGCGCAAGGCCGCGGGAGTCGAGGACAAGCAGATCACAATCGACAGCCTGATTGCGGAGAACACCGAAGAGCAGAACGAAGACACTTCCGGCGGAACGGAATAATTCATAGATATAAGACAGCAAAATCGGTATGTGACGATAGGAAGCAGGCTCCAAATTACCCTGAAAGTCACCTTGCAGTAGGTGACAAAATATGGGAAACGAATCCAAATCACCTTGAAAGTCACCTTGCAGTAGGTGACAAAATATGGGAAACGAATCCAAATCACCCTGAAAGTCACCTTGCAGTAGGTGACAAAATATGGGAAACGAATCCAAATCACCCTGAAAGTCACTTTGCAGTAGGTGAAAATCAGACGTAAAATTCGAAGTGACAAGCAAAAATACTTGACACCCATTTCCTTATTTGCTATTATTTGCGGGCTATGAAAGAAAAGTCCGTCAAAACATGTCTGTTGCTTGATTTCTACGGTGCGTTGCTTACCGAGAAAATGATGCGGATTATGGATTTGTACTACAACGAGGACTTCTCGCTTTCCGAGATTGCGGAGAGCGAGGGAATTTCAAGGCAGGGCGTCTTTGATTGTGTAAAAAGATCCGAGGCACAACTGGAAGATTTTGAGAAGACTTTGGGTCTTGCAAAACTTCACGGACAGATAGAAAAAGCAACAAAATTACTGGAACAAAACGAGCCCGACAAGGCCCTGGAGATATTAAAGAATGTTTGAAAGTCTTTCGACAAAACTGCAGAACGTAACCGCTAAAATGCGCGGCAAGAGCCGTGTCACCGAGGCGGACATCAAGGAGATGACACGCGAGATACGTATGGCCCTTTTGGAGGCCGACGTCGATTACGCGGTCGTCAAAGACTTTGTCTCCGATATGGGCACGAAGTGCTTAGGCGCTGATGTCATGCAGTCCTTAACCCCGGGCCAGCAAATCGTAAAAATTGTTCGCGAGTCCCTGGTCGAACTTTTGGGATCGGACGAGGTCAAACTCAAGGTATCCCCGACGGGCTTTACGACAATTATCCTTTATGGTTTGCAGGGTGCAGGTAAAACCACCACAGCCGTTAAACTTGCAAAACTTCTCAAAGCCGACGGCAAGCGCCCAATGACGGTTTCCGTCGACGTTCACAGACCGGCGGCCGCGCAGCAGCTAAAGATATTGTCCGACGGTGTCGGTGTTGACTGCTACATTGCGCCGGACGAGAAGAATCCCGTCACAATCGTAAGGGATGCCGAGGCAAAAGCACGCTACAATCTTTGCAATTACTTAATCGTCGATACGGCCGGTCGTACGGTTGTCGACGACGAACTCATGAATGAGTTGAAAGACATCAACAGCGCCGTCAACCCGACGGAAAAACTTTTGGTTGTCGACGCAATGATCGGTCAGGAAGCCGTCAATGTCGCACAGGCCTTCGAAGAGGCAATCGGCATGGACGGATTCATCATGACAAAGCTCGACGGTGACACAAGGGGCGGTGCCGCGCTTTCAATAAGAAAGATTACGGGTAAGCCCATCAAATATATCTGCGTCGGAGAGAAGGTCGACAACATCGAGCCCTTCTATCCCCAGCGTATGGCCGACAGAATCCTCGGAATGGGCGATGTTGTATCCCTGATTGAGAAGGCATCGCAGACAATCGACGAAGATGCCGCGAGAAAGTCCATGGAGAATCTGATGAACAACAAGTTCACCCTGGACGATTTGTATTCGCAGTTCGAGCAGATTAAGAAGATGGGGTCTTTGAAGGATGTTATGGGAATGCTCCCCGGTATGTCGGGCAAACTCGATGATGCCGAGATAGACGATAAGATAATCGATCGTCAGATGGCAATCATTTCATCCATGACAAAGCGCGAGAGACGCAATCCGCAGATTCTCGACGCTTCAAGGCGCAAGAGAATCGCAGCCGGTGCCGGTGTGCAGGTGTCCGATGTCAACAAACTCATGATGCAGTACGAGCAGTCCGCAAAACTCATGAAGCAGTTCGCAGGCGGCAAGCTCCCGAAGGGTTTAGGACGCACGGCAGGCGGCATGGGAATGGGCGGAGGCCTCGGCGGATTCGGCGGCTTCGGAGGCGGGAAAACAACGTCTCACAAGAAAAAGGGCAAGAAGAAAAAGGGCAGAAGATAAAGCTTATCACGCCGCGTCGTGCGGTGAAGATATATAAAAAAATCAAAATTTCGGAGGAAATTTAAAATGGCAGTAAAAATTCGTTTGAGAAGAATGGGAAAGAAGAAGGCACCTTTCTATCGTATTGTTGTCGCTGATTCCAGATTCCCGAGAGACGGCAGATTCATCGAGGAAATCGGCTACTACAATCCTTTGACAGACCCCGCTGAGGTCAAGATCGACGCAGAGGCCGCAAAGAAGTGGATCGGCAACGGCGCTCAGCCCACAGATACCGTTCGTTCTCTTCTGAAGAAAGAGGGCATTCTCTGATTTTCTTTTTTCGAAAAGAAAAACTTTGGAAGAATGCAATCTCTTGAAGAAGGAGGAGAGACATGGACGAATTATTGACCTACATCGTTAAGGAGTTGGTCACCAACCCCGACGAAGTCGTGGTGAAGAAATCCGAGCGCGGAAATACGGTTAAATTCGAACTTTCCGTCGCGCCCGAGGATACCGGTAAGGTTATCGGCAAGAACGGCAAGCGCGCCCAGGCAATCAGAGCCATCATGAAGGCTAAGTATGCCAAAGAAGGCAAGCGCGTAATCGTTGACATCATCGGATAAAGTGAAACACGATAAAATCATCATAGGTAAAATCACAAGCGCCCACGGGATTGCCGGTGAAGTGAAGGTATATCCTTTAACCGACGACCCGGGGCGTTTTTCGACGCTCAAAAAATGCTATATCTCCCGCGAAGACCTGAAGGACACAAAACAAATCGAGGTTAAACGCGCGAGATACCACAAGGGCATGGTCGTGATTCTCACATCCGCGGCCAAAGACAGAAACGAAGCGGAGACCTTAAGGGATCTGTTCCTGTCGGTCGACCGCAACGACGCGGTTAAGCCCGAGGACAGTTTTTTCGTAGTAGATTTGATAGGCCTCGAAGTCACAGACGACCAAAGGGGTCTGCTGGGCACAATAGAAGATGTTTTCGACACGGGCTCTAACGACGTCATTCAGGTTAAACGCAAGGGCAAAAAGCCTCTGCTCATTCCGTTCCTCAAAGATGTCTGCTACGACACGGATATAGAAGCGGGCTGCATGAAAGTCAGGCTCCCCGAGGGCCTCTACGAGATTTACGAGTAAAGGAGGCAAAAATGCATTTCTACGTTTTGTCTCTTTTCCCCGAGCAGGTCGAAACATTCCTTAAAACCAGCATAACCGGGCGTGCGCAGGACAAGGGTTTGGTCACGGTCGAAGGCCTCTACATAAGAGATTTCGCAACCAACGACTACGGCAAAATCGACGATACCCTTTATGGCGGCGGCACGGGGCTCCTCATGCAGTGCGAGCCGGTTTTCCGCGCCTACAACGCCTGCAAAAAGAAGGCCGAAGAGCAGGGAAGAACAAAACCCTATATGGTCTACATGTCTCCCAAAGGGCATGTTTTCAACGAACAAAAAGCACACGAACTTTCGAAAAAGGAAGACCTCGTAATTCTCTGCGGACACTACGAGGGCGTGGATTCAAGAGTGATAGACGAAATCTGCGACGAAGAAATTTCCATCGGCGACTATGTCTTAACCGGCGGTGAGACCGCGGCCATAGTCGTAATCGATGCCATAACAAGACTCATCCCCGGGGTTCTCCCGAACGAAGAAGCATATACCAACGAGTCTCATACGGCAGGGCTCTTGGAGGCCCCGCAATACACCAAACCCGCCGAATGGCACGGCCGCAAAGTCCCGGAGGTTCTGATGCACGGCAACGACGCCCTGATCGACGACTTCAACCACATCTCAGCCCTCCTTGAGACTTGGAACAAGCGCCCGGACATGTTCGACAAACTCTCCCTCACCGAAGACGAGTGGGAGAAACTCCTGAAACTTAAAAATTCACAACAGTAAACACCATGGGCAAAGTATATATCCTGATGCGGCACGACAATTCACTTGATATGGACATCCCTCACGACATAGAGATGGCCGTGGCTATGTACGGCTTCAGAGAACTGGCAGCCGAAATAGTCCCGTACCACATAGTCAGCGAAATATACGATAGGGTCACGCGCGACGACATTGTCGTAGACTATATGTCGCAGTGCAAAACAATATTTAAAAAATTCGGCGCGGAACCGAACCTGCCGGATTACCCGACCCAACTGCAAAAGTATCTCGGCAGAAAGATTTGGAAAGATACGATAGACAGCATCTCGCGTGACGAATCAAAATGGAGTGCCGGCAATTTCGTAAAGCCCGTAACCTCCAAGGCCTTCACCGGAAAAATTATTTCGAGCCTGAAGGATCTTGAAGGCTGCGGCAGTTACACCGGAGACGCGGAAGTCCTTGTAAGCGAGCCCATAGACATAGCCGCCGAGTGGCGCTGCTTCATCCTTTACGACAAAATCCTTGACGTGCGCCCGTACAGTATGTTTGTAAANCCNGAAAAGGATGCATACAGATACGGCTACGACCCCAAAACACTCGATGCGATTCTCGAAGACTTCAAAACCTGGGCCGGGCGTCCTGCGGCCTGTGCAATAGACATCTGCCAAACAAAAGACGGCCGCACACTTTTAGTCGAACTCAACGATGCCTATGCCTTGGGCTCCTACGGTCTCTTTCCGATATTCTACGCAAGAATGATCTCCGCCAGATGGAGCCAACTTCTCGGTCGTCCTGACGAATACGATTTCCGGATGGTGTAGAAGAATAATTACCGACATCACGACCTGTTCTAGGTTGNTATGTCGGTTGATTCGTGCTGTTTTCACCGACATCACGACCTGTTCTAGGTTGATATGTCGGTTGATTCGTGCTGTTTTCACCGACATCACGACCTGTTNTAGGTTGATATGTCGGTTGATTCGTGCTGTTTTCACCGACATCACGACCTGTTCTAGGTTGATATGTCGGTTGATTCATGTTGTTTTTGCCATCATCACGACCTGTTGTACGAGGTTCTCATCTAGGTTATTAATGCTGTCTTCACTTTCATTTCAACCTCGTTGCAAGGTGAAAAATTTTGTCTTTTAAGGCCGGAATTACCACCAATTGCACACATGGGTGGTACAGTTCTCGGAACATTTGGAAGATGTGGGCGGCGTGTCGTGAATTGACGGGGTAAGTGTTATATAATTAGGAAAAATTTGTGTTCAGGGAATGGCGTATGATTAAAAATCTGGTTGCTGTTATTGATGTCGGATCGCTTACGGCACGACTTAAAATTTTTGAGATCAGTCCCAAAGGAAAACCCAAGGTTGTTGAAGTCGCAAGGAAGGTGACGAATGTCGGCACCAGGAGTTTTCGGTACGGGGAAATCTTAAATGAGCAGGTTGAGGAACTGTGCAGGTGCCTTGAGGCTTTTGAGGAAAAGTGCAGGGAATATCAGGTGTCGCGCGTTTTCTGTGTGGCAACGTCGGCGTTCAGGGATGCCGGGAATACGGATATCGTTGTCGAGAAGATAAGGACGCGCACAGGGTTTAAGATTGAGGTCGTGGACAACGCGATGGAGAGATATTATCAGAACATCGCGGTGCAGACGATTTATCCCGATTTTAAGAAGATGGTGTCCGAGGGTACGATGTTCCTCGATATCGGAGCGGGGTCGTTGCAGGCTACTGTTTTCGATAAGTCGGAGTTGCTCTTCTCTCAGAACATGGCTTTGGGTGCGCTTAGAATTTATGAATTGCTCTCGGATCTGGAGAACCGCACGACGCACTACGAGGACGTGCTCGAGGAGTATATTGCGCAGGATTTGAATGACTACCATGCGGTGGAGCCGAAGGGAATTACATACAAGAACCTGATCGCGTTTTCCGGCGAGATGGGATATATAAAGCAACTTGCGGGGCGCGAGTCGACGGGTTCCGTGGTTTTGTCCAAGCAGGAGTTCCTTAATGTCTACGAGTATTTGCTCAAGACGAGGCCGACGGATTTGACGCTCAAGGACAATGTGCCGTCTTTGATATCTCCGCTCCTGCTGCCGTCCGCGCTTATTGTGAGGAATATGCTCGAGTACACCGGCGTCGACACTTTGTATCTGCCGCATGTCTCGCTTTCGGACGGAATTATTTACGAGTATTGCTACAGGGAATTGGGGTACAAACTGGCGGTTAAGCCCGAGAATTACATGGTGACCGCGGCGCGCAATATGTCGAAGAGATACAGGTGCGACAAAAAGCACATTGAGTTTGTAGAAGAAGCGGCTTTACGGATTTTTGACGAGACGCGGAAAATTTCGGGACTGGGCGCGCGCGAAAGGCTTTTGATGCAGTTGGCAGCAATTTTGCATGAGGTCGGAAAATTCGTGGCCGCGAGAAACTACAGCGATGCTTCCTACGACATTATCAAGAAGACCAAGCTTATCGGGCTGTCCGAGGAGGAGCTCAACATCGTGGCGCTGGTTGTAAGGCTCTATTCGAAGGGCAATATGTACGACAGCTACTACTATTCGCTCCTGCAGCCTTCCGAGAAGGTCGTCGTCTCCAAACTCACCGCGATTTTGAAACTGGCGGATTCGCTGGACGCCGCGCACAAGGAAAAGATTTCAAAGATGTCGGTTGTTCTCCACCCTGACAGCCTCCACATATCCTGCGAAAGCCCGAAGGATATGTCTTTCGAGGAGTGGGCGTTCGAACACCGCCGCGAATTATTTGAAGAGGTCATGGGTATCAATCCCGTGCTTCGTGTCAGGAGGGAATGCTGATGGCAGTAGGAAAAGGTAAGAAGAAGTCCGAGGCATCGAAAACAGAAGCTCCGGCAAAGAAAAAAACCGGTAAGAAGAACCCCGGAAAAACCAAGGAATACAGATCCGATAAATACGCGTCGTTTTTGTCAGGAAACTCCAAATATTTTAACCGTGAACTGTCCTGGCTTGAATTCAACGACAGAATTTTGCATGAGGCCCGTGACACCAAAAATCCTCTGCTCGAAAGACTCAACTTTCTGTCTATCACCGCATCGAATCTGGATGAGTTTTATATCGTACGTGTTGCGTCTCTGCGCGACATGCAGAGTATCAATTTCACGGAGAAGGATATCGCGGGCTTTACCGTAACCGAGCAGCTTGAAAGAATCGACGAGAAGACCCGCGCGTCGATGGCCCTGATGTACTCGACTTTTAACAGATCGCTCGTGCCGACCCTGCGGCAGGAGGGAATTTTCTTCTCGTCTTACGATGAGTTGGGAGACGAGCAGAAGGCCGCAGCCGATGAGTATTTCCACACCGTTTTGTATCCGATTTTAACGCCGATGGCAGTCGATGCCTCGCGCCCGTTTCCTTTGATTTATAACCGTATGCTCAACATGTGCGTTATGCTCGAAAACGACCCCGAGGCAGAGACTTTAAAGCGTCGCGCGTCGGACGATTCGGACGAGCCTGAATATTTATATGCAACCCTGCAGATTCCGACGGTCGTCAAGAGACTTTACAATATATCAACTGCCGAGGGTGAGATTTTTGTTCCCATCGAAGACATTATCCGCGCCAACATAGATTCTTTGTTTATAGGCCAGACCGTTGTCGCAACGGGATTCTACCGTGTAATGCGAAATGCAGATCTGGATATCGACGAAGACGAGGCCGAGGATTTGTTAAAAGAGATTGAAGAGCAGGTTCGTAAGCGACGCTTCGGCGAGATTATAAGGCTTGAAGTGAGCGACGATATCGACCCTGATTTGCTTGAATATTTAATCTCCGAACTTAAGATCTCGCCTGATGATATTTTCAGCGTCACCGGTCCTATCGATCTGACATTCCTGTCTAAACTCCGTTCCGCATGCGAGCCTCTGCGCCCGGATCTTTGCTACCCCGCGCATGAGCCTGCGGAGGCGGCGATGTTCGAACCCGGCGTTGGGGATATTTTCGCGCAGATAAGGGCGAAGGACAGGATTGTGCACCACCCCTATGAGACCTTTGAGCCCGTGCTTGAGTTTGTTCGCCAGGCTGCCGTCGACCCGAACGTTTTGGCAATCAAGCAGACTCTCTATCGTGTGTCGTCCGACTCTCCGATTGTAGCCTCTCTTTTGGAGGCCGCGCGCAACGGCAAGCAGGTCATGGTGTTGGTCGAACTCAAGGCTCGCTTTGACGAGGAAAACAATATCAACTGGGCAAAGAAACTTGAGAATGCCGGGTGCCACGTTATATACGGTATCGTGGGCCTTAAGACGCACAGCAAGATTACCTTGGTTGTGCGTCGCGAGGAAGACGGAATCAGGAGATATGTGCACCTTGCGACCGGTAACTACAACGATATCACCGCGAAGATTTACACGGACATGGGCCTGTTTACCGCATCCGAATCTTTCGGTGAGGACGCTTCGGAATTCTTCAATATGCTTTCGGGTTTCTCGATTCCGCAGACCTGGAGACGCTTGATTCCCGCGCCTCTGTGGATGAAGAAATATTTCCTCGAGAAGATTCGCCGCGAGGCCGATAACGCGAAGGAAGGCAAGAAGGCCAGGATTGTCGCAAAGATTAATTCTTTGGTCGACGAGCAGGTAATTAAGGCTTTGTACAACGCATCCTGCGCGGGCGTTAAAATCGATTTAATCGTCCGCGGCATCTGCTGCCTGCGCGCCGGGATTCCGGGCATGAGCGAAAACATCTCGGTGCGCTCTATAACCGGACGTTTCCTCGAGCATTCCAGAATTTTCTATTTCTACAACGAAGGTCACGAGGATTTGTATCTGGCTTCAGCCGACTGGATGCCGCGTAATTTAAACCGCCGTGTCGAGCTGCTGTTCCCGATTGAGGACGAGGACTGTCGCGCGCGTGTCATGGAAGTTCTGAAGGTCGAACTTGAAGATACAATCCGCGCGCATATAATGAGTTACGACGGTACCTACCACAAGCAGGATTTGCGCGGCAAGCAGAAAGTCGACTCTCAGGAAGAGTTGATTCGCTTAGCAGACGAGGCCGTTGCGTCGCGTATTGAGGAGCCAGAGCAATACGAATTCACTCCGGCCGAACACCCGGACAACCAATAAAAAGGAGACATAAAATGAGCGTTAAAATTTCAGACTATCCTTCGGTAAAAGACCCTTCCAAATACGAGGGCATCGCGAAAACATTTGACATGACATCCTCATACGGATTTGAGGCCGACATCATAACCTACGGCGCACTTATCAGAAGCCTTAAGGTTCCGTCACCGAAGACAGGTGAGACGGTTGATATCATGCTCGGCCTTAAAGGTTTGGACGAATACATGGCAGACGGTTCGAACCACGGCTCGGTCGTCGGGCGCTCTGCCAACCGAATTTCCGGTGCGTCATTTGAAATCGCCGGCGTCAAGTATTCAATCCCCGCAAACGACGGTCCGAACAATCTTCACAGCGGTAATCCCGCATACCAGAATGTTTTCTGGGAAGGCTCCGTTTTGTCTAAGGATGACACCGACAAAATGATTGCCGATTCCGGCATTGCGGGAATTGCCGAGGCCGACGGCGAGTCTGTGCTTTTAAAATACACATCACCCGATGGCGCCTGCGGATTCCCGGGTAACCTCAAAACAGAAGTTTTGTACGCATGGCTTGCCGACAAAACATTGCTGATTTTGTATATGGGCGAGAGCGATAAGGCAACTGTTTTCGCTCCGACAAATCACTCCTATTTTAATCTCGGCGGTCACGACGCGGGCTATGTCGGAGATGAGCTTATCATGATTAACGCAGATCAGATTACTCTTAAAGATGAGTTCAACTGCCCCGACGGCCGCATTTCCGATGTTGAAGGCACCGACTTCGATGTGCGTGAATATTCCTTCATGTCGCAGCTGATCGAAAGTGATGAGCCTCAGATTACGATGTCATCCGGAATCGATCAGAACTTTATTCTCAAAAACCCCGAGGGCACGTTCTCGTTTGCAGCATCCCTGACAGACCCCAAGACGGGCATCACGATGGAGACCTTAACCGACCTGCCGGGCATCCAGATTTACGCGGGAAATCATTTGGGCGGCGACATGCAGAAGGGAGACAAACCCTACAAGCCTTACGACGCCGTTTGCCTGGAAGCGCAGATGTTCCCGAACGCCGTTAATATCCCCGATTTTAAGTCTCCGATAATCCCTGCGGGTGAGAAAATTTACCACGCGTGCGGTTACAGATTTATTGAGTAAGGCCTCGAAGAGGACTATAATACTTTGAGTTAATTAAAGCCAAGGAAGGTAATTAATATGGAAAAGAAAAATCTTGATTGGGCCAATCTGACCTTCAGCTATCAGAAGACAGATAAGCGTTTCGTTGCAAACTACAAAAACGGCGCATGGGACGAGGGCGCACTCGTTGACGACGACATGATTGTCATGAGCGAGGACGCCGGAGTTCTCCAGTATGCGCAGACCGTTTTCGAAGGCCTGAAGGCTTACACGACAAAAGACGGAAAGATTGTTACATTCCGCCCGGACCTCAATGCCGACAGACTTCACGATTCCGCTGTAAGACTCGAAATACCCCCGATTTCCAAGGAAATGTTCTTAAGATCCGTTAAGGAGACTGTTGCGGCAAACGCTGCATGGGTTCCTCCGTACGGTTCGGGCGCAACCCTTTATCTGCGTCCTTATATTTTCGGTATCAGCCCCGTTATCGGTGTCGCTCCCGCCGAAGACTACCAGTACAGACTTTTCTGCACACCTGTCGGACCTTACTTCAAGGGCGGCGCTAAGCCCATCGTTGTTAAGATTTCCGATTTCGACCGTGCGGCCCCTCACGGTACAGGTAACATCAAGGCGGGTCTAAACTACGCAATGAGCCTGCACGCAATCGTTACCGCGCACAAAGAAGGTTTTGCCGAGAACATCTATTTGGATCCCGGCACGAGAACAAAGATTGAAGAGACGGGCGGCGCCAATATTCTGTTCGTCGATCAGGACGATAACCTCGTTGTACCGAAGTCCGATTCCATTCTGCCTTCAATCACACGCAGAAGCCTCGTTTATGTTGCCGAGCACTACTGCGGCATGAAGGTTATCGAGCGTGAGGTTCTCCTTCCCGAGGTCTTCGACGGCAACTTCAAGGAGTGCGGCCTCTGCGGCACGGCAGCCGTTATCTCTCCTGTCGGCAAGATCAACGACCACGGCAAGGAATTCGAATTTGCCAGCGGCATGGCTGAGATGGGCCCTTGGATGACAAAGATCCGTTCAACATTGACCGGCATCCAGGAAGGCGATATCGAAGCACCCGAAGGCTGGATTATGACAATTTGCGAATAATCCGGATTTACAATTCAATTCAAAACGGCTGTCACATCTGTGGCAGCTGTTTTTCTGAACAGTCGATTTTTTAGTAGCGAAATAAAACAGGAACTCTTTTAGCAACTTTTTTTGATTTTGTTGCTAAAAAAGTTACTGAAAATGTTGCTGTCGGAAAATCAGGCGGAGACGGGAAGTTCGCCGGCGGAGAGAATCCCGGAGTTTGCGGCTTCTTTTTTCGCGCATTCGTAGAATTCGGTTTCGGTTGCGCGCATGTAGGGGTTAAGGAAGTAGAAGCCGATGCCGAAGGAGAGGACGGAGAGGATGGCCCAGCCGATGAAGGAAAGTTGCAGGACAAAGAGCTTCCACTTTTTGCCTTTCATGGTTTGTTTGCTGATTTCAAGGATGCGCGTGGTGGAAAGCGATGGGTTTTCGGCAACGATGAAGGGAACAAGGAAGTAGGAGTAGTACTTGACGATGCCCGGAATTATGAATAGCAGGGCCCAGAGGCTGATGTAGAGGTCTTTCATGAACATGGCTCTTACGACCTGCATGTAGCGGCCGGAGGAGAAAGCGTAGCCGAGTGCGCGGAACTGTTTGAGGCCGCCTCTGAAACTGATGAAGTAGGATCTCATGCCGACGTTTACGGGGTTCACGACGAAAATCTGAATAACTATTTTGATCAGGCCGACTATGAGAATGAAGATCAGGTAGAGCGATACGAGGACGACCAAAAGTGCCACGATTGCCTGAACGGCTGCTTCGGAGTCGGACTTGCCGGTTATTACCTCGATTGCGGTTTGAAGGGAAAAATCCGCCTCGTCCAGGATTTTCGAGTCGGTATCGATGAGAGAACTCTTTCCGAGATTAAAACCGAACGAAAATGTAGGGACGGAAATACTGACACCGCCGCCCAAGCCCAAGCCGCTTACAAACGAGGTTATGAAACAGATAAGAAAGGCCATCCAAAAGCCTTTCCTAAGTGTTTCTTTTGCTCGGGTTTTAAGTTCTTTTCGCGAGGACATATATTTTACTCCGGTCTGTAACTGTCTTTGAGGGATACCGCGCGGTTGAACACGAGGTGTCCTTTGCCCGAATCCTTGGAGTCGGCACAGAAATATCCGACGCGCAGGAACTGGAATCTGTCGGAGGGCTTTGTGTCGGCAAGAGATGCTTCGACTTTTGCGTCCTTGATTACGGTCAGGGAATCGGGATTGATGAAGTCTAAGTAGTTGCAATCCGCAAGATCGGGTTGCTCGGTGGTGAAGAGTCTGTCGTAGAGTCTGATCTCGGCATCGAGGCAGTTGGCTGCGTCAACCCAGTGGATTGTGGCCTTGATTTTGCGGCCGTCCGTGGGGTTCCCGCCGCGGCTTTCCGGGTCGTATGTGCAGTGGACAGCGGTGACATTGCCTTCGGCGTCTTTGTCGCATCCTACACACTTAACAATATATGTGCCCTTGAGACGCACCTCGTTGCCCGGGTAGAGTCTGAAATATTTTTTAGCGGGTTCCTCCATGAAGTCGTCTGCGTCTATCCAGAGATTTTTGGAGAATGTAACCATGCGTGTGCCGTCTTCGGGGCACTCGGGGTTGTTTTCGACCTCGAACTCTTCGGTTAAGTCGTCGGGGTAGTTGTCGATTACAAGCTTTACGGGTTTTAATACTGCCATTACGCGCTTTGCGGTTTTGTTAAGATCCTCGCGCAGGCAGTATTCGAGGAATGCGTAGTCGACGACGGAGTTGACCTTCGCAACACCGTTTCTCTTGTGGAATTCGTGGATGGACTCCGGCGTGTAGCCGCGGCGGCGAAGGCCGCAGAGGGTGGGCATTCGCGGGTCGTCCCAGCCGGATACATAACCTGATTCAATGAGGTTACGAAGTTTGCGCTTGGACAATACGGTGTGTGTTATTCCGAGTCTTGCGAATTCAATCTGTCTGGGCTTTACCGGTACAGATGTATTCTGTACGACCCAGTCGTAGAGCGGGCGGTGCGATTCGAATTCGAGGGAGCAAAGGGAATGGGTGATGCCCTCAAGGGCGTCCTCGATGGGGTGTGCGAAATCGTACATCGGGTAGATAACCCATTTGGTGCCCTGTCTGTGGTGAGGCAGGCGGTTGATGCGGTAGATTACAGGGTCGCGCATATTGAAGTTCCCGGATGCCAGATCGATCTTGGCACGGAGCGTCATTGCGCCGTCGGGGAATTCGCCCGCACGCATGCGCTTGAATAAATCCAAAGATTCTTCGACGGGTCTGTCTCTGTAGGGGCTCTGCGCAGGCGTTTTTGTGTCGCCGCGCATCTCGTGCATCTGCTCGGGGGTCAGTTCGCAGACATATGCAAGGCCTTTCTCAATCAGCTCGATTGCGTAGCCGTACATCTGCTCAAAATAGTCCGATGCGTAGAAAAATCTGTCGTCCCAATCGTGCCCGAGCCAGTGGATGTCTTCCTTGATTGCCTCGACGAATTCTTCGTCTTCCTTCGTGGGGTTGGTGTCGTCCATACGGAGGTTGCAAAGTCCGCCGTAAAGCTCGGCCGTGCCGAAGTCAATTTCCAGGGCCTTTGCGTGGCCGATGTGAAGGTAACCGTTCGGCTCGGGAGGAAATCTCGTGTGCACGGTCTGCCCGTAGCAGCGTCCGCCTTCCTTAAGTTCCTCATCGATTATTTCGTGAATGAAATTTTTTCCGTCTGCCATATGTACCTCTTTCTTATTCGGAAAGCCTTGAAAGGCTTGTTTTTATTCTGTCCAGCGCTTTGTCGCGCCCCAAGAGCATGAGAACTTCGGACGCGCCGCCGGGGGTTACCGCAACGCCTGCCGCGGCGATTCTTACGGGCCACATTACGACCGAGTTTTTAAGTTCGTGGTCCTCCGCGTATTTCTTCATGGCTTCCGTCAGTGCCTCGCGCTCCCAGGGAGTGTTTTCGAGAATCGGAAGGAAGTCGGTTAAGACCTGCAGAGAACTTTCCTTCGAGGACTTGCTCTTCTTATGCTCGAAAAGAGACAAATCGAAGTCAGGGAACTCTTTTAGGAACTGCAACTTCTCCGGCAGTTGCGTGAATCTCGTGATCCTCGGCTGCAGAATCTCGGTGAGCAGGGGATAGAGTTCCTCGTTTATGTCAAGGCCCGCAAGATAAGGTTTTGCGTGGCTGATGAATGTGTCCCCGTCCATGAGTTTGATGTGTTCGGCGTTGACCCACTCCAATTTGTCGTAGTCGAAAACCGACGGTGACTTTGAGATTCCCGTGATGTCGAAAACTTTTGTGAGTTCCTCCAAGGAGAAAATCTCTTGGTTGTCCTTAGGAGCCCACCCGAGGAGGGCTATGTAGTTGATTATTGCCTCCGGCAGGAACCCTTCGTTTACAAGGTCCATAAAGCCCGTCGAGCCGTGGCGCTTGGAAAGTTTGGACACGGTCTCCCGCCCGTTCTCATCAACCTCTTTGCCCATGATGAGGGGGAGATGGATATATTGCGGAACATCCCACCCGAATGCTTCGTAGAGGAGGTTGTATTTCGGGGTGGACGAGAGGTATTCGCTGCCTCTTACGACATGCGTTATCGCCATTGTGTGATCGTCTATAACGTTTGCGAAATTATAAGTCGGATACCCGTCTTCCTTGATGAGAATCTGATCGTCCAGATCTTCGTTGGGGAATGAGATGTGGCCGTAGACCAAATCGTCGTACTCGGACACGCCTTCTGTGGGCATCTTCTGTCTGATGACATAAGGTTTGCCCTCGGCAAGATTCTTTTGAATTTCTTCTTCGCTTAAATTTCTGCAGTGGCGGTCGTATCCGACAACCGTGCCCTCGGGAGCGTTTGCTCTCAATTGTTCGAGGCGCTCTTTGGAGCAGAAACAACGGTATGCTTTGCCCTGTTCCACCAACTGCTCGGCGTAGGGCTTATACATGTCTTTGCGCTCGGACTGAACGTAAGGACCGTAGGGGCCGCCTACGTCCGGGCCTTCGTCGTGGTTTAGCCCTGCGAGTTTTAAGGTGTTGTAGATAACTTCCGTTGCGCCTTCGACGTAGCGCTCACGGTCTGTGTCTTCTATTCGTAAAACGAATACGCCGCCGTCGTGTTTGGCGGTTAAATATTCGTAGAGTGCCGTTCTCAAGTTACCCACATGCATAAATCCCGTGGGTGATGGCGCGAAACGCGTTCTTATCGTCATAAAATAAAGCCTCCGGGGGTCTTTTTAATACGCAATATTTTAGCACTTTTGTGTTAATATACAAACCGAAAGACAAGCGCTTCGGAGGCCTTATTTTTGGATAAAGTAAACGCCAACAGAAATTACGATTGTTACAGCGGGAAAGAAGTATCCTTCGATTTTGCGTGCAACTACATTCTCGAGAACAGCGAGGATGCCGAGGGCGACATGCCGCGCGTTGCCGTGGTGTCCGACCGCGCCGTAGCCGGGTACTACTACAACCGTTTTGAGAATCAGTTTATTCTCCACGATATGAAACCGTCTTTGGTTATGATAAACCCGCAGGATACCGGCAAGACTTTGAAGAGTGTCTCGGAAATCACGGCCCATCTGACTGAATTCGATTTTGGCTCAGGCGACTGGATTGTTGCGTTAGGCGGTGGGTCGGTTCACGACTGCGCGGGCTTCGCGCATTCGATGTACATGGAAGGGACTTTGAATTTTCTGTCGGTTCCCACGACTCTGAATGCTGCGGCCGACAGCGCGGTTTCCCGCAACTGTTATCTCAATGTCGGGCTTCACAAGAGCATGCTCGTCGCGGAATTTAGTCCCACGGCGGTTCTCCTGGACCCTGAGTATCTTGAAACGGTTCCCTCTAAATTCAAATCCAACGGATACGCGAAGATAATGCGCCTGGCGGTTTTGGGAGACACATCTCTTCTCACCGAACTTAAAGCCGGCCCGGACATGAGAGTGTTTTTGGAGCATGTGTATAAGGTTCGTTCCGACATCGAAAAAAAGAACCCTCTGCTTTTGACTCTCGGCTCAGAGATTGCGGGGTCTTTGGAGACATACTTCAGATTTATGAATTTTTCGGAAGGTGACGCGCTTGCATTAAGTATATACGCGGCCGCCCCGAAGGAAGCCCGCAACGCGCTTTCTTCGGTGTATTCGGATTTTAATCTTCCGACCGTATTGTCCGGCGTTACGGGAAAGATGGTAATGAAGACTCTGACAGAGAACATAAAAGCCAAAGGAAGGCGTCCTTTAAATGTGGTAGACTATGAAACCGGAAGATGGGTGATTAAAAACCTGACAGCCGAGGAAGCCTTAAAGGTTTTTGAAGAAAGGATAAAAGCAATTGACCTGCAGCAAGCATAAAATTTTAAGCACGATTCTGGCAACCGTTATGTTGTTTTCCTGCCTGTCCGTTTCCGGATGCTCGGAAGAGGAGGAAGAGGTAATACCTGCCGACTACGGTACATACGGTGCCGATTTCGCGAGAACATTCGCATCGCTTTTCCCGTACAGGGTTCCTTTCTCGGACAATGAAATTGAGGCCGGTGAGTACATCAAGGCCGCGGCTGAAGATCTGGGATACGAGGTCACGGTCCAGGAGGTTACTTATGGTGTGCTTCGCAAAACTCAAAACTATCTGATTACGATTCCCGGCGACGGGTTTTACATGGCAGATGAGAACGGCGATTACCAACTGACTCACAGGACAGCCGTGATCGGCGCGCACTACGACTCTTTCTTCTCGGCCGACAACACTCCCGCTGTTGTTGAAGCCTCAACGGACGAGGAGGGTGAGGAGACCACAACCGCTGAGACAGAGGAGGGCGAGGTGCCCACGGGAGTCACGACCTACGGTTACGACGGAATCTCCGACAACGCTTCGGGTGTTGCGTGTGTGCTTACAATGCTCTCTCAGGCTAAGGAATATTCGGATATGGGATTTGATTTGGTGTTCGCGTTTTTCGGCGCAGGCAACAGCGATTTTGCCGGTGCGAATTACTATCTTAACAGTCTGACGGATGAAGAGCGCGACGCGATTGAAGTTATGTATTGTGTCGACAGTATCTATGCGGGCGACAAGGTTTATGCGCACTCCGGCTGGGCATCGCTTAAGTCCGGACAGAAGTACGAGATGCGCCGACAACTTTATAAGACTTACGATGTTTGCTACAAGAACACGCTCAATTCAAATTACGGATTTGACATGTATTTCAACGAGACCGATATAAAGACCGATGTTAACGGCGACGGAACCGAGGATTACTATGCAGAGGTGTCGCTTAACACATCCGATTGGGTGCCGTTCGACAAGGCCGGAATCCCGGTTGTTTATGTCGACAGTTTTGACTACAATTTCGACGATTTGGAAGACATGAAGGACACGAAGAACCTGAACCTTCAGGAATTCGACGGTATGGTGAGAAACACTTTCCTTGACGCAAGCAAACTGCTCGATACGGTTTATATGTCCGAGGACGACGAGGTGACAGACGACATCCTGCAGACAAGAATCAACTGCGTGGCGTTCGTTATTCTGGAGACTTTAAACACCGGATCTTCCTACGGAATGGATGAGGACGAGTACAACGAATTCCTCGAAAACCAGAAACTCGGGGAAGAAGTAGCCGAGTCGATAGTTGAGGCGTCTCAGTTCGACGCCAACTGATTTATTTCGTCTTCGGTTAAGACACGGTATTGTCCTAAGGGCAAATCCCCCAACTCGACCGACATAAATCTTATTCTTTTGAGACGTACGACTTTATATCCCAGCACTTCGCACATGCGCCTTATCTGGCGGTTTATACCCTGGGTTAAGATGATGTCAAAGGTCCGGTCTCCTGTTTTCCGAATTTTGCAGGGGGCGGTTTTTTTGTCTCCCAAATCAACACCCTTTGCCATCTTTTTTATGAAGTTATCGGTTAGCGGTTTGTCGACTGCGACAACATATTCTTTCTCGTGTCCCTCGGAGGCTTTGAGCATTCGGTTCGAAAGATTGCCGTCGTTTGTGAGGAGAATCAGGCCCGTGGAATTTTTGTCCAGGCGCCCGACGGTGAAAATTCTTTCGGGGTAGTTTATGTAGTCGATGATGTTGTCGGGATCTGTTTTCGATGCGGTGCAAACGACACCTTTGGGCTTATTGAAGGCGAGGTAAATTTTCTCTTCTTTTTTTGAGATTTCCCGGCCTTCCACGGTGACAATGTCCTCTGAAGTAACCGTGGAACCTTTGTCCGCCGGAATTCCGTTTACAAGAACTTTTCCCTCGTCTATAAGTTTGTCTGCGGCGCGGCGCGAGCAGAGGCCGGAGGAGGCGATATATTTATTTATTCGCTCACCAGTTGTCATTTGCCTGCGCCTTCGAAAGTGTGAATGTGAACGTCGATCCTTCGCCGTATTTACTCGTGACCTTGATGTCCTGGCCCATGTATGTCAGAAGCTCCTTGGCGATGGCCAGGCCCAAACCTGTGCCTTTCTTGCCGCGTGCTCTGTCGGCCTTGAAGAATCTGTCGAAAATATTATTGATGTCGTATTCGTGAATTCCCTGGCCGGTGTCGGCAACGGAGATGTAGACCTTACCCTCGGATTCGATGTAGTCGGTGATGATGCTGATGGATTTTCCCGCGGGCGTGTATTTCTTCGCGTTGTCGAGAAGGATTATCAGGATTTGCTCGACGCGGTCCGGGTTGCCCATTACGGTCGGGACCTTGCCGGAGTTATATACAACGCTGAATTCTATGCCTGCGTTCTCGATAATCGGGCGCATCTTGATTTCCAGATCGTCAATTAAATCATTTAAGTCAAACGGATAAGTCTGGAATGCCATCGTTCCGGACTGCAACTTTGACAACTCAAGCATGTCGTCAATGAGGCGCGACAGACGCATTGTCTCATCGAGAATTATTCCGTAGTATCTTTGTTTGTCTTCTTCTTTTTTGACCATTCCGTCGGACAGAGGTTCTATGAGTCCGCGCAGAGTCTGCAAGGGGGTGCGCAGTTCGTGCGAGATGTTTGCGATATAATCGCGTCTGAACTGTTCGTTGCGCTGCTCGTTAAAGATGTCTCGCATGAAGGCCGTTGCGCCGACGCATTCGTCGCCGTCGAATTTCGGGATAACCGTTACCTGATAGGCGTAGTCGCGGTCTGTTATTGTTCGGGAGTGACTCTCATGTGTTTCTATCGTGTCCTCGATGTCGTCCCATACTTCATCGAAGGGAATGAGCTGGAGCCGTTCGGTAAACAGATTGTTGATTTCCGCTCTGTCAAACAGCGTATGCAAAGCCTTGTTTGTGATGATGGGATTTGCGTCTTTGTCGACAACCACGATACCGTCGGATATAACATCGAAAATATCCTGCAGTCTGTTTTTCTCCGTTGTAAGATCGTTGATTGATTTGGACAGTTTGTCCGCCAGATTGTTAAACGAGGTTCCGAGTTCTCCGACTTCGCCTTTGTGCGATTCGTCCGCTCGCACCGAGAGATTTCCTCTGGCGTATTCGGTTGCGACATCGTTTATCTGTTGGATAGGAAGGACGATTTTTCTTACGAGAATATAGGTCGGTACAAGCATCGCCATGGCGGCGAGCATTGTGGACAAAAGCAAAATGTTAAGGAATTCCATGACGACATCGTTGTATACATCAATAACAGAGAAGGAGACCAGGTAAACATCCGTGGAATTGTATTTTACTTTTTGTACGATAATCAGAATTTTGCTGTTCCAATGGTCAGAATCGATTGTCTGGTAGTTAAGGCCTTCGCTGAAATTTTCCAAATTGGAATCTTTAAAATAGTTTATGGCTAGATCGGTGTTTGCGGAAGAGAGATTAATCAGGTCGTTCCCGGTCGACATCAGAATGGTTTTATCCTCGGCGAAAAGGTAGTAGTCGCGCCCCGCGTTTGCCGTTACCGAGAAAAAATAGGAACGGTAATTGTCGTCGTCCAGAAACTCCGGGTCCATCTCAAAAATTCTCGAATACACGCTTTCCTGCTGCAACGCGCTTTGTATATCCATGTCCATGGTCGTCATGCGCCCGGCCATAAGGAAGGCGAGGGAAGACATGAGCATAGCCATGGTAAGGGCCCCGAGGACCAAAACCATCGTTCGTCTCAGAAGCGTGCTTTGAAACATTACTTAACCTCGAATTTGTATCCCTTGCCGTAGATTGTCTGGATACTCCATGTGGCCCCTTCGAAGGTCGTCTTTTGGCGTATTCTCTTTATGTGCGTGTCAACCGTTCTCGAATCCCCGGAGAAGTCGTCGCCCCACACGGCTTTCAATATCTGTGTCCTGTCGAAAACCTGTCCCGGGTGCGATGCCAGATAGTGGAAAATCTCAACTTCCTTCGGGGTAAACGGCACATCCTCGCCGTTAATCGTAACCGTGAATGTCGAAAGATTTATCTCAAGCCCCGGATATGTTATGTCCGACGGCGTTTCCGGCGTGTCCGTGATTCTTCTCAAAACCGCCTTGATTCTCGCCATAACCTCGCGCGGGGAGAAGGGCTTTACGATGTAATCGTCAGCGCCCAGCTCGAGCCCTAAAATCTTATCGATTTCCTCACCTTTGGCCGTAAGGATAATAATCGGCACGGACATGGTTTTCCTTATCTCGCGGCAGACGTCAAGCCCGCTCATCTCGGGCATCATGACGTCCAGAAGAATCAGATCCGGTTTCATGGAAGTCGCCATCTCAAGCGATTCTTTGCCGTCGAAGGCGTCGATATGGGTATAGTTCTCGTTATCCAAATAGAGCGCCAGCGACTCGTGTACCACGGGGTCGTCGTCGCAGATAAGAATGTTCGGAGCGGAAGAAGACATAAAACACCTACCGTAATTTTTTAGAGATTATACCTTATTTTTTTATGCTCGAAAACAAAAACCGCCGCATAAGAAGAAAATATATTATAATCTAACGGTTCAAACGCTTATGAAAACATCAGTTAAGACAGTATTGATAGTCCTTTTGGCAGCCTGCCTGTTCGGCACGGCTTCATGCTCTGCGGTAACCGTGTCTTTCGACGAGGCCCGCGCCGAACTTGCGGCAGAAGAGGCAATAGATTCCTATTTCGACAATCCTGAGAATTTTAACTGGGACGAATACTGCGAGGACGGCTACAGTCCCAAACAACTTGACCATGACCGGGCCGCAGTATTCAAATACGCCACAGGCACGGTCGAATACACAATTTCGGACTCCGAATTCAACGAAGAACACGACAAGGTAAAACTTTACTACACCTTTGGCAATGTGCGATATGTCGACGGTTTGGAAGGTTCGGTTGAGCAGATAAAAGAACAACTTTCCGGCAGACCCGCAAACACCGAGACGGTTGAACTTCAGCTTGTATACGAGGACGGAAGGTGGCTTATCCACAACCTCAAAACATTCGAAAACATCTTCATCGACGCCTACGCAAATCTGAATATATCCGAAACAGCAACAACAACGGAAACCACCGGGACAAACGAAACTTCCCAAATTTCTGCGAGCGATGAAAGCACCGTCATAAGCGCAACCTGGTACGACGTCGAGACCGGCAATCCCCTTGAGCGCGATATGGTTTCCGATGCTTACGCCGTGCAGGCGGTGTTCTATTTTTCGACACCCCAAACAGGACAATTTCATGCCGAACTTATATCGGAGAGCGGCGATGTAATTTTGTCCGCGGACATTACCGCAGACAACGAGATAACAGTTGTATGTGATTTTTCCGCAGGCCTGCAGGGGTGGGGGACGTTCGACACGGGCTCCTATTGCGCGGTTCTCTTTAAAGACGGCAGCGAGATTGCCAGAACAAAATATCTGAAGGTGATTTGATGTTTTTAGCAAACAATTGGAAAGACTACGAGATTTTATATGCCGGCGACGGCATGAAATACGAGCGCTGGGGAGAAGTGACACTCCTGCGTCCCGACCCGCAGGCTGTCTGGCCTCTGATATCGGAAGGCAGTCGGATAACTTTCGACGATTTGGAAAGGCCGTATGCCAAATACAACAGGAGCAACTCGGGCGGGGGCGCATGGCAGATAAACAAAAAATTCCCCGACAACTGGCATGTGTCCTACAACTCTTTGGGCAAAACCCTGACATTTAACATCGAGCCCACGGCCTTTAAGCACACAGGCCTTTTCCCGGAGCAGGCCGCCAACTGGGACTTTGCGGGAAGGCTGATTGAGGAATCGGGCAGGGACGACATAAAGATTCTAAATCTCTTTGCTTACACCGGTGCGGCCACCGCGGCATGCGCGGCCCACGGTGCGGCCGAGACCGTCCACGTCGACGCTTCCAAAGGCATGAATGCAAAAGCAAAACAAAACATAATCTCATCAGGTTTATCCGACTGTTATGTCAGATTTATCGCCGAGGACTGCCGCAAATTCGTTGAGCGCGAAATACGCCGCGGCCGGAAATACGACGGCATAATAATGGACCCTCCGTCCTACGGCAGGGGCCCGTCGGGCGAGCTATGGAAACTCGAGGATTCCTTCTACGATTTTGCGAAGGAGGCCGCCGAACTTCTCTCGGACAACCCTCTGTTTTTTATCGCCAGCTCATACGCCACGGCAATCACCTGCGAGGCATCAGGTCAAATCTTAAAACTTGCGCTCCCGGAAGGCCGTGTCGACGCGCAGGAGTTGGGAATTCCGGTAAC
>Ga0065711_1034665_pt1 | contig 23402 bp, 17 predicted proteins | sample Hoacrofraction12_FD_59098 | JGI IMG/M metagenome (GOLD analysis project Ga0065711, IMG submission 59098) | Hoatzin crop microbial communities from Cojedes, Venezuela - Epithelial fraction 12 v2 (version 2) | ecosystem: Host-associated > Birds > Digestive system > Esophagus > Crop | place...
CCCCCCTTTACTTTCTCTTACAGGTTGTCTGGCGAAAGCTGGGGGATGCTGCGAGCTCCAAACCCTCCATCAGGCAACATCTGTCAGGAAACCAGTTCAAGGGTCCCTTGTAGGAACTCCGTCCCAGAGGCTGGAAGTGATTGATTCTGTGAAGACTGAAGATGCAGAGCTCAGCATTTCTGGCTGCCTGTTCTGTGGGAGTTGGGGTTGAGTTTTTTTCAGGGTTTCCTTTTTTGCTTTCCTTTTTTTTTTTGGCTTTTTTTTGTAACAATAGTGTAAATATGGCAGCTAAAGGCCTGATTTCCAGGCCGTGGTGCTCTGGTTCAATGGGTAACCATCCAATAACGCCAGACTCGCATCATTTGTATTGTAGTTCAAACCTGCTTTGTTGTAACGGTCTGTTTGTAGAATTAGCTAACTCGGGAGAATTTCTAAGAGGAACAAGAAGAACCTTTAACCTGCGGAGAAGTCACGGTTTGTATCACTCCGGGTCACCCGCTTGTCAGTGATTCGTAGGCTGGGTTAGTGGCTCCAGGCACCATCTTCCAAGGAAAGAGCAACCTGAATTTGTTGTCTTACTGCCTGCCAAGCTCCCCAGCTGCTAACGCTTTCTTTGGAGGGCCTTATTTTGAAGAGCGACATGCCCCTGTTTTCACAAGGCGGTGTACAATAAGGAGTGGCGAGCGGAGACCAGCGGTGCCACGCGGTCTGTCGTGCGGTGGTGCTCATCACACAAGCGTACAGAAAGGCTGGAGACTCTGCAGCTGCTGTTAACAAACTATTTTTCGTGAACAAATGACACAAGATTTCTGCAGTTGTAATGTGAATGAACTGAAGTCACTTAGACACACACCAGTATTCCCTACAAATATGGCAACACTTTTCCTGTAAAGCTTTTACTACAGAATAATTCAGCAGAAACTGCGGTCCTAACAGGGCTTGAGGCTTTCACAGGATCTTCAAAAGCAGCTCATCTTTCACAGAACGAAGAATTGGGTTTGGTGGTTTTTTTTATGTTCCTGCTGGATCCCTCACCTATACTGGTTCCTGCGTAAGGTAACCAAACAACCACCTTGCAGAGCTGAATAAAAACTCCGTGAATATGGACTGTCGGGTGAGACTACTTCCTGCCATTCAAGCTTTATTTTTGTTAATGAACCAAAACAATGGGGGTTTTCCTTCTTCTAATGGTTGTATGTAAAACAATGGGACTTATATTTTGCTATTGTGGAGTAGCTGCTTGTATAGTCGTAAGAAATTGACCTCCTTCTTTTCCAAGTTGTCACAGCAGCTGCCCCTGTATTTTATTAGATGTTCTTTCCCAGTAGTCCAAGGAAGCAGGGCTTGTTTATTAAAATAATTGGTGTAAAATAATTTTAAAGACAGGCATGTGAAAAGATCAAAGCTTCCTCTTCAAAAGTTGCATTTATTTTAGTGATTAGTTCAAAGATTTAATGCCCTCAAACACCATCACTTTCTTTTTGTTCTTCATAATCAATCAGTCACAGCTACAGACAGATGAATTAACTGGATGAGTTCTTCCTCTTAAATTAATTTGTTCTACCAGTTGAGTTTTTGACTTGTAGTATTGTATTAACGTGGGGCACCGATACAATACCAAGGAGTCCATCCTGCAAGTTATGAAAGGTATTTGGTGCCATGGTATACAATAATCTAGCTGCCTGGGTGAAGAATTTGGAGTGTCAGAGCTGAGACCAGTAAAAAAACAGAGAGGGAATACAACCAAACTACATAGTAACCAGTAAGAGTAACCACCATGTCATTCTTCATTGCAGAATAAAACTGTAACAGCCAAGATGAGTAGGTTATTTGGGGGGAAAAAAAAAAAACAAACCACAAACCAAGAAGCACCTCCAAAACACACACGCATGCTCTCACTCACACACTCACCAGTAGTTTCTTTCTTACTCGGGCTCAGTCAGCGAACACTGAGCTAGGTAACTCTAAATCTAGTAATATTTACACCCAGTGTATCTGGAAAAATCCATTCTAGAGTCTGTCTCCTTTAAAATATAGCATCTTTAGAGGATTCTGGATTTCCTCCTCTTAGCTTTTTGTTTTGACCTCCAGTTTCTACTGACCACTGATCACTTGTCTTCCTCCTGTACAATTTATACCGTGAGATTTTTGTACCAGGAAAGGTGATGTAAAGCAGAGGCATCGTTCTTCCTTAACACCTAATGCCGTACAGAGGGTTACTTTAATTTATCTGCTTGAGAGCCCATTTAAGATTTGGTGTCATCTAATCGCTGGATAAAGCAGGGAATTTAAGCATATTGGGAACAAGGTGAATTTATATCAGTGAATTTTAACTAAAACAATGCAAATGTTGGCAGCACTTGTAGAGAGTTAACTGTGTTGATGACATGCTTGCTGTTTTAGGAATGCATTAGACTAGCAAGTCCTCTCAACAAGAGCTGTACTAGTCGGATTACTCGTCTCACCAGCTATTTAATTCTTGTTCAGATATTCCCTGCTATCAAATCTCTCCCAAAAATCTATTTAATGACTTCAAGCAAAGCTTGTTTTCTTCCACCTGCAGATCTCACCTACAAGGGAAATGGTGCTGCAGCTGAAGTCCGTTAGTGCTGCAAATCCTGAAGAGCCCGTTCACAGGGTAGCCAGTAGTTCAGCTCAACAATCTGGTACTCTTAGGGTATATCCTGATTTTCTAAGATTCCATTTGACAGCATAAATCTTCAGTGCAGGATGTGCATCACTGATTTTGCAGAACACATCAGTGCTGTACATTGGGATGTTACTGTCTGGGGGTTTTTAGGCTTGCTACTCTTCACACTTAGCTCTGTTTGAGCTATAAAGTGTCTTCCTGGGGTAAAATGATGCTCAGTGACTTTACAGGACGACTTGGGTGCTGAATTTGCAGTTGTCTAAAAAGATGTTTTATACACACATTTAAACTTACTTCCCTATGCGCTAAGTCTTCAGCAAAAAGTACCTGAGGAGCTTTGAAAATGAGGTTGGAGGGGAGCATCCCTTGAAACAGCAGCCACTAAATTTATGTATTGGGGCAGCAGTCCAAGTTAATTTCCTCAAGATTGAAGCCCTGGGTTCTGCAATCCTCTGGCAAAGAAAGCATCCACTGTTTACAAATGGACTTTGCTTGCTTAAGGAAAGTAAAATCACATCCTTGACTTTTGGTGGAGTGACTGAAGTAAGCGGCATTTCCATGGAAGTTTCTGAAGTGCTGCGGTGTAACCAGCTTCAGTTGGGTCTTTGCAACTTGGTAAGACTGCTCAGCACAACCTTGTTTGAGAATGGCACATTTTTGTCCAAATATTAGATACTAAAAGAAATCAGTGTTAAAGTGACCTTTTACCTTTTTAGAAACGGTGGGGGAAGAGTACTACTGATCTTTTTCAAAGTGCATGACTGTAAAGTGATAAAACTGTATATTTTTCATAATGTGGGGAAAGTCTATTTGTGCTGCTTTAGAAATCAGTTTAAAGTTTGATTTCTGTTAAACCTGTGATCTTACAGCCCTGCTATATTTTCTGTATATGACTTACAAAGAACTGGAAAAGTTAGCACCTGCTGTTGTGTATATAGCAAAATTCTTTAGACCTTAGCACGCGTTTTTACCTATTATTGAACCACTCTGGCTTTTTTGGGGAGGGAAAGTAATAGTACAGATTTTTTTGATAATGTGTGTAAAACATTCATTTGAAATATTTTAGTAAAAATGAAGTAAGAGATTGATTGTGATAGTGTATACTTCTAGTTGAATAAAATAAAATACCTTCTTTTTAAATAAACTGATGAATAACATTTGGGAGACCACTGCTGAAATATCTTGCAGTAAGTACCATAGTTATGAATTCTGAACTAGTATGAAAACCCTGGAAATCCACTGAATTCAGAACCAATTTTATTTGGGTAGATGTCAGCAAAGTAGTCCCATTTATAACCAGGATGTACATCACAGCAGGTTGTTACATTCAGACTTTCACACTTAGAAAATATATATATTATGTACAGGAATTTGCAAATAGGTGTAAACATACAATACTTTAAGATACCAGTACATTCCAAAACAAAAATATCAGCAAGGCAAACACCTCAAAATGATTCCAGTCAGCTAGCATTCAGAATCTCTCTTAAATAAAGTAGCTTTTATGCTTGACATCGTGTTGTTTTAATTATTACTAAAAATGAAGTTTCTTACTGTAGATGAAATTTCATGGTATCTGGCTATTTCTATACTCAAAAATAGGCACTGATTTCTAGAAGGAAATTGTCTTCTTACTGATATAATTGAGCCAATATGGCTGGGTTTCGCTAGTACAAAGTAGTCCAGTGCTGGAATAACTCAAGACAATTTAAACTTAAGTCAAATGTATAAAGTTAGAATAGATACTGCAAAGCTGATTAAAATCTAGAAGCCTATATAACTCACCATAAACAATACTGCAAACAGATCAGCTAAATTTTCATTTCATCACCTCATTTCTTCATCTAAGTTATACAAATTACCCTCCTCTTCATCTTTACAATGTAGGTTTTGGCTAGCTACTCCTGCCTACTCAACATAAAGGGCTATCATGCAAATGACCTCATGCTATCTCATCCACGTAGCACGCCCAAGTCCTGCTACAGGTGGCATACCCGGCGGTGGGATTGGAGGTGGTACAGGTGGCTGCCCACCTGGGGGAACAGTGGGCGGGGGGTAGCTAGCTGGTGGCATTCCCAGCCCGGGAGGTGGATGAGGTGGTACTGCATGAGTTGGAGGCAGTCTTGGAGGTGGGAAATTAGGGTTGTATGTAGGTGGAGGAGGATATCCAGGAGTAGGAGGTGGAATATTGGGTGGGGGGAATGAAGTAGGGGGTGGAGGTGGAACTGGTGGTGGAGGGTTGGGAGGATAGACATGAGGATGATATGGTAGGTGAGTTGGTGGTCCGTAGGCCGGCGGTAAAGCTCCGTAAGTTGGTCCTTCTGTTTTCATCATTGACTGAAGACTTTGATAACCCTCCCCTGACATATAAGAATTTGTAGTAGACATCCCTGTAATATAACTGGTGGGGGGTGGGGGTGGGGGACGATGCGGCAGAGGTGGAGGTTGATGTACTGGGGCAGGATGAGCAGGGGGAGGAATCTGGACCTTTGGCATATCTACTGAGTCCACGGTAGTAGATTGCTCTGCTTCCCCCAGTGAAACTGCAGTTGTCAAAGGAGGCTTGCGCTCTAGAAAAGAAAATATTATTTTTTTGAAGGACAGTGGCTATAACAGCTTCTGAATACTTTATATTTTTCTTCCAGTTGACATATCAAAAGAGGACTCCATTCTCCAAGTCTCCGAATGCCATATGGCATCCAGTCAGACCTTCTTCCATCACTAGAAAATAACTTAGCTGCGTAACAAAACTCCAAGTTCAACTTTTCCCATTCTAAAAGTTAAATACATCTTCCATTTTTGTTACTATGTTCTTATAATTTAAATATTGTTCTACAATCAGCAGAAATTAGCAGACTGGATGGACAGAATCACAACTAGCAGATTTTAAAAGTCATGGGACCCAAGATGCCAAAAATCTTTTGATCAGTGTTTCCATCTTCTTTACTCCAGGCCTCCCTTCTACCTCTTTTATACTCCAGGAGGTGGCCTGGGATTACCCTCTGCACTTCACTTGCCACCCCATCTTGCAAAATACTATTTGAGAAAACAGGCCAAAATCTCAGGTCTGCAACACTCAGTTCTAAACCTCTTTACCAAAAAAGAGAAAAAAAAAGAAAAAAAATGAAAACTGGAGGGTAAGTAAGAAAGTGCGATAGATTGCTTGGGACACGAAATCTGATTAGCTTTGTTCCACTGACTGGTTTCAAGGAACTTGGTACCTGACAGTCAGGGGAAGTTCACAAAAAGGTCAGAATTCTACCATATTATACTTGGCCATTTCTGGGAAAAACATGCTTTAAACCGTCTTTTTTCTGTCTATTTGTTTTTTTCCTCTCAATGCAGACATTATAAAGCAAGGAATACGACAATAAGACAACTGACCTAATGGCAACATCTCTGTACAGCCGTACAGCCCGTATTAAAGTACCCAACAAGAAAGAGTTTGGGGCAATTTGACATCCATCTTGCTTGTATATATGAATATCTAAAACGTTGTTCAGTAAGAAAAGTTATTACAAGCAGATATAGGGCAGTCATTTCCAGTGACATGCAGGAACTAAACTGACAACGCTAAATGGACTTTGAGATAAATCTACCTTCTAGTACTTCTGTTCATTTGGCCACTAAATATTCTTAGTTTTCACCTGATTCTTCCTCAGAGCCCCAAAATACAAGAGATGGCCTCTAAAGACCGTTCTTAAAATGTTTCAGTGTTTATACAATGATTTGCTTGTATAAAGAAACTCTAATGCGAAAAATTTGGATAACAAGGGAAACAAATTCATTACCTGCCTAAATAGGATTTACCTCATCTACGCAGTCATAATTTTAACAGCAAAATTGTCCCCTAGGACCGCTACGCGATTAGATCATGCAAGGTGGGTATGCTGGCTGTGTACCTATGATTTCAATGACTTCCAGCTCCTAAATTATAGCAGGCAGTAATTTCCCCATTTGCTCATTTTTAGAATCATTGATGCAAGATGGGCATTCATGATTTAACAACTGAAGGAATAATGAACATGGTATTTGGAAGAACCCCTTCATTCTTAATTAGATTTTAACAAATGGGAAAAAATGGTCCTACTATATTTCAGAGCACTGTTCTTCTCTCTTGTAATTCCCTGTAAGAAGCTGTCATCTTAGAGTTACATTATGGACCTTGCTCTATAAAATATTTATGTCATATTTAAGGGTCACTGGAAGGACAGCTAATGCATCAAGGTGCTGGAAGCACATTTTTACAATGGTACAGTTTATTTTGCAAACGTAAGGCATGTGTGCAGTATTAAAAGTTCTCTGGCAGATGAAAGTCCTCTTCAGGACACAGCAAAGAAAGCATCCTGCTTATGTAGAAGTTACACACCTGCAGAATTTCTATACTAAAGATGTAACATGGAGGACTTCTATACAACAGTTGGAAGCTATGCTAGTAATATAATGTTCTCAAAAGGATGGCAGATGCCATTAAGTCCCTTTTTGCCAGCTAGTGACAATTAGTTTTAGTTTTCTAGGCCTTTAACAGTCACAGCCTTGTTTTGCCTTTGCCCACCTAGTATAGTCTTGTTTCCATCATAACTTGTTTGCATCTGTCTAGAAAAAGCTGTGCTACTAAGATGAAATGCCCTCTAGAGCTTATCTACCTAATGCTTTTACTTGCCAAGCTGATTAACCAAGGCCACAACCCCTGCCCCTACATCGTTACCACCATCTGAATGAAAAGCAACACAATTAACAGCAAGAGTAAATATATTTAAGAAAATAAAAGCTTACCTGGAGGTGGATGTGCAGGAGGTATTGGTGGATGTGAAGTTTCAATTTTAGGAATTTTAGATGGTGGTGGTGGTTCTAAAAAACATTTGAAAGTTCTTACTGGCTATTGCTTTGCAGTATTTTCCAAATTCCAGCTCTGGTCTTATGCTAATGATTATCATATTATATTACATTATGCAACAGTGGAAATCCTATATACTAGGGATGTTTAATAAACAAAACTAAAATCAACACCTTTGTATAAGTGGCATCAAGTATCACATACAAGTCTTCCAAAAGAACACATGCAAACTACAAGTTCAAGCTATGTATTTTGTAACTAGGAACAAAGTGTCCCAATAACAGTATGTAAGTGAAGATGAGCACATGTACATTTTCTAGCCCCAAACTGTAACTTGTAAATAGAATCACAGAATGGTAAGGGTTGGAAGGGACCTTGAAGATCATCTGGTTCAGACCACCCTGCCATGAGCAAGGACATCTTCCACCAGACCAGGTTGCTCAGAGCTCCATCCAACCTGGCCCTGAACACTGCCAGGACAATCTCAGAAGTTGTTGAACTATGCTCTGCTAGGGGAACGTGTGTCTAGACATCAAACAAAATGGCAATTGCACAGGAGAGAGGAGGAAGAAGAGACAGCTCTCTGGAACCTATCCGCAGAGCCAGAGAGGGAGAAGTGCCAGACTGACTTTGGAAAGGTTACAGAATCACATCCTAGCTATCCTGAAATACATTGTTCCAAAAGAGCAAAATGAAGAAAAAACCCCAAACAAACAAACAAAAAGAACTAGATGTGATCACTGCCATGAAGCATTTCTTTAGCTCGACTATAGATTGATACAAAATGCCTTTTACTGGCAGCCATGTCAACAACTGATTACAAACCCCACTGATTACCACCAGACTTATTATTAGTGCAGCTATTTAATGACATGGTACCTTCAGTCACTTCAAGGTCCCACAGGTTGCTGAAGAACTACTCCAAATGATGCATGGAGTTCTAAATTGAGAGTTGAGTAGTGTAGCAAGACTTCGACTGAAAGGACTGTACTAAGGGACTCTTGGGGCACAGTTATACTTTGTTTTTTCAAGTTTTGCAGTTAGAAACATTTTAAAAACAGTTACAGTATATATTTAAAGATACATTATTAGGATCAAAATAGCTTAGAACTGCCAAACCTGTAAGCAAACAAACTAAGCGCACATCAGCAAATGACTTATTCTGGTTAAAGCAGTAAAATGAAAGTAATATAAATAGAATATTAACATTTACCTGATGTCTTTGTTTCTTCTTTTGGAGATACAGCCTGTTTACAAAATACAAAGCATTTTAAAACGGTAACGAGCATGCAAAGTAGGAAACAACTTACAGCCTGCTGAGGAGCTTTTGTACAGATCTAACTAAACCAGAACCAGTTTCCAACTCAGAACCAGTTTCCTCCTCCCTCCCCTAAAAGGAGGCAGGATAAGCCCTTTATTCAGTCCTATATTTTTATTAGGAAGCTAATAATGTCAAATCTCTTTAGTCAGGTGCAACACGAACACTGAACAAAGTCAAATCACACTGGGAAAGCTCAGCTCAACTGGCAGAATGAAGAGACTGTAAAAATAGCTATTTTAGATACAGCATTTCCTGCTGTTCTCACTGTTCAGTATTACATCTCATTTAATTTATTTATCATCCACTGCACATATGTCATGGTCCGGTACCCTGCTCACCGAGCTGAAAGCAAAAGACTTGGCCGCTGTTCCCAATTCTGCTTTGACCTGTCTTTCAGCCTTTGCCAAAATCACTTCAGGCCTTTATGCTTTATTTATCAGGACAGGAGGGCAGTGGATGTGTTGCTCACTGTAAAACATTTCAGAAGCCTTCAGATGGAAAGCACTGTATAAAAGCCAAACGTTATGCCAGGGGAAAAAAAAAAAAAACAAACAAAAAAACACCACCAAAAAAAAAAAAAACATGCACACTAAGCAAAACCCACAAAACCTCACATCATCCTTCCAATCACAAGTTCCTGGTTGGCTGGGTTTTTATGTTCATAGAATCATAGGTTGGAAAAGACCTCTAAGATCATCAAGTCCAACCATCCACCCAACACCACCATGCCTACTAAACCATACCCTGAAGTGCCACACCTACACGTTTTTTAAACACCTCCAGGGATGGTGACTCCACCACCTCCCTAGGCAGCCTGTTCCAATGCCTGACCACTCTTTCAGTAAAGAAATTTTTCCTAATATCCAATCTAAACCTCCCCTGATGCAGCTTGAGGCCATTGCCTCCTGTCCTATCGCTAGTTACCTGGGAGAAGACACCAATACCTGCCTCACTACAACCGCCCTTCAGGTAGCTGTAGAGAGCAAGAAGGTCTCCCCTCAGCCTCCTCTTCTCCAGACGAAACAGCTCCAGCTTCCTCAATCGCTCCTCATAAGACTTGTTCTCTAGACCCCTCACCAGCTTCGTTGCCCTTCTCTGGACACCTGATGTTTTGTTGTGGTTTTTTTTAAAGAATCACTGACAAGGGAGCAAGAAAAATCTGTCCAGCTTGCTTAGTCCAACTCAGATGGCTAGTTGATGGTCTTCGAGAAAAGCAGAAAACCTAACTGAAATTTTAAGTACAATAAGCTTAGTTACAAACATCTTTGAAATCGATTATAAAAGTCAGAGGGCTATGGCACACAGCTTCTCTGTCTTTTAAATCGAAGGGGGATTTTAAGGGACAATTTACCTCTAGTGTCTTTAATCACAAACTGTTGCTCAGTTCCCATCACTTTACTTTCCACAGCAAGAATGGACATATATTTCACTCAAACTTGAACAATGAATTTTCCTTAATTCTGATGGGTATTCTCAAAATTTTTTGCTGTCTATTACAAAGGTACGCAAGGCCTGCTCGAGGCTACATAGTTCTTATATTCCTTTGATAGTCATTTCAATTCATCTCTTCCCAGCTGCTCTCCTGCTTTTTAAGGACAATCTTTACCTTCCCATTCTAAACATACATATTTTCCTGAGTGACTCTCACAGACATAGCTGCTGTCTTTATTTTACTTGGGTGGTCATTTGTTGATTTTCTAGCTCTAAATTCCTTCCCTGTAAAACTGCATGCAAACATCAGATCTATTTCAAATAGAAGTAAGTCCCTACTACTTATTGCAACACTTCCAAAAATCACTCATTCTGTGAAGTCACTTGATCACTTCAAGTGGCAAGCAATTCAATTTTTGTGCATTTGTCAACATGGAGCAATGTTCAGAAAATAATTTCATTGAGGTACACCATTAGACTGGAACAAGCAACTGGAGCCAAACAGTGACAGAAAAACAAACATCAGATTAAACTGTATTTATGCTAAAGGAAAAAGGAAAGAAAAAAAGAATCAAGAAGCAACAAAACCAAAGCCTATAAAAATTTAAATCACTTCTCTAATAATGGCAGCTGCTAAAATAGACAAGCTTTTTTTTTGTCCTTCTACTGCACTGTAGTTTGTACTGCTCCAGCCATGACATCCCAGGGTCAACATTATTTATTAGCACGCTGACTGTTATTTAGTACTTTCATAATAAGCTCAAAATCCATACCACAATGGAATTGTTCTTTTAGTGCTGTTTCTACATGCATTAAAATTGTTCCCACTAATAATCTCTAGTTCAATCAAACTAAATATACTAGTTCTATCTAATGATTCACCAGTATATTTTTAGTGAAGTCAACTGAACATTCAAGTGCTCTTCACCACTAGAGATGCAGAGGACATGCAGATGCTTTAGACATCTGTTATGGGTTTGTAAGTCATGGGCCAATGCCTCAGCTGCTTGAAAGTATCTTGGCTCAGCAGAAGGTAATGGAGTTATAAGAGTTCATGTAAATGGAAAATCTGGCCTCCAGGAACAAAGTGTATTTACGTTCCGTACAAACTAACTGAGAAGTCATGCAAAGCCCCATTTATAGAAGGAGGCAAACACTCTACATAAGGCTTATGGTACATCTAACTCAAGAACATTTTAGAAGCACCAAGGAAATCTTTCAAACGCTACACATCTTGTTCTCCCGGACTGCTTTCTGGAGAAAGAATGATTTCAGATCATCACATTTGCTTTTCTCAAATTCAAGCTGTTTGTGCTGTTCTCCTACAAAACTCCTACTGAGTCGCCCTTTGCTTTACATTTGCTCTGGATGCCTACAGTGTACCAAGACTCATCTTTTTATCTGTACTACTCACTTTCTCAATTATTATGTGATGGACCTCAAACTTGATTTCAAGAAAAGGTAAGTTGCTTTGATGGCTTCACCAGAGGCGATTGTTAAAGAACAACAGATACTATTCATGCAAAAGGCATCACTTTTTTCCACGAGGTAGTTCATTAACACGAGGGATACGGTGAAATCAGCAGAGCTGTAGAGGTAAAGCCTTTAGGTGAATTAACAAGCATTCATAACAACTTGTAACCAGATGGACACACAGAGAAAAATCCAAACTGTTGTTTATAGTTTCTGATGTGCCAAGCTGTCCCAGACATTTTTGTTGAAGTAAGAAAAGAGTTCCCTGCCCTACAGATCTGACAACCCAAGCAGAATTCGTGCTGATGGTAGAAAAAGTATGAAAAGAAATATATAGTACCTATAAAGAGCTCTCGCAATTTTCAAGCTAATTAATACATTTTATCAGCCTTCTGTCCTGAACAACTTGAAGTTCAGTGCAAGAACTATATATTTCAGTGCACATTTTATGCCTTTAGTAGTAGGCTGTATCTTGCAATTCCAAGACCAAGGTTTTACACAGTTACATTTTTTGATTTTTGGGAGGCTTCTATCATGAAGACGCTGCACTCTTCCAATTCCATCATTTGTTGTTTCTCCCTGGCATTTTGGTTTTGTTTGTTGGTTGTGTTTTCTTTTCCCTTGATGTCTGTTCTCTAGTTTGGGCACGCATTAACTACAAGCTAGAGCAAAAGCTGTAAAAGGTATAGAAAATTTACTTCCTAAATGGACTTGTTCCAAACATTTTACTTCTGAAAACACTTTTCTTACTAAGTACATGCAAGAAGATTTGGGTAACACTTTAACAATTTTTTTTTAATAACTTACAAGTGAAAAAAAAAAAAAACAACACCACAGAAAGTGTAGATGAAAGTCTGAAAGCTTCATTTGAACTTTATGACTGTGGAAAAGCATTCACAGTACTTGTCATATTATCCAACTGCCAGTGTACCCTCTTATTTTCAGTGATGAGGTGATAATACAGACAAAGTCAGACTTTAATGTATAATGCATTTATAGGCTTCTACTGTTACCAGATTATTTTGAAAGACTTCTTAAAGAATTTTGACATACTTTTAGAAGTCACCATTCTCTTACATTTGTAATCAAAGACCAGAGAGTCAAATAACATCTTCATCAGCATTGTGCACATCTCTACATTCAGGTATGGCACAAGAGACCTTCCCTAAATCAAGCCTGCTTAATAGTGAAAACAAGAAAATTTGACAGCACAGAACCACAAACAGCTGAAACCTTAACAGCTCATGCTAACTTAAATGCCTCTCCATTGGCTTTGCCTCAACTGGAATGAGAATGTGGCATGCCAAAACTATCAAGGCTGTTCTACACTAACATACTTGCCATATAACTGATGGAAGTCTACCATACAAAATTAATTACCAGGCTCATTCTTGAAGCAAACAAGGCTTTAAAGGCTGCACGCTGCAGCCTTTAAATCAAATGGACATCAGATCAGCTTGAAAATAAAAATGCAAGTTAAAGTTCAAAGTTAAACTTACTGCTGGTCTTTTGATCTGTCTAGGAGGACTTGACTGGGGAGAAGGCTTTTTAGACTGCTGTGGTTGTGTTTGCTGCTGCTGCTGCTGCTGCTGTTGTGCTGACTGTTGTGACTCTTTTTGCTGCTGAGTCTGTGATTGCTCTGAACTCTGGGATTGCTGCGATTGCTGTACAGTAGGTGCCTGGGGTGTAGATTGAAGAGATGGTGGCTGCTGCAACTGGTGAGGAGTATGATGAGGCATCTGCTGTTTTCCCTGTGAGTACAGATCCAGGATCTGATGACAGATGTCTTAAAAAAAAAAAAAAAATTAAATTTTACACCCATAACGTACAAGTGTACATTTAATACACAACAAACAACCAAGTTTTTTACCGGACATTAACTTCAGAGAAATTCATTGCAAATATTACTCACTGTTACAATGACCACAGATTTGACTTTTTTAAAAGCACACTATTTTCCAATTTTTACTTGCATTTATGACTTTCTTCTGCCTATGCTGAACTATACGTAGATGTATACACGCATCCTCCAGAAGAACAACAACAAGGTGACTCAGAACTAATACACCTTACATCATTATTGTGTGCTTGGAAAGAAAGGTAACAGCGTAAGAACACGATAGTAACACAGTAAAAAAGTGAATGAAGGAATATTATATGTTAAAACATAGGTGTCTAGTCAGATCAGTCAAAAACGTTTCAGGAAGATAAATAAAGGACTAGTACTAAATTCTTCTTCCAGCATGTTAGGAGCTAAAGGTCTGTCAGAAAACATGTAGGACCAACTGATAACCAGGTGCAAGAGCAGCATTCAGGGAAAGGAAAACCCTTCTAAAAAGCTAAGTGAGTTCTTCCCATGAGCATTCACTGATGCAGCAGCAGAAACTGGAGAGATTCCCATTCTATAACCCTGTTTGGCATGGATTTGGCAGAGGACCTATCCAAAACTGAAGCAGCTCTGAAAAAAGCAATGATACAGAGCAAGTAACCATTTTAGAAATCACCAGAACTGTATGGTATTCACTTAAAAGTTATAAGAACAGCAAAGGCTAAACCACCTGAACAGCTACACATACTGCTTCACTTAAAAATTCCTTAGAACCAAATGCCAGATTGTGACAAGCATCAATCTTTAAGGAAGGTTTCTAAAGCAATTTATGGAACTAGAAGTATGCTTTTGTCTGACGTTTGTACCATGTAAGTTAGCAAAAACTTTGGCAAAGACAAATTAGAGGCCACATAACCATAGTTTACTTCAGAGTCAAGAGAGGTCCTGCTGCATTTTACAAACTTCCTAAGGTTCTCTCAAGAGTACAGGCAACAGGTAAATACAAGCAATACATACAAAGGAAATAGTATTAAGATGTCTGTATGGATGAAAAAAACGATAATTCAACCCCTATCAGCATTCACACACACAACCTGTCCCAGAATTCATCCCCCATAATCTGTTCCTCAATTGTGGTACACCATAAAATGTGATTGCAAACCTAGTATAATTTGGTTAGAAGTCAATCATCAACCAGAAAGCCACTGGAAACCAGGCTCCACGAGTTCCAGTGCTTGCAGAGCTGCTTATTTAAAATCGGGAGAAGGGAATCATTAAGAAAAGAAAACAACACGCACACCATGACAATTTCACAGCTAATTAGCTGTGTTATTATTGAAACAAGTAGTAAAGCAAATATTGACCAGAAGACGAATCATGATAACTGAAGACGCTTCCAAACTAAGCCAGTCTAGTGAGTTTAATTAAACACCTGGTTAAAGCATAGCACATATGACCTGTGTTACATACTCTACACATTATTATTTTGACTAAAATGCAGATAGAAAGAAATTTGCATTTATTTATGACTTAGATCACACTGTTAAAGAAAACACTCCTCTGTTTGTGGCAAATGCTTTCATACCTTCCAGAACATCAACAGGAACATCTTGGACAAATTGCTCCCACCATCGTCTGTACATTGGTTTTGATGTCCATTCCTGTATTTCAAACTTACACAAACGGCCTGCTAAGTACATAACTGCAACAGCTATGATCTCAGGTTCCCACTGCAGTGACAGGGTAGTGCACAGACTGGAACATAAAACAAAACAAACCCAAAAAACACAACCCTGAAGATAATTCTGATTGTTGAGGTATAGAATTTTAATGTACGACAGCTATAACTAACAGGGTATAAAATCCCACCACACTTTAACATCCCAGACAATTTTAACAGAGAAACCCAGAAATAGCCTTGTTAAACAAAAGTTTACAAGACTAAACTTTTCTGCACTACTGCTATCATGAAACAAGGCAATTTTATACAGATAATACAGAGGGCATATGTCTGCAGAAATAATACACCACATATAAACATCAATTTGGAGTTCAAAAACAGAAAACCTAACACTACACGGGTGTGGAAGAAGAGGGAAAAAGACAGCCTTATACTCCAAGTACGGGCAGCTACATTCCACTCTAGTGTCACCTGTAGTGTTAACTAAATACAGTGTTCATGTTCCTTGCTACACAAGTGTGCTCTCACTGCATTACGTCGGTTAGCAAATGATGTACACATTTGGATTTTAGAGTCTCCAAATGTTTTTCAACAAAATGTAAACAAGTACTGAAAAAAAACCACAGAACAGCCAACATGAACTTGTAAAGCAACTTGTCAAGCATGATACAAGTTTTAGATCAAGCTGTAAAATCTGGAAAAGGTTATTTCTTGAATAGCCTTTGTTAAAGCTAATGTTATAATCACTGATATTATGGGAATTATTGATATTAACTGAGTAAGTTCCTGTCATAATCAAAAGTTACTGTTTCATGATATTAACTTTATATTTACAACATTTTCCCTTTTTTCTTTTTCCTCTACAGATTCTGTAACATAGGATCTGCTTAAATAATTTTACATCCAGCTAGCCACCTAAGTTTCTGACAATTCACTGCTGAATTCACTATGTCCTTAAGTGCACCAACATAGTAGCCAAGGCAGCGGTTTACACCCGTTTTCTCTCCAGTGGGCTACATGTAACAGAAGGCCAATGGGATACTTAAATACTGTCAGAATCAGGCAAACAGCAGTGAACAGTAAAAGACACAAGAACTACCTCTTAAAACACTGATTTCTTACTACTTTCATGACATTTACCTGGCGGATGTACTGCGGCTGCATAAGAACAGAACTCCCTATTCTAAAGGCCTGTAGTGCAAAGTATAGAACTATTTTCCCAGGAACCTAGAAAACAAGTGCACTTCTAATATGCCGCTTATTAAGTAAACACAAAGACAGCCTCTCAAGAACAGAGATAAGTATTATTTGAAATAACCACTCCAACTGCATACTAATGTTTTCCTGAAGGGCATTTTCTTAAATTATTAAATTTCTTGAATTATTAAACACCATCTAATTCCAAATACAGTAGCGTCCAAAGTTTGATCGACACATAGCAGAAGTTTTCCCTGACAAACTTCACAGTGACAATCAAGCTGTATTTTTGTTCCACCTATGAGATCATTACCTGCAAGACTGGTAGCAGTTGAAGTAAATATCTCTTGACATCCAAATACACTAAGCAACATTTTGCGAAAATTAATTTGCAGAGTTTAGTTGATATCTGTAGAATTTGGACCCACACTGGGCTACTTCAAATTAGGCAACAGAATAAAAATGCACCTCTTTTTTTAATGGTGCTCTACTACTATAGGTATGACTGAGAGCAATGCACTCAGCATTTCTGAATAGTCAGGCCACTTACATATTTTCCTAAGGGTTTGCTATAGAAATTAAAAACTACATTTAACGGTCCTTGGTGAATTAACTTGCCCAGCTCTCTAGAATCCTCCTCAAAAAGACTAAAGTTTATCGAGTTGTTGGTCTGGTTTTGTTCCAGTACCACACCACACATGAAAAGTGCTTCTACACACACCCCTGTTAATTGATTTGATCCTTGTATTGCAAATCCATTATTCAAGAAATTGTAAATCTAGCACTGAAAACTCTACTCTTCACCAAATTTAATGGCTAGTTTACTATTGCCAAAAAATCGCTTAAAAATAAAAAAAAAAAATGTTGACCAACGCAATGAAATTTGGGAAGTGATTTCTTTTCTCACAATGTGCCACATATCTCAGATTGGCCAAGATGGCTTCTGTCCCAGAGATCTATAATTTGGTTTGGTCCTCTCAAACAGTAACTTTTTTTTAAAGCAGCATTAAATCACTACCACAAAATTGCAAAGGTCTTAATGGTCTACTTCTATACTCCTCCTAGATTCCTTGCTCAATGGAACTATCATAGAAATAATGGAAAGAAAAATTGACTAATACCATCAAGAAAACATATAACAAGCAGAAAACATGCAACAAGCATTTGTCAGAGAAATATCTAATCTCAGAATAAAGTAAGCAACAGTAACTATGTCATTTTCAAAAGGTTTCCTAGAAGTATCTTACCTGTCATTGACAAATGTCCAGGCCATTTGAACCAGTTTTTGAATTTTATTTTTGTCTCCTGAAAAACAATCAGAAAAGTTCTAAGAAATAGAATTATTAGGAAGGACAAATAGTTTGGAATAGAATACTCATGCACTGCTCATGTAAATTTAGTTCTGAAAATTAACCACAGACATTACTTGCTCACCCTGTAATATTTTACCTTTGAGTTGTTTAGCATACTTGAGAAGAAATTGGTATGGATGTTCCACTTGCAAATCAAACTTTATTGTTTGCAGTAAGATTCTTTCAAGGACCATCACTTCTTCCTAGAGAAGGTAACAAGATAGCCACAATATTGCTCATTCTTCTATTCACAAATGTTTTATGCTGGTATAAAGCATGACTACAAAGCATCTCCAGGCAAACATGTTGGTCTGCTTTTGCTTAATTAGGGTTTGTCTCCAAGCAGAACAGAAATGTCTCCAACTTAAACACTATTTTAAACCCAGATACTTTTTCTTCACATTTATTTGGGGCAGGAGAGGGAATGCAGTGTTTAAAACTCCTTTTCTTTCATGTAGGAAAGAACTGAACCAGACACAGCATGAAAGTGTCAAATATACAAAAATCACAACAAAAAGGGAAGCTCTCACCACACTTCTCTCCCAAGTTTCAGATCCTTCTGCTATTTTTAATACACAAATTTTGAGAAGCATAGTTTTGCTAAGTCCAATACTGTAAACAGGAAACGTTTCAATACTTTGAGATGTAGTTCTCTCAAGTTTTGCCATAAATTGCTTCCTAAAACGCCATTAAGACTGTCAAATATGATTTATGTCTTGATGACATTTCTAGCTCTGACTGGAATTACTCGAATTCACTTTAATTTGGAAAATAACATCAGAATTTACATAAAATCAAATGTAAACTTTTTATACAATTATCCCAGTACGCTCCCAAAGCTACTTCTATTAACACGAATTCTTTTCATTATTACCTACCATACTACCCAGAAGAGCTATAAATGCATGCTGAACATATAATTCAGAACAACTGAGAATCAGCCAGTGCTCCAATAAATGTATGTCACTTTGCTGGAGTACAATAGGATGAAATCAATTTCAACATGAATATTTTTACCTTTGGATCATCTCCAAATTGTCCAAACTGTACATCATTTAGCAAGCTACGAGCTGTTTTAATTATATCTTTACATTTCTTAGGTGTTTCTTCAACTTTTCCTGCCAGAAAGAGACAGCAGGCTCCTGTCACCTAAAAAAAGAAAGTGCTTTCAAAATGTTGTCTTCATGTAGATGTGCGATATAGTACAGTGTTGTATAAAAGCACTGTGAGCTTCCATTAACAGTTCTGTAAAAGTTTCACAGGAAAGATTTAACAAGCATATTAAGTTCTAATTTTACTATAGTGTTAATTTAAACTTTCACTTTCTCAAAGGAAAAATAGAGAATTTGGAGGACTGTCCATTTTGCACAGCTTTACTTCAAGGTCAGAAACCCAAAGCAGAATTTGACCTGGTTCAGTATTGTCTGTCAGGCAGCTGTAAGATGGTATTACATTTTTTTCTTTTCTTTTAGCCAACACAGGAGTGCCAGATCTACAGCTTTTGCTCTTTCTAGAGAATGGTATCAGCATGACATAACTGCAATGTCAATATAAACACGTTTCTAAGTATAAATAGAAATATGTAAACAAGCAAGAACAGTGTATTTTAAGCTGAAATGATTAAAAGATAAAATGCTTATTTTTCATCATTCAGAGCAGTGGACAGCAGTAGTACCAAAGTGACTTTTCACCATTTCAAACAGTCCATGCCTAGTGCAATCACTGTATCAAGTCATCAATACTGCAAATACTTACATATCTTGGGAATTGTTTGAAGGAATGAAACATATAAAATCGATGGAAATAAATTATTCCGGTTGCTAGAGTATCATAATGTCTGTGGTGCAGAATAAGGACTTTCAAACAGACCATTAAACAAATTTAAAACCAAACATGCACAAAGGAAAAGGTACATTCTGCTGTATCAAGTACCTCAAGTGACTGTCTGTTCAGTGACCAGTCAGAAAACACTGCAAGTAAAACAGGAGCTTTAGGAGAAAAAAAGCCACAAATCCCCTTAAGGCTATGTAAATACTGTGATTCAGCCCAGATGCAAGTTGATAACTAGAGCATTCATTGAAGTGTCCAAAGTCATGATCATATTTATAGAAGGACCCATGCAAGGTCATCCTCATGTTAAAACATACCTGCTTCATGGAAGGTCAAAACCAGCAGTAGGTGCATGAAGGAACAGAACAAATATCACTTCACATTAAAGTGCTGGTGTGGATGGAAGTTATTAACATTCACAACTACAAATGCAAATAAAATCTGAACATGCTCCCTATTCTTCTCTTTAAGGAGAAGAGTAAAATTTCATCTTCACTAGGTTTTATTAAGCATAGAACTGAGGACATTAAAAGAAGCACAGCAGTACAGAAAGCCAAAAGTTTAAGCAGCAGTCTATGAGACAGTAGGACAGCAGAGAGAAATTACTAATGTATACAAAGTTGTGAATCCCAACCTAAACAAACAAAAAAAACAACAAAACAAAACAAAAAAAAAACCCACAAAGACTGGGGAGGCAGAGGTTAGAAGCCTCAGAGGCAAAATATGTAGAAAAATGAATGTAAAACTCAAAATTTGAGAAGTTATGTAGATTCATGCAGTAAAAGACCAAGTCCGACAACTGCCAAGTTATCCTTAATTGGCAAGTCTATATCACCTTATTTCTCTACTGCCAAAGGGGTTCAGCTGAAATCTTGTTTACCCAAGGAATGGATAAAAAAGGTGTAGGAACACATTAAACCAAAAGGCAAGAAAGCTCAAAAAGATTTTTGATTCATGATCAAGAAACCTTTGCACAGCTAACTAAGCACATAACGTCATTTGTTGTACATTTTATTCTGAAAATCCCCACTCAAAGACATTTCATACCAATAAGAGTTCAAAGGATACAGCCCTAAACGTGTTCCCACATCGAATATGAATCTGGCCCCCTCCCTGCGGTATCGTGCCTCAGTAGCTGGATCAAGCCCTTCTAGCTGCGACGGTGTATGTGCCAAGTCTTTCTTATCCCAGTACCAACATGGCTTTGTATGGTCCAGGTTTACCAAGTTTACAGAAGGGCTGGAATTTTCTTTATTCTCCTTCATTTATTAAAACAGAATTGTTCTTGCTTTTTAAGTTTTCAAAAAATAAGTCTTCAGGTAGTCGCTTCAGAACCTTCAAGAAAAGAAAAAGGGATTTCTTTATAAATGGAGGGAACTTTTTTTCCACCCCCATGCTCAAAGATGAGTAAAGAGGAGTAGTATTTAACCTTGCCCATTGGAAGGGACTTTTTCCATGCTCACAGAGAAGCAATGTTTAACCTTGCCCTTACCTTCCCCACATACTGCAAATGCAATTCAAAGAAATAGGCATAGGTTATCTTTGCTATTAGCTGTTTAATAAAGAAACTTCAAGAATGTATTACCAACGATATCTGTTACCTCTTAGTAGAACTACTTTCACCTACTTTGACCACAAAATAAGGGAAAACAATTCAGTGACAGCAGCAACAAGATTTGAGAAGCTGGAAGGGGAAATCAACTCACTATTCATAACTAGGACACACATAAGTTAGGTCAGTCTGAACGGCAATGTAAACACTCAGCTGGTCTCCCAAACATCCCTGAGTGGTAAGACAGCAGCAACCACTTGGCAAAAAGCTTTGTGAAGTGGTCTGTACTTGTATTACTTGAAGCAAAAAATAAGATAACAAAAGTAGCGCTCTTTCACATACTAAGATTAAGACAACAGATGTGAGTCTGTAGGATAAGGTGCCATCTAAAGTTGTCCCCAAAACAAGGCAGTTGATTACACTCAAAGAGTGTGCTGCTTTCCTGTGCTGACCAGCCCTTTGCACGTGTATATTTACAGCGCAAAGCTCTGCAGATAACTTTCCAGTGTTTGAGTTATGACGTATGAGTTATGATGTTCAGTCACGCCTCAATTCAAAGACAGAATGAAGAATGTCTCGTTGCCTTTACTTCTTTCAGGCACAAAACTACTCTTAGTGTAATCCAATAAACTACAGATGCTATGCACAAAGTATGGCAGTCACCTGCAAAGGTCTGCGTAACAAACGGCGATTAACATATGATGCAATACGTTTGCTCTAAGCAAAAGAGTTCGAGGAAGACCTAAACTTCAAACTCTTAAAGTTAAGCTGTTAATTTTCCAGATGTTTCCCTTTTGAAAACAGAGGAAAGATCACACGAACTGCCAGAAAAACTCCGCCTGCAATCAGCACCTCGCGCATCCTCACTAAGTTTCTCTTTTGTGAGATAAAGGAAACTCTTTGTTCCACGCCGGTTTTGGAAGAACCTTCAGAACTAATAGCACCAGTGACAGACCAACCCAAACTCTGCCACGAATAACCGAACGGCTACTTAAAACTATTTCTAGGGCCAACAAAACAGCTCTGTGCCACGACCACACGCTCCCACCGCTTTTACCAAGAAGGCGTTATTTTTGCAACTGTTACGGTTGTTCTTCACAGGTGTCTTTGCTTCCTAACGCTCTGAACAGTTTAGAACCCCACTAACGCTAAAATGGCCCGAAGCGACGAGACCTGCTTCTATCGGCGGCGAAAGCATTCCCGAACACGAAACCGGGAACAGAAGCCATCAGCCCGAACATGCCCCGAAAGAACCGCCTCAAGCATCCCAATCCAAACCGCGGCGACCGAAACGAACAACAGCAGTTTTTCTCCTGCCTGTCTGCGCACCCCGTTAGCACGGAGCAGACCGCAGCAGCTCGACCCCGGGTTTTTTACACCCCGCCACACACGGGCCAGCGGCCCAGAGCCCAGCGCCGTCCCCTGCAGCCCCAAAACCGTCCGCGAGTGCTCAGCTCCTCCCCGGCCCGGCCCGCCCGCTGCAGACCAGGCTGCCGGTGCCCGGGGAGGCGCTCGCTCCCCGGCCTCGGCCTCCCCACTCCCTTCCCCAGGCCCCGGCTCTCGCCAGCGGGTGGCCCAGGAGGGCGGACGGCCCCGGCCCAGACCCCGGCACTCACAGGACACGCGCGGAAGAGGGAACCCCACCGGAGCGCGGAGCCGCTAACGACAGCCCAGCCTCCGCGCCCTGCGCGCCGCCATCTTGGGAGCCAGGCCCGGCCGCTCGTGCGTCATCACGTCGGCGTCCCAAGGGCGTAGCGCACGAGGACGGCGACCCTGTCGCCCAGCAGCCAATGAGAAGCGGCTACCCTCACGCCCCTCCAGCCAATCCCATCTCCTTCAGCGGCGGCTAAGCGCGAGAAGCAGGCGAGGCGACGTGCTGCCGTAGCCTTGGATCAGGCCAATCAGAAAGCGGCAGGGGGACGATTGCAAGCTGTGGGAGCCAGTAGAAAGCCGAAGGCATGGGTTAAATCTCAGCCAATGGGGGGGCGGCCATGCCCTCTTTTAAGGCCGGTAGCGAATGCGAAGGGGTGGTCGCTGGGGATTGGCCGCCACGGGTCCTGGAGGGGGCGGGGCCTTCCAGTTGGAGGCGGCTGGGCCAATGGAGGCGGCGGAGCGAGGGAGTGGGCGGGGCCAGTCCGGGAGTGCGGGGCTGGGGCGAGCTCGGCCACCGCCTCCCCACCCGCGGGCAGCGGTGTCCGGCGCGAGGGGCCGGGGCTGCGCGCGCTCCAAGCAGGCGAGGCAGGAGCCGCC
>Ga0065711_1034666_pt1 | contig 23401 bp, 9 predicted proteins | sample Hoacrofraction12_FD_59098 | JGI IMG/M metagenome (GOLD analysis project Ga0065711, IMG submission 59098) | Hoatzin crop microbial communities from Cojedes, Venezuela - Epithelial fraction 12 v2 (version 2) | ecosystem: Host-associated > Birds > Digestive system > Esophagus > Crop | place...
CCCCCCCCCCCCCCCGTTTGTTTTGAACCCAAGCTGTTACTTGACATGTGAATTAAAGTCCAAATTGAAATATTCCCACATGGTTTGTTGTGCACGAGAAACTGAAAGCAAAGGCACTGGAGGAAATCTCAAAATGCATGCCACGATGCAAGCTAAAAAGGCAGTTTTATACATAGTGCAAAACACAATGCTGTGGTGTGTGTATATGTGGAGTGACCTCAGGAGTTAGATGTGCTTTGCGTTTTTCTTGTGAATAAATAAGGCAACACTTTAACCCTTTTTAGTATAAAGTTTTAGACAAAGTCAGAGATGTTATGCTATTATACCAATTAATACACTCGTGGCAAGTTTAGGTTGCTGTAGCTTCAGATTAAATGTGAAATTGATTGAACAGTCCATGTGGAGCAGAAAAGTTTAAATGTACCTGATGTAAATACGAAAGGATATCCTACATATTTCAGAAACTTCACTCAGTCATTTTTAACACCAGAACACCTTGGTGAGAACGTGTGTACTTCAAATGATGCAAAGCTTTAGTTAGCATGCTAAAAAACTAGCTACAGGGAATATAATGGTTTAAAGCAATCTCAGGAATTGCTGTGAGCTCTTTTATAGTGCTCTCATTTAGAGACTTAAAATCGAGGCTTGACTTTGGGAGATGGCTTCTGCATGGGTACTTGGCTGCCTGAAGCACTTACCTGATTTGGATTAGCCAGTCTGAATGTGTGTTTTTCCTATGTCTCCAAAATTTGGGATAGGAAGGACTGTAATCTTGTAAAACTCACTAATCTTCTGCAACGGAGAAACACAGAACTAAGCGGTTGGAAGCAAAGCACGCAACTTCTAACTGAGGAAGTTGTGCCTAATGTTAGTTGTTTGCCAGACTGCTTCAACTGTGCATTTCCTGTAAATGAAATCCGTTGGTTCAGTGAAGCCACTGAAGTCTCATCCTGAGATGGTGACTCATCCTGAGGGTGAGTTGCCTCAAATCAAATAGTTATCCCTTCCCCATTACTAGTGATCACCAGAGCATCTGAGTGGCTCCATAGCGGCACAGAAATGGGGGTAGCTGCTGTTTTTTGGCTTTAAGAGTTTGGACAGTAGGTTTCCACATCCCCTGCTGTGCCTGCGTGCCAGGATGGGAAGCGGGCATTTCAAAGCACAGGGACCTGGGGGGCTTCCACAGCATTACTCTGCACTCAATCATTTTGTGTCAAAACCATGCTAGTTTTATATTGTTCACAGTTGCTCCAGGTACATAGGTAATACTTGTTCCATTAGGGGTAATGTGATTTTTAATCTATTTGGATATTCTCTAGAAATCTGGAACAATCATATCTAAGTTTCTGAACTATTCATTTCAGATATGCCTTCTAACACTGACATCCTTCGATTCTCTGTCACGATAGATGTCAGAAAGATGTGGGTAATTTTCATTGCTAAATATCTGCTTTGCTCTAACACACAAGTGCTTCAGTGCACCTTTTCCAAAGATGCTGGGGTTCTTTTAAAATATGTGCCATATGGCAGGTTTAGCAATTCACATATCGTAATTGCAAGTATAAAAACAAAAAATGCCTTGGTCTGGAAACTGAAAGAGAATTGCTTATTTCTAGACTGGAAAAACCACTTTTTTATTCCTCAGCTAGATTCTCTTTCCTACCTACTGTTTGCAACTAAAACCCTGTAAGATACATGCCTTTTGTTGGAAGATACGTATTTGAGCCCTTTCTTGGAACTTGTGTTTTGGTGTAAACCGAGTGTAAAATGAACATTCTCCATGCTGTTTTTAACTGCGATCACTGTGTTTATCAGGCATGTAAACATTTTTGGTTCTTAATTTCTCATTTTATCTGCCTTGGTTATGTAACCATTTAGAAAAGAGGTAGGATTTATGTGATGGGCTAAAACAGAAGATCATTAAAGCAGAAGGCTTACTTCTACAATTGTGAAGCTGTGTGCTCTGAAATAGTAGTAGCATCATGTTTTCCGGGAGACCTTTTTTATGGATGACTATCTCATCAGTAAGGCTCTCTTAGAAGGCTTGAACAAGGTCAGCAGCATGTTTATCCATTTCGGTCTAGTGATTTCTTAACTTGCAAGAATAAGGCTTGCTTCATTTGAATTTCTCAGGCTGCACCACACGGAATAATAATGTATAACTCTAAAATACCCTGCTGCTGTTTGAGGATTTTTGTTTAAATGTAGTAAAGGGAGTTGGAACAGAAGTGGCAAATATTAAATTACCATTTAAGATCTAAGGGGTAATATTTTGGATTTCGTTGTTACCATGTCACAGCTGTGAACTCCTTGGATACTGCCACATGGAAAGCTTTCTTATTTTTAATTAGTCCTCTACCATGATGGAAAGCTTTTTGTTGTTTTTATTTTTCATGTAGACCCACCTCTTACTGCAAGGTCCAGAGCACACTAATGTCTGGTGGGATACTGGGCTCTGCTGTTACCAGTAGAGACATGGGAGCCGCAAGTGCAGGAGCCTGGTTGTGGCTTAGTTAGCAGATGACTTCTGTGAAGTCAGGTAATCTTGTCCCTTGGCTTCTCCAGCTGTACAGCAGAGAGGCTACTTGCAGAGTGCTATATTTAATCCACAGAGTGCTTTCAAAGTAAGTCTTTTGTAAAGTGTAGGATTTCAAATTATCAAAAATTACAGTCTAGGAATGGTGTAGAATTATTGGAGTGTATGCACAAATGTGCATTTAAAGGATCTAGAAGCATGTTATCCAGTTATTTTTGCCAGTGTTTTATTCTATGAAACAAAGTAGCCTCATGACTGTGTTGTTGTTGTTGTTGTTCTGCACTTGGCTTTTGTGAGGTGGGGGGCTATGACACTTTAACCACTTGTGAGCACGTGAAGTGGATGGGTAAGCGTAAAGGTATTAAGTGAAAGTTGTGCCTCTGTGTAACCATACAGTCAACCACATAAAGCAAATACAATGATAAACAGCTGTTGGTTTAATTAAAAAAAAAAAAAAAAGGCAAATGTCATGTTCATCTGGTTACACCAAGGAGGTAGGAGAAGAGCCCAAGAGAATTCTGTCTGCAGTCGTGCATTGGCACAAGTGTTTTGTTTTAATTGCTCCTGAGTAGGAGGAGGATTTAAATAAAGATATACAGGTTGAGGATTGTATTCTGAAGCTTCCTTGCAGTTCAATAGGATGCCTCTCCCCCCCTCCAATTTGCCTCATACTCTGACAGGAAATGTCTTTCTGTAACCGGTCCCAGGAGTGGGTGCTCTCTCGCTGTGCCTGGTGCTCTGTGCCCCTGCGATGTGTGGGACAGCTTTGGCAAAGCAAGGGCCGGCGGTTACCTTGCGGTGGTTTCCGTGCTAGGTACTGTACGGTGCAGAAGGAGTTAAGCAAAACAACAAATCAAACCCTGAACAAAGCCTACCTAAAAATAATAATTAAGTAGGAATGCATTGTATTATCAGTTTAAAGTGCTTGATGTTTGTGTTTAAAATCTAGTTGAAGCAGTATTGTCTGCATGTGAAGCTTTCATTATATGTATGTAAAGATATAAATCTAAAAGAGACTGTGATTATTTGCTTTCCGCTTATTATTCTGGGTCTTTCATCATTAAAGTTCTCGTTTGCCCCTAGGGAAATGTGATTTTAAATACTTTGCCAAAACTTCCTGTAGTGGAAAAAGAAATTTAATTTGTGGTGGTATCATTTTAATGGCGTTCTGCTGTAATACATTATCTAAGTTGTTTTACTCTGTATCTAATGATAAAGCCTTTTAAATAAACACTTAAACCCAGATTTTTATCAATCTATATGAATTTAGTAAAAATATTTGAAAAAGGCATTCAGAATGTATAAAACAAATGTACATATGGAAGTAGTTGTCAACCAGTTGTCGTAATTTTAAAGGGCTTATTATATTGCCTGTACTTATGCGTCCTGGGAGAAAATGTGTCTGTGGATGTAGGGTTGGATTTCCTGCAAAGAAAAAAAACCACATTATCATAAAAGGTGGCATTTATAATTGATAATGCAGTCTGTTCTGAACTCATGACTGAAACGTAGTATGAGGCAGGAGTGTGTGACACGGGCATTACAGTTTTATCACAAGCCATTGTCACCAGAACTGTTGCATTTCTGTTTTGATAAATTGGATAGAAAACAAGCTGGAGAAGTCGGATTTAGATAATAATACTACTGGAAAGTACCTAAACATACTGAGGGAATGGGTATCAAAGGTTTCTAAAGGCAAGGATAGCAAGCTCTGTTACACATCATCCAGTTCTCTTGAACAGTTGCAATGCCCCAACCTTGCTGCCCCAACGTCGGTCCCGAGCTGTGCCCTGGGGTAGCTTGGAACTGGAGTCGGTCCCTTCGGGCTCTGCCCGTGACCTCGCTTTTCCTATGCTATGGAAGTAGCGGGCTTTGTGAAATGCCAGTAACGTCTATATCAGAGATGGTCCTTTTCAAGTTGAATTAAGGGTATGAGCAAAGCTTTGGGTAAACCACGTGAGCGTTTTCACCTTTCTTCTCCTAAATTACCTGTTGCTGTGTATGTACAACAGCACCGGGAGGCAACACTGGCGGAGCTGGGTGAGGGTGCAGGATCTGAGGGCCTCACAGGCTGATCAGTGTCTCATAGGCTGCTTCACCTGACAAAATGGTCTGTGCAGCTTTGCAGCCTGAGCAGGCTTTGGGACCTTGTGCAGAGCTGCGCCTGAACCTGTAACCCTTGCTGGAGAGAGCTGGTTTGGCACAGCCCTGCTGAGTGACTTTGTATCTTCGTAGTTAATGTGTAACGCAGAATAACTCTGCCTGTGAAGAACCGCGTTGATTTTATTTTAATTTCCTTTTAACATTAAATGAAACTTGAAGCTGTTTCCAGAACTGAAAATCTGTTTTTCCTTTGCTACCTAAATTAATTATTTCTAAATATTTCTCAACTGAAAAATCTTACACTTGATTTGACGTATATGGCTATGCAAGTAGTTGTGTGTTTGAATGCTCTGCGTTGGCATTTGACAAAGATTTGAGGGGGCCTTGCTTGCTCAAGTCCCAGTCACAGTCGTGTCTCAGTTATGCCTCTTTGAGAATTCAGAATGCAGTGACGAGGTGGTTGGTGCTGCTGTGAGTACTCCTGCAGCTGGGGATTTTCATGTGCCATGTAAAGCAAAAGAGAAAGACAAGTGTTTTAAGACCTGAGATCTGAGTTTTAGGCTGGCGCAGTTACATCCTTTTTAACTAATAATTTACACTTGATTTCAGTGAGTTCTCATTAGGGAACTGAAGGCTGAAACAGCTGATTTTTCTGGAGATGGTTTAACTGTTTTTCAGGTTTCAGTGTTGCTTTCCATTCTAACTGTCATAAATGTGAAAAATGTTCAGGTAGTGCAAATGGGTGCAAGTTCTGTTTCCCACTTGCTGGATCGAGGTATGAATCTGTCGTCTGCTTTGACATGGTGAGATCTTTAACTTGGGAAACAATGTGCGGTTTCTAAACCAAAAAGTTCTGAGCTCTCCAGCAACAGAAGTGAGAGGGAGCTTGAAGTTGTTTCCCAAGTGCAGAAAATCACGTCGAGCTGTGCCAGCAGAGACCTGTGTATAAGCTCTGTTTAAGGCTCCGAAGTTCAGCTTGGCTACATCATTTTGGAAGTGCCTGCTTTAGCAACTCAGCTGTCAAAGAGGGAATGACAAGCCACTGGAAGTGGTCACCTTTCCAGCTGGCACAGTGCTCCCAGAAGAGGCTATGCATCTGTCCCTTGAGAGACAGACTTAGAGAGTGTTTGAAGCTTTGGCAACCTCAAATGCAGAGAATGTAGCCTTGAACGTAATGCAAGATTACTGATCTAAGTAAACAACTTCAAAACTTGTTCTGCATGTACTGCGCTGGGTGAATTTTCCTTAATGGGTCTCGTCGCGTCGACTGGAGGTAAGGCACCCTCGGAAGTCGAGACGGGTGAATAGGATTTCGCTCTAAAGTACAGAAGGTGCTATCCAGAATCGCAAAGAGAATCTGACAGCATGTCTTTGCTACTTCTTCCAGTAACAGCAGAAATACCAACAAAGCATTCACCTTGCATAAAATGTAGAATTTTCATATCTGATAGGAAAGTTTTTTCTCCTCTTTTCTGTGTCTGAAGGTCTTCAGGCCTCAGCCTCTTGGCTACTAGTTTGAAAAAAAGTAACAGTGATGTCCCCACCACCGGGATGGTAATGCATTTCTCACGAAGGCTTAATTTGCTTACGGGAGCTAAATGTTGAACTGCTATGCAGATTTGCATAGAGTGCAAGGACTTTGATCTTGATAAAACACATGTTTTGCAGAACAGTACTATCTTGGGAGCGATTAAAATTTGCATAAACAAAGATGATGTTTGTACTGGCAAACTTTTCTTGCTACTTCTCAGTCTCTCCCCCCATCCCTTGGTCCCCCCTCAGACATCCACTGCTTATGTCATTGCTGCAGCTAGGAGGATCTTTGTTGCTTTCGGATGCTGTCACCTGCATAACAAAGCAGCGATCCAGTTGTATCATTTCTGAGCCTTCAGAAGTGGTAACAGATGTGCCTGTTCTTGAAAGCCAAAGAAGGTGCCGTGTGAGGAGAAAGCTAAACTTGCTGCAGTAGAAGCTGAAAAAGACTAAATGTAGATGGTAGGATAAAAGCCTGAATTTCTTTTTATCTTAAAACTCCTTAAAATTGAAACCTGTTTTTTATGTTCTGAAGCTATTTGAACTGTGTAGGTAGATTTGGAAGGAAGCTTGGTCTGCGTGATCTGTGCTGGTATAGCTATAGTATTGGAAATAGGTGACTGGGGCGTGTGTCATACTTGTACGTAACTTTCACTGATGCATTCATGCTTAACCTTTGCTCCAGGGCAGAGTTGTGGTGAAAATATCACATAGGAGAAGTGTGATTTCAGAAGTCACTTCAAATTCTGTCAAGATACTTATGAGCTTTATGCTTTACTTTAAGAAAAACTTCTTCCCCAGGAGGGCGGTGCAGCAGTGGAGCAGATTAGCTCAAGAGATTTGGCATCTTTGCCCAGGGAGGTTTCCAGGTCAACCTCAATCTGGCACTGCAGATAGCTCCTCTTTCAGGGGTAGGTTCGACTGGATGACCTTTGGAGAGAGATCTTTTCCAACTGTGCTCTTCCACTGAGTCTGAAAAGATGCTACCAACACGTTTCTTCAGGATAATCTTGTGAGAATAAGCTTGCCTTGGAGTAGACCGGTGTTTTATTGGGACACTGAAATAGTTAAAAAGTTAATTCAGTCATGTGTAAAATTGTGGGGCAAGTGTGTTTTCACTCCATCAAGATGAAAAATCAAATGGCTTTTCTCTGCAACTGGCTGTAGTGCAACCTGCAAATGACTAATCTTCAGGAGTCCTGAAACCAGCTTCCATAGATTTCTGATGAGGGTTGGCAGAGTTTAGGGTAGTTACAGGGGTTCTCAGAAGAACAGAGAAGCAACACTCTTTGAGCACAGATAACATGAAACGTATTGAAGACAAGACTGACACACAGATCTTAACAGGTAATATGGTCAGCAGTACAGACTTCCACAAGTAATTTACCAGTTAAAATAGTGGAAAGAAAGATTGGACATATTGTGATGTAAACCACAGGATGGTGTTGATGTAATGTTCACCTTTTCTTTGCATTAGTCATGTTTTAAAAGATTTGGAAAATGCTGTTGGTTGTTACAATATGAGTAGGCTGAAAAGCTTTCTGTGGGCTTTCCAGCATATCACAATATTAATTTAAGCTTGAGGTCAGAATTAATCATTTTTGTGTCTCTCCCCTTTTTTTAACCATCCCACCACAGATATGTTACATTAAGTGTTATAGCTCTGCCTGCAAGTAAATGAAGTCCTGTCAATCACAACTGTCAGTCAAAGTCCAAAATGTCTGCCCTATCGTTCCTACATGGAAAAAAAAGAAATCCCAGCAAGAGGTTGAAGAAAGAAAAGTAGAATGCGAAGGCTTTCTACCTGACAGCATGGGAAGAAGTAGTATTTTTGCCACATTTTTGTTGTATTTCTGTGGTGCCCATTCATGGGCACTACAGAAGTGATTTCCCTGTGTGAGGGAAGGGCACTGAGTCCTAGTCTGTATCCTTAGTGGGCTTTATGAAGCTATTTTTGCCCTTAGTGGGTAAGGTGGAATAGGGGAGACTTGCATGCACAAATCCCAGCCAAAGCTGTTTGATACTAAAGTTGCAGAGAACTGTCTTATTTTGATTGCTGCGTGTTTTAAGGTAAGGTTTTGCTCTAATGCTGTAGTCTTAGCTGTGGTAATGAAACTTGTTTTCCCAAGGAAATTTTGAAGATAATTTCCTCAATTCCAAAGCATATTCTTAGCAATAGCTTCCCTGCATTTGAGGGAACAAAATCTAATTTGCAGCTTAATATTGAGAATTTAAATGGTAGAACGATAGAGTGAAGTACAGTGATCTCTGAATTCATGGATACACAGCTTGAGTGTGTTTATATGTCAGGTCCTTTCAGAAATGTGTGGAAGTGCATTTATAGTACATACTGTAGTGCATAATAAAGAATTGAACTCTATTTACTAGTAAGATATGCTGATTATAAAGAATAAAGATACTTTCTTTCTCCAGTTTCACCATACTGTTTAAACCAAGGAGCTTTTCTTCTAAGAAAATGTTCCTATTAGAAAATCCAAAGCTTTCACTATAGACTTTGATCTTTACTCTAAAATGAAAGGAGGAGGAAAGCTTTCACACCAAAATGCTAATAGTGTTCTCTTTGGTAGTGCCTTTGTATTGCATAGTGAGTGGATCTCTGCCTATCTGTCCAAGTTCTGCAGCTTTGTAGGCATCTACCTTCCCGTAATGCAGTCATCTTTGGCCTGAGTGGTTGACTATACTTTTTTCCATCTGGGGAAGAATGCTGTTTATCCTTTGCAAAGTATCTGCCCAAATGTGGGTGGACCACTCTGTTGAACTAAAAGCATGTGTGTGTTGGAGGTGCGCTGTTAATATACTGTTTCTACGTTGTTAAATGGTGCAACCCAGAAGCGACAGTGCGACAGTGGGTTTGTTGTATGAGCATTAAGTACTCTCCAGATGCCTGATGATTACGTGATTGGGTTTTTACATTGTGGTTTGATAAATGGAATGCTTGTGTTGTATTCAGTCTCTTCAACCTCTTCAGGAAAAAGGAGTTAAAATTTAAGTTGACAGGAAAGACCTGTACCTTTTAGGCGGGGGGAGGGGGAACCCCCAAAACCAAGTCTTTCCTAGCAAATTATGCTGGATGTGTGCATTTTTGTAGTCCTTTTGAAAGTGTGATGACAAGGTCAACAGTCCTGTATGCATTTTCAAATTATTTGCAAGTTTCTGAATGCTGGGCCTTCTAGATTTTTTGTTTTGTTTTGCTTATTTTTATTTACACTTTCTAAGTCCATTCAGTGGTTAGATGTCACTGCAGTGAGCTTCTGGGAATTCTGCCAAGTCTTCAGTATTGTCAGGGTGCTGGATGAAGTACAAAGAAAAATGCTTGTCTTTGTTTCCTTGCAAAATTTTAGAGGTAGCGTATAGCCTCAGGAGTAAGACCACCTTTACTAAAGTAAGAGCAGAACTATATGAAAACAGGTCGGACTCACTTTCTCGGATTATCTGTACAGCTAGTTAGAATGTAGAGTTTCCTTTAACATGCAAGAACTACAGGTGTCCATGAATTAGTAAGAAGATCTGAGCTAGAGCTGTAGGCTTTTGGCAGCCAAAGATGTGTCTCTTTAATATTGTAAAACTGTGTAACAGCATAACTGTTAAGATAAGGGAATATAAGCCTTTTCTGAAATATTAAAACCAAACAAAAATGGTTTGAAATTTTAGGAGCTCGCCATTATCGTTGCCTCCCTTACAATTGATCCTGTAGTTATAATGATGTGTTTGGCAGAGCCTTGTTCCTGTGCACTGCAGTGTAGGGTTTCCGCCAATGTTCTCAGCCTTTTTTTAAAAAAAACACACTTTATGTATTTTTTAAAGTTGCTTTTATATTGCAACTTGACATTCATTCGATTCAAATGTAAGATATAGGAGCACAATGGAGGAGGGGACTAGATATTTTTTGGCATAGAATACACTGTGATCAAGCTGATTATTCATTTCCCAGGTTAATTTCTCTGTAAATGTGATTTCCCTGTATTGGAAAAAAACCCCAAATGTAGATACTTGATTGCAAATCTGACTTGAGGTGGAGTGAGTGCCACATGCCTGCTTGTGCTCTTTCTTTTTGTGTGTGTGTGTTTTGCTATGTACATTGCACTGCAAAGAGCAAAGCAATGTAGCTGCAGTATTTTTCCCCTGCATTTTAGAGAAGGTGTTTGTAAATGAATCTGAATGGAGATTGTTATGCTTTGATAAGAATTGAGAGGAAATCTGTTTTGCATGCTTTAGACTACTTGCTAGGCAAGATTATTTTCTGTTGTGAGTTACAGACTTTTTACATGAGAGTTTCAGAACAGCCTTGCTGTGCCTGCTCAGAGATAGGATTTAAGCGTCTGACAAGAAAACGACATAAAAACAAAAGTGATTTTGTTTTTCCTGTAGGAAAATACAATGTAGAAGAAATGATTGATTTATTTGATGTTCTCATGTAATTAATTTTTTTTCACTTATTTCCGCTCTTCCAAGTTTGTGCTGAAGCTTTCAATCCAGATGAAGAGGAAGAAGATACAGAACAAAGGGTAAGAATGAGTGAATTGCATCATGCATGGTTCTCACTACAGTTTGACAGGCAGATGTCTGTACGTCACCTCTTCCCTACCACTTGTGCATTTTGTTCTGGGAGGCTGTGCGGTATGCTCACATTCACAAAGTGACATTGCTCTGGCTCACAGAGCCACTTTGTCTCATGCGCATTTAGTCACTATGGTTTGAATATAGTTTTACTTCAAAGGACTCAAGAGCTGTGCTTAACTGTTTAAAATTTTATATATTTTCCTTTCTTAATTATCTTAAAGGCTTGTTGAGGTAATTCCTGGAGCGTTGATACTGTTGTAAAGAATTAGTTAAGCTGTACCACAGCTGTTTCTTCATGGGTGCTTAAAATTCCTCACATTTTTTACTGCCTTTCTTGTCAAAGCAGTTCTGCCTGGGTAGGAGAAATACTTTGTTGAAATATTTTGAGACTGTGGCCACCTGTTGTTCTGTTGTTTTTGAAAGTTGGGAATTTCTAGGAATTGCAAGTCCAGATACTGTAATTGTATTTCTTTAGGGATGCTTTTATGTGAGCAAATCCTGTAGCCTCGCTGGTGAGGGTCAATGTTTTCTCTTTGGACTTCTAGTGTTCCTTTTCCAGATTCTATCTCAAGGATGCTTACACTTCTGCAATGAAAATACGTCTAGTTTAATTTCTCTTAAAAAAAAAAGATACTTCATAAATTTTTTTACAAAAGTTTTCAGAATTAGCCTGCAACAAGCACATATATGAACATTTTTATGGCACAGCGAGTGTTGGTTCCTTTAACCTGTTGAGATGTTTATAATTGGACAGAAGTAACAAAAAAAATCTCTCAAACAGCGAAGCTTTTTTATTTAAGTAATTTTGTTGAAAAAACCCACAAATGCTTCTTGGGTAACTTCTGTTATTAGGTGGGCTCAGATACATATGTATCGTAAAACTTATAAACTAGCTGTATGCCAACGATAAGTATATTGGGACTAATACAGCCAAGAGTTTAGAAAGAGAACTTTTTCCGCTGTTCTGAATCCTCACTCCTTGCCTGTGTCTGTGGTTAGAAAGGAAGGGAAAGGAAGAGGCATCCTCATCTTTCTTGTCTTTCTTGGCTGTTATATTGCATGTGTTTATTGTCAGCATAATATAGTTCTTATGTATCTTTTTATTCTGTCTTGCATTGTATGTTTACATATAAATACTGTTTATGCAAACGACAAAAAAAGAACTGTATACTTTGACACTCTTCAGCTGTGTTCTGCTTTTTCACTCTGCAATGAAGGTTGTGTCTGTATATTTCTTTGTTGTTGTGACAGTTTTGTTTTACTTTGTTTTAAAGGTAGTTCATCCAAAAACTGATGAACAGCGATGCAGACTGCAGGAAGCATGTAAAGATATCCTGCTCTTCAAAAACCTAGATCAGGTAAGATCATTTTAAGGAAATCTTAACTGGAGTTGATGTTTGTGGGTACAGGTAACAGCATGAGCTAACAGTCCAGACACTTGTTTGCATTGTGATAGTTCATGAATTATTAATTATACACAGACTGGCTTGGGACATGTGTTTGGAGACCAACAATCAATGAACAATATAAACAAGCAAGTCAAATTGTCAGTTACCATGATTGTCAGATCCCTCTCCCTGCAAATTCAATTTTTTTTTTCTGTTAGAGAAAAGTTTGGTGTTTTTAAAAATTCCTTTGCTTATGTTTCAGTATTTGCTGTTGGGTACCATTGCACCTGATTTCCTTTCCCCTAGGAAACAGTTCATAATTTTATGGGTAATTTAAAAAGGAAATTGCTTACACAGTTGTAATATTGAACAGTATCCACCTTTACATGATTTCAGATTGCTGCACCTTTTTCTTAAATGCCAATGTGTTAGTAGATTTTCAGTGAATGAATGTGGAGTAATGTTTTTAGGTCATTCTTATACTCGTCTTTTATTGCTGAACTTGGTTATTAATTACTCACTACTTCAGCATTGAGTTTTAATGATGAGTGTCTCCATTGCTTGCACTTAGTAATCTTAATTGATATGATTTTTTTTTTTAACGAGGATCGTAGGATAGTTCGGGAACAGACCTTTGGAGATCCTGTAATCCAGCCTCTGAGAGGCCATAGAATAAATGCATCTCATCTCTGGTCTGGTGTTTCCATGAAAACAAAACTGACATCTGTGCTGCAAGATGGGGAAGAGTGAAAGCTGTAACACCAGCGATGGTCCCTGCAGCCTCCTGGTTTGAATTGTTAGCTTTGCCTGAGATGTGAAAGGACAGATGTGACAGCTTATGGGTTCAGAAACGCTGCTCAACTTTCCTTGAAAACCAGGAAGTTCTCCCAATTCTTGGAGGCTGTACAAACCCCAGGAGTCATTGAACTGCATTCTGAAATGATTGTTGAAAACTTCTGATTGCAGCAAGCTTGAGGAATTGACATTCTGTCAGAAAGCTTCCTTGAAAGCTGTGCTTTCCAAGACTGGCCTTTCACTGTTCTGGGATTCCTGTTGTCACTAAGCCTATTTACTTAAGATATTTTAAATGTTCCTTTTGCAAGTAACCTGATTATGTACGGGAAAAAAAAGAAACATATTTAAGAACTTTCAGGAGCTCAGAGGATATGTACAAAATGTGATGACCATTCGACTGAGTAGGCCAATCTTTTAGCTTCCAGCAAAATCACCCAGAAGCAAAAATTAATAACCAGTTTATATTCAAAGATGACTTTGAAAAACAAATTAGAGCTGAGAAAGCGGGCTTGGAAAAACACTGCTTCCTGAGAAAAGCTTTCTAAGCAGCTGAGGAGTAATGGAAATTATCTTAACTGCAGCTGTTAGAGCCTCGGGCTTTAAGATAGCACATGACTGAGAGATGACTCCAGCCCATACGTTGATGATAGTATGATAATCATAGAATCATAGGTTGGAAAAGACCTCTAAGATCATGAAGTCCAGCAATCAAAGGGCACTTAGCAGAGAGGGGAGAGCTTTCCTAGTAATGGGTATAAAGGGAATACAGAACTTGCATCCTTTCACCCCTCCTCCCAGTAATTTCTTTTCAACTCCCTCTGTATAGTGTGACTGGTTTGGAAGGTTGGCTGTAGAATACCCACTGAAAGGCAGAATGCATGGCTGCTGCTTTTGTTCAGTGTGTGTTGTCCTCTAATAATTATGAGGAACACTTCAAACTAAGGCTCAAAATATTTTCTTTTGCTTCTTAACCTCTAAAGTGTGTCATGTAAAACTGTTAAATACAAGCAAACAAAGACAACAACAACACTGCATAAAACCCCTTTAGGAGTAAATATGATTGTGTGACTCAAATATCCTGGCCAAATTCATCCCTTTTCCACTGGTTGCGTTTAGGTGAGCTGTGCTGAATTTAGGCCCCATGACTCAACAGCCCTTTTAGGTGTCTTCACTTGCATGAGTAGTTGCTGTAGTACTTGGTATCAAACACAAGGGAGCCAGTGGATCACTGCTAGCAAGGTTCATGTTGAACTTTGAACTTAAATCAATTCAGATCATCACAGAGTTTAACCCTGAGATTTTGAGCATCCCCAGTGATAAACCTGATTTATGTTTCAATATGAAGTGCTGGGGGAGTAGATAACTTCTCTCCTGTTAAAAGCTCTGTATGATGTTATCATGCATAGGCTCCACAGTGTCTTATAAATGAGTTTGTAGAATCCTGGTTACAACTGAATTTTGTACTGGGTGAGATCAATGACTGCTGTCCTTACCAGCAAGGCCCCTGAGCATGCTCAGGACTCAGATTTAAACCAAGAGGGTTTTTTACAGTTCAGAAATCTGACAAAGCTTGTCCTTTTATTGACAGAAGACCTCAGTGTTTTATTTACTTAAAATGACAAGATTTTGCCAGTTTATCCTCCAAATAAAGCATTATTGAGTTACAGGATTTTTAAAAAGCTTTTTAAAATATGCATTGCTTGTTTTCTGACAACCGTTACTTAAATGCCTGCTATGAAATATGTGGTTAAAATAAATGGCTTTTATGCAATGATTGTTTGTTTAGTTTAAATATCAGGAGAGTTTTTAAAGGCAAGAAAACAGGATTCTAGTGAAAAGATATGCAATATTTTCAATTTAGTGGTGCCTACAGATGCTGCAATGATTATTCCCAGCTAAGGAGCACAGTAAATATTTCGAGTGTATCTAGCAGCATAAAGACTAGCTTGCATGTTCATGCAGTATATTTTTAGAAACTCAGCTGTGATCTACATCTTCAACTTTGGACATCTGGTCACTGAAAATGCAATGAAAGTCTGTTGTTGTTGGACTTTGGAATAACAAAGATGGTAAAGCAGCTCAGCATTGAGGCAAGACATTTATATGGCATCATCTCTTTTGGCTTTCACAGCTTCCCTGGCTGTGCTGCCTACAAAAAAAATTTAGTCATGGCTAAAGCTCTTATCAAAGAAACCTAGGTCAAGTCTGGTGTGCAGACCAGCATTATCCCATTTTCTGTATGTGCTTGCCCATCTGTACCTATCTGATCTCGCCTTGCGCTGCAATTGCAGGTTCTCTAAGACACTGACTATTTAGGGAAATAACTCTGTATAGAATCTTGTTCGGTACAGTCCTGATCATGAGTGGGGCTCCTAGATAATGACAGTATGAATAAATTACTAATAATTTGTCATGCAGTTTCTAGACATACATACATACAATGAAATATAGGTACTGTTGACAGAAATCAATATGTATCCATTGCAGTGAAGCTGTGTCAGATTATATCAAGTGAGAGCTTGCTCTACATGTGCACTTTGGCACTGAAACGATATGCATAAGTTAACCCATTTGGACATAAATTTGAGATAATAACTCTCTGTAATGGAAGTATCTATGTTTGCATTATTGAACTTATATTAATAAGCTGGAAACAAACAATGTGCTAGTGGAAATCAGCATTTAATATCAGTATTACCTGTATTTGCATACAGTAGAAATAATGCAATGCGTGTTGCACTTCACTATCCAGATGAAGTCAAATGAACTCGCCCTTGTCCAGCAATAACGCTAAGGTGTATTTTCTGAGAGGTTTTTTTTTCTTTTTTTTTTTTTTTTTCCCTGTTTGTTTTATAGGAGCAGCTGTCTCAGGTCCTTGATGCCATGTTTGAGAGGAAGGTGAAACCTCAGGAACATGTGATTGACCAAGGTGATGATGGAGACAACTTCTATGTCATTGAGCGGTAAGCAGCTGTGCCTTAGAAATGCAGAGTATGTTTCTTTTCAGTTTTAGAAATGGCAGGGAATGCTTACTGCAGGACGGTTTCTGAAGAGAACTTACTTTTTCGAATCATTGCCTCTTCCTTTGATCTTTTCATTTTCCCCGTTAGGCCCTTACTGACTTCTGGATCATTTGCCCGGGGGCAATCAAATTTGACAGCGGTGGACATTTCAAACCTGCTGGGTTTTAATGCATTCTGTGTGACTGCATAAAAACTCAAATACCACTTTCTTTGAGGGAAGGGCTGCAGCATAAGCTTGCCTATGATTTGTTCAGTTCAGCTTTTGTGCCTATCAGCATATGCATAGCTTAAACCCAGCCATATTACACGCTGTCTCTAGACTAGGATGTGTTTTTTGTGAAGAAAGGAGGGGGAAAAGCAGCAACAGAAACCACATGGTAAGGGGAGGTATAGGAGGTTATTTTGGGGAAGGAGAATACAGGAAATAAAAATCCATGGTAGTGGCTGTCTTGGAACAACCTGGACTTTGTCCAGTTAGTTTTGATCACTGGTTTCATAGAAACTTGTGGTTACTTCACTTCTGTTGCCATGTGATTGGTATTCGCAGAGTTTAAGGTGCCATTTTGCCATTTCTTGCATCAAGCAAATTCACATGATAATTTTGTGGATCATATATATGTGCAACAGGCATGTAATAGATACGTGTGTACATGCACATTCTGGGTATCTTTTATGCTTTTGGAAGAAATTCTGGATAGTGATACTTTTAATCATTGTATTTGAAGAAGAATTAAGGACACATTTATCTCCTCCTATAAAACTGTAATATTAAACAGAATATTGCTGATTGAATTATAAATGTCTGTTGGAACACGATCTTAGCAAACTACTTTTTTGACGCACTGTTATCTTCCTTATCACTGAAATAATGGCACCATTAACATTGTAGTAAATGCTTTCAAAGCAGTTCTTCAAGACAACATGTTGCCTTTTAACTTGTCATTTATGCTGTGTTTATGGAATTTGCCAAAGAATTTCTAGGTTAGAAATTGTTCATTTTAAATGATCCTTGTTTCTTTTAAGGACATTCCTCTTTCTGACTAATGAAATTGCAGAACATAAGGCTACCTCAAATAAATTCTTACCTTATGCCCGTTCCTGTGTCCTCTACCATATCATCCCATTAGCCTAAACCAGTGCTCCATTTCTGCACTCAGTTGTCTCCCTCAGCCACTCTGCCTCAGACTAATCCCATGTCTTTGGCTAGGTAGGACAGCTCACTTCTCTTGCCATGTTCGCTGGGGAGGTCAGGCTGTCCCAGATACGCATAAGGTACTGCAGATCACAGCTCACGGGAGTCACAGCCACCAGCTCTGCAAAGATGAGATGTCTGCAGAGCAGTGATTCCTAATCTTGAGGAAACTTAAATTCAGTTTGGGAGCCTCTCAAAAATGTTAGATACCATCAGCCTATTTTAATTTGTTTCTTTGTAAGGCTCTTAACCTGTTGGTTACTAAAAAACTTTTCCTGTTATGAGTTTTAACCAAAACACAGAAGTGAAATGGAACCTTTGATACTCAGGTAAATGTTTTATGGTCTCTGTTCTACAGATGTAATACTATTCCACAATGATTTTTTTTATATCAGGAGATAGTGGGGACAGAAGATTTTGGGTTTTTAAGTTTTTGTTTTGTTTTGCTCTCAAGGTATAACACACCAGTAACATAAATATGTTGCCAAAAGTACGTGGCAGAAAGGCTATACAGTGAGGAGATTAAACTCTGTGTTGTCTAGTGATAGAGTATACCAGCCTTTGCTGTAAACACTGACATGGCTGCAACTCTTATGTTGGCTATTCCGTTATTACAAAGAATTCTACGGTTATGAATTTTCTGTCCCTCTCTCCCCCTTTCCAATCCTTCTCCCTTCCAGTTGTCCTTCACCTCCTACCCCCTCGTTTTTTTCGTGCAAAAGAATAGAAGTGGTGCTTATGGAAAGCTACAATATTTCCACTTGCCTGCAAGTGCAAATTCAGAGGACTTTGGCTCTTTCTTTGGTGTCGGTAGGCATGTCTTGTTACTCGTAAGATAAGTCATTAATGCCTAAATATCCCTGAGGATTAGTTTCTTCCTGTCTGAATGAACAGTGACTTTATTTCCAAAGTCTTAGGGCTGTGATACTTCCTCACCAGATCACTGTTGTCGAATGTCTTTTACCATGCAGAGAAGGACAGCAGGCAGCATGCAGCAGCTGTTTAGTGCTTACTGCATGGAAGGGGAAGCTAGGATGAGTGTGTTGCATGGCTAAACATTGGTATGCTCATCACTGCTGAGGAGGCACCTGATGAGTCTCTGCTGATTGAGCAGTCATCAGTCAGGAGGGACAGCACTGGCCTCTGTTGCCTCTTGGAACAGACTGATCCACAATCTTGCTGAGTTGCCCTCTTCTGCTTTTCTGCCTTTTTTTCCTTGGGGTTTTATATTTTTTCATGTCAGTATTTTTCTTTTGAGTCCTTGAGCTCCTAATGATTACCATCTCAGCAATTACACTTTGGTATGTGTTTTCACTCTTCTTATCTTGCAGGGATTTAGCTCACGGACTGTCTCACAGCTCAGCAACAGTTTTCTCAATGAAGCTGAGCCAAAATCCCCCAGTGGTGCCTCACCAATTTTGGGCCACAGCTAGCTGAATGCTTGGCTGAAGGTTACGTGGCTATAGTTATTTGGAAATAAATGGGACTAGTAAGTGACTTTCAGGCTGAGGGATGGAAAGAAGTTGTTGCATTTGCTTAAGGTGCTCGCAGATGGCTCTTCTAGATCAAAAAAACTTCTGAAGATTGTTGCCTCTGGTGCCTGTCAGAGAATCATTAAATAGATACTGGACTTTATAAGAGTTAATGAAACTTTCCTTCAACGCTAATCTTTATTTAGTTTACTGTTAGCATGCTGTTGGTTTCTTTCTCTGTCTCCTAGGTGTGAGTAAGCAGTAGAGTGTAAAAAGTGTCTGGGAAGGATGTTATGCAGTCTAGGATGCGCCTAGCTTCCTCATTTAGCTTCCTGGGTGACAGACTAAATTTCTAGAACTTCTGAATCTTCTGGATCTTCACATCTCAATCTGGTCCAGCTACTATTGATCCAGTAGCCAGACTTTTCTCTGGGTCTGAAAGGCTTTAACACAGTAGACCCTCAAGTCGTTGTGTGAAGCTTCCTCTCTTTGATGAATTTTAATTGTTTGTTTGATGCATGTAATGCCCACTTTGTGGAGTCTCCTACAAATGAAGCTGGCATAAAGCTGTCTGTTTTTTAGATGCAGCAGTGTTCAAAGATAACTAACAAACCCAGGGCTGTCCATCAGTGTCGTGGTGTAACCTGGCAGCCAGCAACTAGGACCACGCAGGTGCTCACTCGCTTGTCCCCCAGTGGGGTGGGGAGGAGAATGGACAAAAAATAAAACTCATGGGTTGAGATCGAGACCATTTAATAGGTAAAGCAAAAGCTGTGTGCACAATCAAAGCAAAACAAGGAATTAATTCACTCCTTCCCATTGCAGGCAGGTGTCCAGCCATCTCCAGGAAAGCAGGGCTCCATCATGCGTAATAGTTATGTGGGAAGACAAACCCCATCACTTCGAATGTCCCCCATGTCCTCCTCCTTCCCGCAGCTTATATGCTGAGCGTGATGTCGTATGACGTGGGGTATCCTTTTGGCCAGTTTGGGTCAGCTGTCTCAGCTGTGTCCCCTCCCAGCTTCCTGTGCACCTGGCAGCATTGAGAAGCTGAAAAGTCCTTGACTGCCTAGCAACAACTAAAAACATCAGTGTGTTACCAACATTATTTTCATCCCAAATCCAAAACACAGCACTACACCAGCTACCAGAAAGAAAATTAACTCTATCCCAGCTGAAACCACCATGAGAAGTTGAACCTACTGCCATTTCTGGTGATTCTTGGTTTTTTACATGCCTAGTGATGTTCTGGGAGATAATACCATTCCTCCTGACAAAGATGTAAACTTCTGCAGAAAATTGTATGCATGTTCAGCTGCTTAAACCCAGGAAGGTGTTCCAGACCTGCTTCTCTCCAGGGTGTGATATATTTTGTGAAGTCTCTTAGGCCGGTGGCTGGTCCCTGAATGATCTGTGGTGCTATAGCCAAGAATTAATCAAGTCTAATCAAGCTGTGTTTTTAAATTATTTTTTTTAAAGCCTCAAGCATAAGACAGTCCTGAGGGTGTTACAGACACTTGTTTGACTTTTAAAGGGCTGCCTTTCTGTGCGCAGCCTTGTTTCTTCATATGCAGTTGCTGTGGTGCAGTTTGATCCAGATTTGTGTCTTGAGCTTTGACTCAGTGGACCTGTACCTGCATCTTCATCAGAGACTGGTCAGCTTGCACTGCAAAGCTCACTCAGTATATTAGGTATGTAAAGAAAGGCCCTTTCTGTGATATCTGTGCTTCTGCGGCATCCCTGTTGCCTGTACAAGAGCTGGATAGTTCGAATCTAACATGGGCATACGCTGATACAAACTACAGTTGCATCGTGGGGTTAGGATACAGACATACCCTTACGGTGGAGTTGAGACAAAACCGCAGGAGCAGATGAGCAGTTGGACTGAGTTTATCCCAAAGGTACTGCAGCAATGCTGTCACTGAGAAAACGGGTCTGGGTGGATCCAAGTCACTCTGAAGAGGCCTCGCTGGCCAACAGGCACACTGTGAAAAGACAAATAACTGTTAAAGACTATGAAACTACCTATCACCCTGGCAAGAACACTTACGATAACAATGTCAAAATACTGTGCAGAGGTAAGCAACTAGATCCTGCCCAGACCTATGGGAGTGAAATACTTTATTAAGAGAAAATTATTGTAAAAATAGTGTAGATAGAAGCAGCTTAGAATCAGACAACTGGAAAGCTTGATAAAACATGTTCCATCTCACCCAGCAAGAAGAGGACTATTTGTATAACAGCAAAAAGCTGTTTTTATGATCTGTACTGGAATGTTGTCTAATAAAAGGCATTTATTCCATTGTTTTCCAGGGGACTGTATGATATTGTTGTAGCAAAAGACAACCAGTCACGCTGTGTGGGCCGCTACGATAATCACGGCAGTTTTGGGGAACTGGCATTGATGTACAATACTCCTCGAGCTGCCACCATTGTTGCCACAACTGAAGGAGCCCTTTGGGGACTGGTAAGGAAAAGAAGTTGCTCTCATCTGCGTAATACTTTAAATACTAACTCACCATGTCCAGTGTTTCTCTTAGTATGACTCCTTGCTCTAATAGCTATGTTTATCATGATCTGTTATCTCACCTCCTGGTATGAGAGCTCCATTGTGCAAATCTTTTTGGCCACCTTTCTAGAACAACTTGTCCGTAAAAACTGTATCACTAGTTTTATCTGTCCCTTTATTATTTTGCGTTTGCTGTAATCGTGGCTTTTGTTAGGGGGGAAAAAAACCCTGGTTTTGTTTTTGTCCTGCAGAGGACAGGGAGGCATTAATGCATGTATTTTATGGGAGGGGGAAACGTATCTAAATCATGTTCTTTGTTTTCAACTCACCCTCCTACCATTTTATCTGCTTTAAGGGGGGTGGGAAGGTGTTAAATATCTTCTTGAGGATGTCAGTAATTTGAAGAGCTAGGAAAACTGCCCAAAGCTTCGCCTTCCTTCAAAATAAACTGTCATGATGTTTCTGGTCCCTTTGTGTTACCCTGGAAGAGATCTCGGGTCAGCATGACCTATGAGATACCAAGCTAAACGATGGTGTTCCTTTGTCTCTCTCTCAGCAGTGTTGAATGTGAAGCTGTAGACATTAGTTTCCTTTTTTAGTTCTTTTCTCTGTATTATTTGGATAGGGTGATTTTCGCAGTGCCCTCTTACTCATCTGTGAGGGCTCACATAATAAGAGGATTGTGCGATCAACAAAGCCTTTGAAGCCAGAAGTGTTGTGTGCTTTCTGTGTGCGCTGGGCTCCTCGGCAACTATCGCTGGGAGTTGACCACGTGTTGTGACCTTGATTATAGGACTGATACGCAGCTACACACCGCGTGCTTACGCAAGCTCTGCGCTTGCTGAGGGAACTGACTTCTGACTTCCCTTTTCTTTGTGAGCTGAAAGAAAAGATTTTGGTAAATCAACCAGGGAGTAATGTCAGAATCTGATTTCTTGAACAAGACAGAACAAAACAGCTACTTACAAACTGAGCTAATTCATAAAAGGAAGAAAATGAGAAGATGATTCTTTGTTCCAGTTTGCCTTTGAAAAGAACTGCACAACTTGTGTTAATTTTGGGTTTGTTTTTTCTGTGATTACATACACTTAATTAGCAAAGTATAGTTGAAGGGGGACCTCTTGCGAGTTATCTATCCTGTGGATATTTTTTAACTAAGGCTGCATTTTCCTGCCTAAGACTTTGGTTGTTTCTTCTGGTTATTCTGTCATTGCCATGTTTTATCGTACTATTTTGTGCCTGATGTAATTTAAATGTATTTTTCTTAGTCTGCAGAAGTCATTGCTAAAAGCTCATGGGTTATCTGCCATTTAGGAAATGTGGATTACTCCTGCTGCATTGCAGACTTAGGCCAACGAGAGCCTGGAAGGCTCAGGCACAAAGCAGTTACCAAACAGGAGTCTCTTCTGGAGCAGAGAAGTGTCCTCAGCCTTTGCTGCTGAACGTGCCTGGGGAAGACCTCCCGATCACACACGCCGCCTTCACTGCTCTGCCTTTTTTGTTCAAATACTGCTGCCTCTCCTCCCTCACTGACACTCTCACACAAATGAAATCTGCATATTTTTATGCTTTCACAATTCCCCTGATCATTTCTGCACCTTTCTGCTTCTCCAAACATACGTTTGAAGAGACTTCTACCACTGAAGAATTTCTTTAAAAGAAATAAAAAATCCCTCATGCTTTATCATCTCTTACTCTCCTCTGGAGAACGATAACACTGTTCTTCCCTTCGTATTTTACCTCCTTCAGCTTTCACACTCCACCAGCGTCACCTGCATCAGACCTCGTTTCACGTGTGTTCAGCCTGCGTCCCATCGGACTGCTCGCTTGCCTGAGCCTACCTCTGCGCCTCAGAGCGGGGCTGCTGCGCTGTCGGCTGAGGTTTGCAGGAAATGCGATCCAGAGGAATGGCTCTCTGGACTTTGGATGTTCCTGCTAACTGTGCTATATGTAAACTTTTTTTTTTTTTTTTTGGTACCATTTTCCTGACCAAATTTCTGCTCCTTTCCTCTGACTTTTTGTCTTTGATTTTTACGCTCACGGCCTCACCGTGTGTAAGGTGAACTCTGCAGCCCTCACCGCGTTCATAATTCGGTGCTGATCCGAACGGGGCCCGCGGCCATGGCTGCGGTGCAGACACTGACAGAAATCCCTGGCGGGCCGGGGCCGGGACCCGGGCCCTTCCCCTTCCCCTGGCCGGGCCGCGCCGTGCCCCTCGGCTCCCCAACATGCGGGGCGGCGGGCGCGGGGCGGCGGGCGCGCAGTGCCG
>Ga0065711_1034667_pt1 | contig 23401 bp, 17 predicted proteins | sample Hoacrofraction12_FD_59098 | JGI IMG/M metagenome (GOLD analysis project Ga0065711, IMG submission 59098) | Hoatzin crop microbial communities from Cojedes, Venezuela - Epithelial fraction 12 v2 (version 2) | ecosystem: Host-associated > Birds > Digestive system > Esophagus > Crop | place...
CTGCTTCCAGCTGCCTGTAGAAGGCCTCATCAACCTCCTCCTCCTGGTCAGGTGGCCTGTAGTATACACCCACCGTAATGTCACCCGTGTGAGCCTGTCCCTTAATTCTAACCCACAAGCTTTTAACTCGTTCCTCATTGGCCCCCAGGCCAAGCTCAATGCATTCCAGTTGCTCCCTCACATATAGAGCAACTCCCCCTCCTCTTCCTTGTTGGTCTGTCTTTCCTAAAGAGTCTGTAGCCATCTATGACAGCATGCCAGTCATGCGAGTTGTCCCACCACGTTTCTGTGATGGCGACCAAGTCGTAGCCGTCTTAGTCGTTAGAGGGAATTCATGTTAGACCAATTAAATAGTATGTCAGTTCCCTCTAATTATATGTTCCTGCAGCCTACCCGGTAATTATACTTAATGGGTCTAAATCAAATCAGCATGTTACCTGAGAAATAATTGGATTTGTCTACAATTTTTTAACAATCTTGATAGGGACCGTGGAGACTGAAGTCCTCTGTGTGTTCAGGGACTGATCCTAGGCTTCAGTGTGCTTTGGAGGTAGATCTCAGGCTGATATCAGGCACTGAGGCCACCTGGCATGGGACAGCCCACAGACACGCTCATCAGCTTTTAAGCCTCTAAAACAGGGCATCTGTATCCAAACTTCCCATTGGAAACCATCCCCGGACAGCGCTAAATGCCAGCCTACATCTATACTAGCAGACAACAACTCCAGGTTTCACTGTCACGGCGACATGTCCCAACCTCGACCCGTGGAGACCCGCTGAGGGCTCTCTGTTGAGGCTGTCCATAGCAGGATGGTTTGCAAAGGCACCTCCAAGTTTAGAAGCACAAGTCATAGCTGCATTCTGCTGAGGCTTATGCTGCGCTTTTGAACGTCTTCCCAAAGGTTGGTGCGTATTAGAAACTAAGGCCCACATGCTATGGGAAAATAAAATAAAAGCTAAGGCTCTACACACTTTGCTGAACCTCGGCCCTCAAAGCACATAGGAGCAATAAATAAGTCTCACTTGCCACAAACTGAGACAGAATAGAGCAATTTACTGATTATTTCTGATTTTCTTAAACTTCCTGTACCTTAAAATCGAGAGTACACACACCATGTATTTATTTCTTTACAGGCACAGAGAATACTCAGGACTGCCAAATATCTCACATTTAAAAGCAGTACCATGGACATATCTGCGTCCTGTACACACAAAATGAGTGTCCACAGGATCCCACATCCATCCATTGGATCAGAGGGGACCATGATTAGCACAAGACTTCCCCAAAGCACACAAGTCATTGAATTTCTCGCTGCTTCTAGTTAAGCAAGCACTCCTCTGAAGTATTTCTCTGAATTTCTAGAGAAGCAGAACCACAACACTTCAGCACCAAACCTCTGCAGGAGTCTTCCCAGCTTCCAGTGAGGCAGTCTGAGAGTGGTTAGTATAGCAGAGATCGCTCTGATTGCCCTGCCCCACCATTTGGAATATCTGTGGCTTTCAGTTTCAATGTGATTTACTGTCCTCCATCTCCTTGAAAGTCTGCCCATGAGAAACCAAAACAGCACCTTGCCTTGTGAGTGAACCCCATACAGCCAGTGAGCATTGAAACCACTAGATTTCAAACGCAACGTAATGTCAGAGAGGCTGAACTGCAGTGACAGTGGCTGGAGGGGATGACTGCACCATCTACTTATTCTTTAGCAAAGGTACAAGTAAATGCCACTAACTTCAGGTTTGCTTTCTTTCAAGGAAGCCTTTCTTTTTAGATAACTACCTCTATTCAGGAGCCTTCTGAGGCTCCAGCATAACTGTAAGAGTGGGAGGACTTGAGGATCATTATTTTATGTTAAAGATGTCCTGCCCAAACTCTGCAGGCCACTTCACAAAATGTCTTTCATACCTGTAAACAGGAAAACTCACATTCATTCTACCTAGGTAGTCACTTAACCAAGACACCTACTTTAGCAGCATGGTCACATCACGCTCCCTTAGTAGGCAAAGGAAATAAATAGATGTCTCTAGAGGAATATTCAGACCTTAAATGGCTTCTTATTAAAGTACTTCTGTCACGTCTGCTATTAAGAAGGTCAAATTCAGGAACAGAAACACAGTCCAGAAAACTGCATTTGTCTGTGGAAAAAGTTATGGATCAAATCATGCACCAGGCAGCGAGCTCTGGACAAGGACTCTGGTGCTCTGTGGTTGCAATTATATGTGCTCAGACTTTCTGGAGCAGATGAACACTTCGTAGGACCACAGCTTTTGGGGTCAACTCTTCAACATGAAGGCCTTGCACTGGATTCATTTACAGCTCATAAACGATACTCAAACACTCCATAACCCAAAAAGCCCACCAAAATTTCTGATTGTCCTGTATTTTTCATTCTGTGGATCCATTTCTTCAGTCTCCTTATTAACTTCTCCCTACAGCAGGGTGAAAAGGTTCACTGAACAGCTACTGAACTCTAGCAAGCACTAGATTCTGCTTCTGAGACTCAAAATTAGCGTTTTGAATCATCAAGGAAAAACTGGTCATGTCCTTGTGTCTCTGTGCAAAGCTAATCCTCACATATTTCAAACTTTATTATTAACCCAGCAGGTTCTGATTAAAAGTTTGCCCAGTGACGAAGAAACAATAATTCATGTCAGGTTACCTTACTTCACCCTTCAAAACTGGAGCTGCCTGAAAAATGTCTTAGGGAAATGTTTGCAAGCAACTTTCCCTGCTCTTTTTCAGGAAAATCACTTATCCAGCACACATGCAAACTCCTTTGCTGGCATATCTGTAATTAGCAAAGAATGCCAAGCCATAAATATTTATGCATAGATGGGATCCTGACGTACCTTCAGAAATTCAGCACAGGCCTCAATAGTCAGATTTCTCAAGACAGCTTTGGTACAAAACCCGCAGGTTCAGGAGGACTTGTCAGAACGCCCTGCTAATCACCCCTCTCTCAGGGATGCGCTTCTCACCCAACAAGGGATGTTACAATCACACACGAAAACTCCACAAAAAATGTAGGTGCTTCATTACCTACTTTTCATTTGAATGCCTCACAGATCTTGCCAGATCCCTTCACTTCGTTAGCACAGGTCTCTGCATGCTGGGGCAAAAAGTCATCTTCTGTGCATCTGATAGAGCCTGAATGTTTCTGCTTTTGTTTCAAACCTTTTCTGAAATCAGGTATGTTTTACTTCCCTGTGCTAATTTTTTTTTTATTTCTTCCTCAAAAATTTTGCTGATGTGATGCTGGAACAATGGTAGTTATGCCATCTAAAAAAGCTTGGGATTAGGCTGGTCTGAAATGCCATGTCCAGACTATCAATTCAGATAGATTCAGGGCCTGTTCTCTGGCTGAAATCGGTTGGCACAGCTTGACCACCATCAAACCTCTATCCGTCTCCAAACTAACGTGTCTGCTTCAAAAGTGCTGAAGGAGAACAGTGCCCAGGCTGCACTAACTCCCCCGGCGGTGCCAGGAATTGGCCAAGAGGGTGTTGGTTGTCCTGGGTCAAAACCGTACCAGGCTCACTCCTCCGCAGCACGTATGATTGCACTCCCAGTATCCAGGCACCAGTCCCATTTAAATTAAACACAGCTAATGAGATCACACAAATCACAGGCAAACGTTTCTCAGCCTGATCTGGGATCAATTAGAAGCTGGCTCATGGCATGGCGTGGGCAGGTGAGCTCCCCACTGCTGAACCCTCTTCAGTGCCTGCCTTAGGCACCCAGGTCTGGGGTCTTCGCCCAGGAAAAGAGCTCCCGCTCCCTTTGAGTGTACCCTCAGCAAGTCTGCTGATGACACCAAACTGGGAGGTGTGGTAGATACAACAGAAGGCTGTGCTGCCATTCAGCGTGACCTGGATAGGCTGGAAAGTTGGGCAGAGAGGAACATGATGAGGTTCAACAAGGGCAAGTGCAGGGTCCTGCACCTGGGGAGGAACAACCCCATGCACCAGTACAGGCTTGGAGCAGACCTGCTGTGAGAGCAGCTCTGCGGAGAGGGACCTGGGTGTCCTGGTGGACGACAGGTTGACCATGAGCCAGCAGTGTGCTCTGGCTGCCAAGAAGGCCAATGGCATCCTGGGGTGCATTAAGAAGAGTGTGGCCAGCAGGTCGAGGGAGGTTCTCCTTCTCCTCTACTCTGCCCTAGTGAGGCCCCATCTGGAGTACTGTGTCCAGTTCTGTGCTCCCCACTTCAAGAAAGATGAGGAGCTACTGGAGAAAGTCCAGCGGAGGGCTACAGGATGATGAGGGGACTGGAGCATCTCTGCTACGAGGAAAGGCTGAGGGACCTGGGCTTGTTCAACCTGAAGAAGAGAAGGCTGAGAGGGGACCTTATAAATGCCTATAAATATCTGAAGGGTGGGTGGCAGGAGGATGGGGCCAGACTCTTTTCAGTGGTGCCCAGTGACAGGACAAGAGGCAATGGGCACAAACTGAAGTACAGGAAGTTCCGTCTGAACATGAGGAAGAACTTCTTCACTCTGAGGGTGACGGCGCACTAGAACAGGTTGCTCAGAGAGGTTGTGGAGTCTCCTTCTCTGGAGATATTCAAGACCCACCTGGACAAGGTCCTCTGCAGCCTGCTCTGAGTGACCCTGCTTCGGCAGGGAGGCTGGACTAGATGACCCACAGAGGTCCCTTCCAACCCCAAACATTCTGTGATTCTGTGAGCTGGAGGGGCAGGCAGAGAGGGGACACATCACACCAGCCCACTGGGACAGGAGGGTGGCTGCAGACGGGAGTGGGAGCAGCCCACCCACCACCAACAGCATGAGCTCAGCGCTGGCAAAGGATTTTGCTGGCATCTGCAAAACCAATCTGCAGCGCAGGCTGCCAGCAAGGAGGAAGGAGCTGGAGCAGCAGCATCCCAGCAAAGCAGCAACACTCCGCACCCAGGGGGTTCTGTGACACTGAAAATGAAGGTGGAAGGGAACAAAAAGTCCTAGGAGGCCTCTCTGGCAAGGATTAAGCATGAAATCGCTTTGGTCTCACCGTAGCAAACATACTCGATAGCAAAATACTTACTTGGCCTGCACTTGTACCACACGATGAGGTATTTGCTAGTTCCAGGGCACGGATCTGCGCCGAACAGCCGGCTGTTGACGAGAAACTGGCAGCTCCGCCTGTCCTGGCACTCGTCCAGCATCTTCTGCAGCCGGGGATGCACACAGACACGCACGAGAAACAGAAAATCAAAAGCATTTCAGTATCTCCACCAAAGGGACCGTCAAACAGAGACAAGATGGAGAATGGCAAGGCCATCCTCGCCTCCTCAACCGGCCCCGGCACGAGGCAGGCAATGGAGCTCAGTGCAGTGGGCACAGCAGGAGCTGCGGACTAGGAGGAGACTAAACCTTGCACTGTTTTAAGGAGAGCGATTTCTTTCCCTTTCATGCACACAGAAGGAGGGATTTGCATTAGGACGGTCACAGAGATTTTTGAAACATTGCAAAAATGCAATTTAATTGTAGTGTAAGGCAGTACTGTCCCAGGAAAAGCAGCTTTGAAGGCATGGATCAGCTTTGACAGTTTAAGGCAGAGACCCAACCTCTGCCATCACCATTCTGCTTTAGACTTCTCTGGAGATGCACAATTTCAACCGCAGCTTTCAAGAGAGCTCTCGTCTCAGTTATATAAAATCTTTGGCTATTGCTGGTATTCCGACAATCAGCAGTTGTGGTGGGAACACTGTTATACAGCCAGCTTAGTTTTTAATAGGGCTCCCTCCTCTTCCCCCATGACCATTGCATTCCTCTTAGCTAAACTCAGCAAGGGCCTGCGAGTCAGAGGGTCCTCCCACCGCCAGCATTTTGGGTCCTGTCCCCTTTTCTGCATTGCCTTTCCTCCAGCGCTTGCTCCCCACTTCCCAATTCATAACACTCATAAAAACTCCGTCTCAGAATCCACAGGAGCAAGACATTCTGTCTCCTGCTAGAAAATAGCTTCATTAAGGAAGATTAATGATTTCTTTTAACCCTACGATCCTCTAAAGCAGTAGTGTGGGGAGAGAATATTATTAAGTAGGGCAGTAATTAAGTTTTATATTCAGCTGGATGGCTTCGGTGGTATTTATGTACTCCTGTAGAGACCCTGAAGTGCTAAAATTACCATAACGTTTGCCTTGCACACATGAACCTGTCAGAGCGTTTTGAGACCACAGAGCAAGGTAATCCACCAGCCTCGCTAAGTCCCTGTGATACAGAGGTGCGAATTCCAGTCCCAAAACAATTAATTTTCATTTGCAAGGAGGCAAATCCTTTCTCAGAAATTCACCTAGACTCCCCAAGCCTCTTTTGTCTTCTCCCTTTTCTTACACCCACCTCAATATTTGGGCTTTCCCACAACCTTATGCCTGTGCCATTGACATAAAGGCTGTTCCTTCTCTACCACCTGCCACCCAAACCAATCTTCTTTCTGCCTCAGTGACTACTCTCGATTTTTGAGCTCTCCCTGAACATAATTTATATATAATCTTTAGCATTACAACTCTGAATGTCACCCTCCAAACAACAGGAACAACAGCTGTTCCAGTTTCAAGTGCAATTTGAAACTGCCTCGTTTGCGGTTGCTCATAACTTCCTCAAGCTTTCACCTTTCGGGCTGCCACACGCAAGAATTCATGCCTGCCTCCAGTCTGACCTTTATTTTAAAGTTCACACCAAGATAATTCAGACCTTTTCTAGCGAGCAGAGAACATATGCTGTTGTTTTCCACTTATAAAGATAATAAAATGCAGGCACTTCATTTCAAAACAGAGGGCTTAGGATGGAAAGGCTGAAAGGTGAACCCTGAAGGAGGTGCCTGGGAGCATTAGCCCCAACTTGACCGTCACGTTAAAATGCACAGGAACAGCATATTCTCTCCTCTAGGCTCATAAGGGCTGACTGCTCACTCAGCATGTGAAATTTAATTTAATGCAAAATCCAATGAGTTGCAAAGGAATTTAAGTGAGGCCTCTACGCAGATACCTCTTTTGACCTCAGAAGGCAAAGGACAACTGGAACAACTCTGGAGTGCTTCACATACGGAGAGATATCCTCTCCACGTCACTGCGGACCTGAAAGGATTTGCTGATACTGGACAGCCACGGCTGTGTTTACACCCAAGCAGTGCTAAGAATACGAAGCAAAGGCAAAGAAGCAGCATCCTAAACATCTTCTTTCCCACAAGGAAAGCTTTCTCCCCTCAAAGGCAGCAGATTCAGGTTTTTGGTCAGCAAACCTGTCCCTCACAGATGGGTGGGATTTTCTAGAGCTTTCAGCATTGCATAATAGGTGCTGTTAAAACCAGTGGGAAAACCATGTCGGGTTTCAGCAGAGACTGAATCAGGCGAACAAGAAGCCTCTTTGAAAACCTCAGCAGCACTTGTTCACCTGTCCTGCTCAGCACCAGGAGCGAAGGCAATTACTTTCCAACCTCGGGGAATGGTGAACATGAGCAGCCTTCACATATTGCCACTTTGTCTTGCTCTGCTCTAACTTTGGGCAGCTCTTGCTTACTCCATGTATTGCACATAAGTGAAACCTCCTGAGTTTACTTCCTGCAGTACGCAAAGTAACAGAGAGTCCTAGGGAGAAGTCTGCACCCAAAATAAGGGGCAAAAGTCATCTATGCCATCTTGTGAGACCATAGAAAAAGGGAAGTGTTCTTGAGGCTGAATATGACTTTTACTAATTGGTTTTAGTGTTTAGCTACAGTTTCAACTTAATTTGATAATAGCCATGACTCTGAGAAGTTATTTCACGGGGGGAGAGAAATCAGTATTTCCTTTTCATTCATGTAATTCTAATGTGCCCCCCCTGAAGGGCAATGATTTTCCTGGAAATATAAGAAATATTTAAGATTTCTGATTTCCTTCAGACTCTCTGAGTAAAGACTTAATTGTAATGAAATATAACCATAAAGAGTAAAATAAAAAAATATGTTCAATGCTCTGTGAAATACACCAGGGAAAACGCAATGAAAATTAGCAATGGTTGACTGTGCCATGTTCTTGATTAAAAATACAGATGTTACCCCAGCCCTAACGTTAAATTAAAAACTTGCACATATAATTTTTACCTATCCTTGCATACACAGAAATCTTCTTCCCCAGTGCTTTCATCAGTATGTGCTATATAACAGCATCTTCTTAAACACTGTGCGGCCCAACTCTACCGAACACGCATGACAAGATGACCCGCTACAGGTACACTTCTCTGGCACTCCAGTGCATCTGGGGTTTACAGGGGCCCTTAGACACCGAGAGCTTGGCTTTCTGGTCTTACTCTCAAAAATCACACTTCTAGGCAGTATCAGAGCTCTGGCAGACGTCAGATGTCATTTCAGAAGTATTTGCAGATAATCCGCTCGACTGACACCAGGAAGGCTGTGAGTTTACTTGGTAGTGAGGGAATGTCCTGAGCTTACATGGCTTTTACTTAATTGCTGGAAAATTTAGGCAATTCATTCTATATTTCCCTTATTTTTCTGGCTGTCACTGTCAGTTGTAAAGGTGGGAAAACACAGCCACAAAAACCAAACAAAAAGAGGCCCACCAACAATCTGAACTTGCACAGAAAGAGTAGCACACGCGCAGAATCACCCTGAACCGGGATATATAACCATTGCAGCATTGCCATCTGGTAGACCCCTGACTAATGCAAAACAAAGTTGCACTGGATTAGATTATATTATAAAAAACATTCCAACTGAAGAAGGTGGAGGAGAAATTCCTGTCTGGCATGAAAGGGGAGGGAAGACACATTAATTGCATTGTGCCATTTTATAATTGCGTTCCAGTGGTAAATCAAGCCTGCGGGCTGACAGCCAGTGCTCACGAGGGAAGCTGCGGCTGCTTAAACCCATTCCATTCTCTGGTTCATGATTGAGCTAAGAAGCTGCAAGATTTAGAGGAGATAAGAGAGCAAGAAATGTGAATTCAAGTAAAACAAACACTAATCTAACCCCTGTGATTTATGCCCTGGATTAATCTCACTGCGGTGACCCGAGTCTTAAAGCAAGGGCAGCCTCAAGCTCAAAACCATGCCTTTCTAGTGGGCATAGCAGATGAAACACATTTCTTGTGCTCATGTTGTTGTGCTCATTAGCTAAGTAATTGCTTGCATTTATTAGATAACAGCCTTTTAAATCTGGAACTGGATGCGAGCTCTGCAAGAAGGCTGTCCTCAGCCATTCCCAAGGGTGCGCTCCTTTTTCTTCTGTCTCTTCAAATCACTCTTCAAGAAGCGCTTCCCCCACACGCTTAAAATAAACCACAACTAAGCTTAACACCCAAGGCAATTAAAGTTCTCTCAGTTCTTAGTCCCTTGTAGTAGTTCATAGATTCAACACGATTAGGGTGAAATTTTGGACCCATAGAAGCCAATGGTGAAACTCAATGGGAACTAGGATTTTGCCACAGGGCTGCTCTCTGTACTGCCTCCATCATCAAAGGAACATAAGGATGACTGCAGGGCATATCAGTCAGGCATGAAATTACACAGAGGAACTCCACTAAATAATTGCCCAAATTGTATGCTGCTGAGGAGAGTAACTCAGAGAGCAAACTGCACGAATGGATCAGAGCTGTGTGCAGTCAAATGCTGATGGACAGGGATTTGTACGAAGAGTTTTACACACAGAGATACCAGTAATTTTAAAAAATATGATTAAGCATTTTTAGGTCAAATTCAGTCCAGGTACAACCATTATGGCGGAGTTACACCAACACTTCTAGTGGTGCACCTCCATGAGTTTTGCAATGAGAAGTAGTAAATACAACAAACAAGGCAGCACAAAATCTCCCTAAAAAGCCTCACTGCACAATGCATTCATAATGGCTTCATGCCAGGTTTCATTTTAATTTTTATACACAGTAAACTTAGTACTTTCAAGTTGCAAACTTATTCACGGGTCCTTTTTCCGATTATCTGAAGATTGCACGTTCATCTTCATTCATTCACACAAATTACTGACGTCCATGGAGGAAGAGGATTTTCCAAGGATCAGCAACAGGGAAGGACAGACTACCTGAGGAAGCGAAATCCATGTTGACGAGCTGCAGGTTACCTGCCTATGGCTTCATCCAGCAACCTTCCCAGCCTGCTCCACTAGGAAGTAATTCAGCTTTGCCCAAATTATCGCATTCAATCTGTGCATCACATGAAGAAGAGATCAAAGGCCCCAAATCCTCACTGCTGATCTATGGCAAGTTTCAGTACCCTACCAGCTATCTCCTGTCACTCTTCCATGGACCTTGTAATGCTCACAGCAGAGTCAGCAGGAGGGAACTATGACCGCACGTTTGGTGACTCACATTAACACAACTGATTGTGAAGCAAAGAGCTGAAAACTGGGCACACATTCCCTTTCACCAGCTCCACTACAGGAGTAGTAAATACCAGCAAGGCAGGCAGTGTGGGCTGGGATGTTAAAACACAACAGCATGATTCACCAGAGCTTCTCTGGCAGAGTCTTGAAAGAGCCTACAGACAGCGACTCACAAAGAGCAAGAATATGCTCAGCAAATAGAAGGACCCCATAAAAGCTGCATTATAAATATCACCTAATTAACCATTACCTACATTTCCTAACAGTGGGAAACTTAATCTGTATGCGGGGTCAACTTCAAAGGGAGAGGAGGTCTAAGCTGAAGAAATACGAAAGGATGCATAACCAAAAGTCATAGGATTAAAGAAAGGGAAAGCTTAAAACACAAAGTGGAAAAAAATCATTGAGAGCAAACCATTACTCTGTCAAGCAGGGTCTCAGAGCAATGATGGAAGCCCCATGACTTGGAAAGTTTAAATTTAGAGTAAACAAAGCATTAGGAGGCTTACACCCTGTGGAGCAGTCCTGCCTCATCAGGGAGACAGGCTGCACCGGCCACCTCTGCCTCCAGTGTCTCTTCTTCTGCAGCACATAACCAAACTGCTCTGATGAGCTGTTTCAGTCAAGCCAAAGATTTCAAAGATACGGCAATTTAGAGATTATCTATGACCTCTGCATCAAGCAGTTCTTCTGCTTGCGAATAATTAGCTGGGGGAGCTGCTTGCCAGAGAGTTACATTTCAGCCTGGGCAAGATTCATGAAACAAGCTGCACTGGTTCTGCGATTTTTAAAACCAGCTTCAGCACTGCAGCAACCTCTTCTGGACCCTGAACCCACTGCTCACTGTCCTCTGCAAAGTAATTAATATAGTCTGACAAAGAGTTGCCCAAACTGCTCTTTAATTCACTGACATTTCTGAAACTTTCCTTGTTCAAACTGCCTGTAAGCTGTGGAGATCTTCTAATATGCAATATGACAAACAGTGGGTTCTCCTCCCAGTGGTACTGATGACCATTATTCTCCCTTTCTATAATTTTCCTCCCTCTTTCCCCTTGACCATCATCATCTTCTAGACATTCCGAGTCATGAGAAAGGACCATTTCTCTAAGTTGATACAGTGCCAGTACAGCAGGACCCTAATTCCCGTTGAGGCCACTTAGGGCTGTTACACCAGTGGGACCACACAGTATCCTGTGACTGGGCATGGCAGTAGCCACTGTCCTTGGCCTACCAAGCAAGCTAGAGCTGTTGGATCATTTTCTTCTAGTTTGTGTTTTACTCCGCCATGCTGGTCATCTAGAATATTTGGGGAAAGTAAAACCCTCTTCAGAAACAGTAACAGACACACACACACCGTCCAGCCCCATCATTCTGTGATCAGCAACTGGCCGATGCTTTGAGTCATGCAGCTACCGGAAAGTTTCTCTCATCTGTCACCAAAGAGGTCAGCTCCCCTCTGCTTTCTATCACAGAAACCTTCCTGGCAGGTGCAAATAAAAACAGGGGAAGAAGGGCTCAGGGAATCCTGTGGCTAGCGTGCAAGGAATCCGCTCCCTTCTGTACCCCTGCCTCGCAGGCGGCTGGAGCGGCAGCAGAGGTGTCCTGTATCTTGCTTCAGGGACAAAAGGAAATACCACATCAGCTGCACGAGTGATTCTTGTTACCAAGGACTGGCTGTCCTGGACAGTGTTGAAAGACACCCAGGCCACAGGCCGTGCCTGAGCTCCCTCCCCAGACTGGCTAATCTTTGTCATGGGAGGCATGACTGTTCCAGAACACCTTCCAGGCACAGCTCCTCTTGGGGAAACAAGTCACACGGTAAAGCGTTGCCCTCCGAAGTGCAGTTTCCTGCTGATTTCAGCACACACAGCTGTGAAGCCAGAAGCCAGCCTGCAATGTCTTTGATAAATATCTGGGAGCAGAAACACCACGGATAAGTGCCTCTCCAGGGCTTTTTATTTTCCTTCTAAGCAAGCTTTGCTCCGGGGCTTTCTGTTCTTCTGAATAAGCCGTGGTTTTACTTTTCTGACAAGTTACCAAAATGAGAATATTGCAGGCAATCTGCTGTAAAGTGTAATCTAGCTTTCTGGTAATAAGCAATCATTTTAGGCCAACCATTAAACATTCTTCCATACAGACCTCGAGTTGTTTATTGCTGAAAAGAGGTGACATCAGGAACACTGATCCAGGAATCCAGGCTGCAGAAAGCTTTCTAAACAAGCCAATGCAAGCCTCCTCCTCCTCAGCTGAGCAGCTTCCTTCAAATCTACACGTGCCTCCACGCATTTTTGCAGGCACAAGATGCGTATTGTGAGCTTGGCTAGGAGTGACTAGGCTTTTTACTAAAGGGATTCATTTATCAGTAGGCATTTATTGTTAGGCTGTGCAGAACACTTAACACTCGTATTCCTCCTTCGTCCTCTGTGCCAACATTTATGTGTTTATCTGAATAAACATATGATGCTGCTGTATCTGTTTATCAGCTTCCTTATTTCCTCAGCAGCAAGATCTTATGAGACATCCCCACGGCAGGGCAGGGCAGATGTCTGCAGTATTGTGGCAGGCGAGAGAACCACTGCATAAGGGACAGGCGAAAGCAGATGAGGATGGTCCCTAGCAGATCTCCTTGGAGTAAAAGGTCTCTCCAGATGTTCCCGTGTCTCCCCCTGCTGTGCAGCAATGTAATGTAGGTTCTTTATATGCTATTGGTTTGGCCTGGATAAATGTCACGTGCCCATCAAAACCGCTCTATCACTCCCCCTCCTCAGCTGGACAGGGGAGAGGAAATATGGTGAAAGGCTCGAGGGTCGAGATAAGGACAGGGGGAGATCACTCACCAATTACTGTCACGGGCAAAACAGACTGAACTTGGGGAGAAAAGGGAGTTTAATTTATCACCAATCAAATCCGAGTAGGATAGTGAGAAATAAATCCAGATTTTCAAACACCTTCCCCCCACTCCTCCCTTCTTCCTGGGCTCAGCTTCACTCCCGTTTCTTTAACTCCTGCCCCCGAGCGGCACAAAGGGTCAGGGAATGGGGCTGCAGTCAGTTCATCACACGTTGTCTCTGCCACTCCTTGTCCCTCAGGGCAAGACTCCTCACACTCTGCCCCTGCTCCAGTGTGAAGGTCCCTCTCACAGGAGACAGTTCTCCACAAACTTCTCCAACGTGAGTTCTTCCCATGGGCTGCAGCTCTTCATGAACTGCCCCAGTGTGAGTCCTTCCCATGGGGTGCAGTCCTTCATGAACAGGCTGCTCCAGTGTGGGTCCCCCACAGGGTCACAAGCCTTGACAGCAAACCTGCTCTGGCGTGGGCTCCTCTCTCCACGGGTCTGCAGGTCCTGGCAGAAGCCTGCTCCAGCACGGGCTCCCCACAGGGTCACAGCTTCCTTCAGGCATACATCTGCTCCAGCATGAGGTCCCTTCCACGGTCTACAGGTGGAGATCTGCTCTACCGTGGACCTCCACGGACTGCAGGGGGACAACCTGCCTCACCATGGTCTTTCATCACAAGCTGCAAGGGAAGACTCTCTGCTCTGGCATCTTGAGCACCTCCTCCTCCCTCCTTCTTCACTGACCTTGGTGTTTACAGAGTTGTTTCATTCACATCGTCTCACTCCTCTCTCTAACTGCCTTCTCACCGCAGTCTTTTTCCCCCTTCTTTAATCTGTTATCACAGAGGCGCTACCACTGTTGCTGATTGGCTTGGCCTTGGCCAGCAGTGGGTCCGTCTTAGAGCCGGCTGGCACTGGCTTTATCAGACCTGGGGGAAGCTTCTCACAGCTGCTTACAGAAGCCACCCCTACAGCTCCCCCGCTACCAAAACCTTGCCATGCAAACCCATAACAATCTGATACTAAAAAAAATCTGACATTGTGCACATTAAAAATGGGCTTGACCAACTCCATCTAGGTGACATGAGATTACAAAGCAAGAGGAAAACTCCAGTGTGCAAGCACAATGCACAGACCTACCAAAAGTCTTCAAGCTCTCAAAATTATTAGGGTGCATACTCAGACCAACTGTACCTGCATAATTGCTCCGAAGGGGTAAAGGTAGGTGGGAGTTATGGGTCATCGCAACAACACCAATGCACACAGGACTATGCTAACACAGCTCTGCACCTTCAGGACCAAAGCTAACGTCTCTGCATGATCCTGGTCTGGTGATATAGACCTTCTTGTGGGCACACAACTCATCTCTCTGCCTAAATTATGCAGTGTGGATAAACACCCTATTACTTATTGCCAACCATTTTCAGTAGCGTGACTTAAACATGCCTAAACGACCCTTAATATTCAAGAATTCACTTCCTGGGGTGAAAAATGAATAGACTTTAGTCCTAGCCACTATTCTTCCTTACCTACAAGCAAGAAAACGGATGGTTCAGCAACCATAAAGCTCCTCCTCACACATCTCCTCTGCCAAGGCAGGACAGTTTGCACTGCATGGGTCCCTTTTACCAGAACCACCAAGGCTCCAGATGTTCCTCTTCTCTGTCCCCCATCCAGCCCTCCTTGCTGGGATGAGGACACTGCTCGCTCTTACTTCTCAGTCGGGAATACACTCTGCAGGACACCACAAGGAAAGTAAAGAGCCAATACCAGACCAGACTGTTCATTAACAACACTAGTGCCCCAAATTAACTTCTACTACTAAAGGATGAGTGGGAATTTTCTACATTTCCATCTCGAAATATCTCAAAGATGCTTCACGAATAGAGCACAAATCTCCCTTTCCTTTCTGCCATATATCTCGTGTGACTTGTGCTAACTCTGGGCTCCTCTGTTAAACCCAGTGGAATGTGGGGAGCAGGGGGAGCCGTTTAAAAAGCAAATAATGTCTGGCTTTCAACACAACTTTATTCTGTTGTTCTGATCTCTCCATATTCGTGTGACTCAATCTACAAGTTAACAAGAGACCAACCACACCAAAACCGAAATCCCAGTCTGAATGTCCAAATTCTTTGTGCCTTTGGAAATCTCCCACTGAATCTGATACTATGGTCTTAGAATAACAGAAACCTGTAGTTTGGGGTCACCGCCTTAATGTCTTGGACACACTCTCCAAAGTGGTCTGCATTTCATTTCAAACAAAAACAAGTGACTAAAGCAAGGGATCATGGCAGCCAACCACATAAGGCTGGATTAGTAGTGGTTCTCTCCGTGTAATCAACACTTTCTTTTCCTTTTTAACATAGAAACAATGTCTGAACTGGACATTTACAGGGAAGAGAGCTTCTAAATGGGACTTAACTGCTACTCACAGCTAGTGTTTGCAGGGAACGGTATTGATAGCTGCCCCTTACACTCCCTCCAGGCCACTCCACAGAGAAGCAGCAAATTTATACAGTCATGAGTTTGATTAGACACGGTGCTTTTATATACTTAATTTTGAAGAGTTTGGTCTGGCTGACTCTTTGAATTACTGGCAATCAGAATACACACACAACTGGTCCTGCCTATAGCAGCCATATAGCCGAGTTTTAAAACCACAAAAACACATGCAATTTTCTTGTCTACAGCTTTCCAACTTTCCTACATACATTTCCGACCAGCGAGCTGCAGGCAGCTTGCCATTCAGCTTGTGGAGTTTCTGGCTTACCCTCCGGAGGGGCCTCACCCCCCTCCAGAATTGAGAAAGAAGACAAGATTCATCTCTGGCATTCAGACTGATCCTCCCCTGGTCAAGCATGGTGCATTGAGGTATCAAAGCCAGATTTGGGGGCACCCAAGAGGCACTGGGGATCTCCTCCAAAGAGACTCAGGAACTTTCCCAAGGTCTTCCAAGAAATTTGTGGCAGAACAGAGAATGTCAGTTACTTCTCTTTTCCCCAAAAATGGGTGAATAGGAATGTTCCAGTCTCAGTTATGTAACAAACTTACTGTACAAGAGCTCTGCTGCAAGACTGCCTACAGGGAACACAATTCTCACCCTGATAAAAAGGAGAGCTGTAATTATGAGCAATCTAAGTGTTGGAGGGAAAGCTAATGGGTAACAGTTCTGAGGACACAAGGAGCTAATCCAGGCAGGTATGGATTTTCTTTTTTCTATAAAACCATGGCATGGAAAGCCAAAGGTCGCATGTTCCCTGTTCCCAGGTTCTTCCAGATGCCTTAAGCGGGCCACTCACTCACAATGGGTTAGGCTACTCACCTAACTACCAATCATGCTGGTAAATGAAACATAAATTTTGCAGTAAATCAATAAAAGAAAGAAGGGAAGGCTAGCCTCTTTGAAAGTCTTCGGTCCATGTTCTCCCACCCTAAAAAACACAACTGCCTCTTGTCTGTCGTATTACAAACTTTCATTATCAAATCTGGGAAAACCTTCCACTGATAAGGACGATGTCCTCCCACACTACAACGCAGTCATTTGTTGTGCAGTGGAAGTCTTTGAGGGCAACTGCAAATGTGTCATCTTAAGGGTTACACTACAGGCAAACACCAACCCTGTGCAATTTCTTGAGAATTTACCGCTGACATTTGCAGGCCAAAGCACCCATATAAACTTTAAAAAAAATACTGTAAATTCCTCTTAAAAACCCTGGATACAAGAGTGAGAAGTGATGTGGAAAACTCTGGCCTTTAGCCAAATTATAAAAGAAATTATTCACTAGTCCCGTATGTTCATTAATCTAGTTCTGTTATAAATTTTTATTATGAGTTATTATTGATTCATAGTCATAAACACACTGGATGCTTGAGATCATTGCCGTCAGCTTTTCACAGTGCCAAATCCTGCACTTGGAAAGACTTGTGCATACTTTAACATCCAGGAGCAGACCCCATTCATCCCAACAACGTCAGCTAACCCATGTTTCTAATTCTAGTTGTTCCTACTGACAGTTGAATAACACTGGCACCTTCCAAATAATCCCTTGATCTGCTGACGTCACATGAGGACACATATAGTCAACATCCCCTACACAAATGGACAGAGCTGATTAACTACTTATGCTTGGGAGATTACAAGCTTAAGTGATGTATGATCGCTTACAGTGGCCTAAGAGCCAAATGAGTCAGAAGACGCAAAGCCAAGGATTCTCTCTGGGTTTCAAGTTACTAAAGTAAAAGCCTCTTGAAATAGGATCAGTTCTGAAGTAAAAAGAACGCCACAGCAATTTCTGAACGTGTTGAAAAAGCTAACCATTGGGAAGGAACAATACTAAACAAGTAATCTTCGAACCCAGTGAACATAACGTGGTCTTGCAGTGTAATTCTGTTTCAACCACATTCCTGAACTGTTATTGACTGGAGTTGCAGCAAAATTGAGAAATTCAGCAGTAAAATCTAATTTAGTCCTGTCTAAACTACAAAGATGAATTGCCCACTAAGCTGTGTGAGACATCAGTGCTCCCACGCTGGGTAGCGCTGCTTAACACAGATCTATGCAGCACTAGCACCGACAGCTGTTGCCTGGCCAAGGAAAGATGAAGTCCAAAATGAACAAATCCAGTTTAATATGCAATACCTGAAGGGAGGTGCCAACTGAACAGGCAACATCTTCTTTAATTAAAGTCGCATAGGAATGGGGATAGCGAGAAGGACACATCTGATGACTTGGTACAATACGGCCATAAAAAGAAGACTGGATGCTGATGGTGGTTCTGTGAGGACATCTCAAGGAGACATATTCTCCATCACAGGCATGGTCAGTGTAATTCTTTAGTACTTGTGATATGTAACCTGCAAAAAACATGACAAAAAACCATGATTAGTGAAAGGTAGTTAATATTTAGGTGATTTACAGCAGTGTAATCTAACAAACACACAACTAACAAGCAATGAGGGACACAGATTTTTATATACTCATCTCACACACATGCACAGGAGAGACACAGTGACATGAGAGGGTGGGGAGGCTTGGTGATTTGGCCTTCAGCCATGTTATATATCCTTAGAGGAAGCAATATTCAGACGCTCCAAACTCTTAGTCCCATCATACCACTTTTTTACAGCTGAACAGCTACCAAGTTTACAGGAAACGCAGCTGAACTAGTCTCATTACCTAGACCATATCTAGATACCACATGCAATTTTTTCCCCCCCAGTACAAGACAGACATTAATAAACTGGAGTGAGTTCAACAGAGGGCCACCAAGATAGTTGGGAGCTGGAGCACTCGCCTGGTAAAAAGAGGCTAGTTCAACCTGGGGAAGAGACAGATTTGGGGGAAAAGAATAGCAGCCTTCCAGTATCTACAGGGAGGTTATCAAGGAGATGGAGCCAGGCTCTTCACAGTGGTGCATGGCAGGAGAATGAGAGATAACGGGCACAAAATGAAACAGAGTTTCAGACTTGGTATATGGAGCAACTTTTTCACTGCAAGGGCAGTCAAGCAGTGGAGCAGATCGCCCAGAGAAGTTGTGCAGTCTACATCCTTGGAGGTTTTCAAGACCAGACTGGATAAAGCCCTGAGCAACCTGGTCTGACCTTCTAGTTGACCCTGTTTTGAGAAGGAGGTTAGACTAGAGAACTCAAATTCCTTCCAACCTCACTTTACCTGTGAACTTATGATCATGGGCAAGAAAGACCCAGACACAGAGCCACTAAGGGGAAAGCTGGTGTTACAGTTGGTTATATGAGGTCCTATTCCATCATGGCACAACAATCACATCTTTGATCTCCCTTCACAATATACCATTTTAATTCTTCTGGCTGCACCTTCTGTTCTAGGCCTTCGACACAAAAGCTTTGCTTTCTCTCCAGTTCTGCAAAGTTTCAATCTTTTTAAAGGGAAAACAGTATGCAGAACCAAATCTCTCTTTGTTTGTTAGAGCATGACATTATCCACACTAATAAAGTTGTTAGCAAGAATAAAGCATGGGGACAAAGCCTCGTTAAAGTTACACTGAGTTAAAAGGGTTGATTGCAGTCAGGTTGCTATAGCAACTGCCAAACAAATCCTGACTTTGCCACATTGACGCATGAGGGGAAGCCACTGCAGTGCTGATACAGAGACATTTGTGGAGGGAACTCTACAGCATGTCCCATTTCAGCATCAGTCACGGGACCATTCAACTCTGCAGACTTCCCCTCTGTAATGCGTTTGGAAGTCTCCTTCCCGCTGCCGGCCACCAGCACAAGTCCACCAGAAGAAAACCCACAATACCCTGTCCCTGTCTTTCTCTGCCTTTTCTTAAAGAAAGGGATTATGGGATTGCTGCTGGTAGACTTTTTTATTAAGAAGCAGAGTACAGAGATGTGCTGGTTTTGGCTGGGATAGAGTTAATTTTCTTCCCAGTAGCTGCTGTGTTTTGGATTTAGTACAAGAATAATGTTGATAATACACTGATGTTTTCAGTTGTTGCTAAGAAATCAAAGACCTTTTTCAGTTTCCCGTGTTCGGCTAATGAGCGGGTGTGCAGGAGCTGGGAGGGGGCATGGCCAAGCAGCTAGCCCCAGGTGGCCATTGGAAATATTCCATACCATAGACATCATGCTCAGTTTATGAACAGGGGTCGGCCAGGGGGCAGAAAATCTTTTCCATAAGTTCAGTCTTTTCCTTGAGTTCAACCTTTTTTGCAAGTTCAAACTTTTTCGTGAGTTTGGTGAAATCCGTGAGCTCCGTGATCGCTGCTCTGGGACTGGCTGATCAATCGGGTCACTGGGCACTGAGAAAAATTGTATCGAATATAGCTTGTTTTGCATATTCATTATTATTATTGTTACTATCATTATTATTATTGTTATTATCATTATTATTATTATTATTATCATCACTATTACTATTCCTTCCTTTGTTGTCTTATTAAACTGCCTTTATCTAAACCCACAAGTTTTACTTTTTGTCCATTCCCCTCCCCATCCCACTGGGTAGGGGGAGGAGTGAGTGAGTGGCTGTGTGGTCCTAGTTGCTGGCTGCTGGGCTAAACCACAGCAAGAGAAAAGACAAAACCATTAAGAGAAACAAGTAATCCCTGGACAAATTCCTAAAAGGAAACCTGAGTTCTTAGATTTCTTTTTAAAAAAATGTCTAAAATGTGCCCATAATCACAGAATAATTTAGGCTGGTACCTCTTGAAGTCATCTAGTCCAACCTTCTGCTCAAAGTAGGACCAACTTAGACCAGGTTTCCCAGGGCTTTGTTTAGTTCTGAATACCTCCAAGGATGGGGCCTCCACAACCTCTCTGGGCAACCTGTGCTAATGCTTAAGAACTTTCACGATGAAAAATTTTTTCATTACCTGCAATTGGAATTTCCCATGTTATGACTTTTGTTTGTTCCCTCTGGTTCTTTCATTGTGCATTTCAGAGAAAAGACTGGTTCCATTTCCTCTATACATTTAGGTAGTGTAAAACAGTAATTAGATCCCACTCTCCTTAGTCTTTACTTCTCCTAGATGAACAGACCAGCTCCCTTAGTCTCTTATTATTTATCATATGTTCCACTACCCTTGCCTTCTTGGCAGCCAAAGGGACTCTCTGCAGATTCTCAACATCTTGGCTATACTGAAGGGCCAGCCTGGTATACAGTTACCCTTCATTACTGCAAAGCGCACTGCTTCCTCACATTCATCATCCTGTCTTCCAAGACATGATAACACACATAGGGAAGCACAATTCATGTGGTTTTAGAGAATTCATTTAAACTTCAACTCCAGCTATCCTTGTAGACACATCTGTAGGGTATTTTACTCCACGAAGTTAAACACTCCCAGGGAATACTTCTTCTTCTGTACAAACACTGAAACCAAGCTCAGGAGATTTGTGAAAGAATACTGGTCTGAACAAATTTAAAGGTGCCTAAAACAACTATAATCATTGCTCTTGCAGATAACTGACACACAGTAATTTACCTTCAGCATCCAAGTTGCCACTATGAGGGCTGGATTCTTTGACTTCTTTAAATTTTAACCTATAGTTCTTATTTAGCAGTTCTGTTGCTGCAGTGCTTCAAGGTGTGTGCCAAATAGCTATTCACTCAAATCAACATATTAATTTCCAAGTCCCCAGGGCAGCATTTGCTTATGAGAAAAAGACTAAGACACAGCCCCAATGATTAGAGTAAGTGACAGGCTGTGTCAGATCAGAGAACAGCACTGTCTAATTTAGTGCCTTTATCTCACTTGTTCAAGGAAACGCTCTGGGAATAAAGTGAACTACTGGAGTGCAGTTCCTTTCCAAGTCAGTAGAATACACGTTCTGTGTGATGCTGTACACTACCTAGTCCTAGAATCAGATCAGCTCTGCTCCCTCAAAAGTAAGGCAACCATATAAGAAGGGCATCAGGAAAAGAAAATTACACACAAAACCAGAATATAACACAAAACATTCAACCCCACTTTCCACACTGTTAATCCAGCGCATTAGGACTTTTCCCTGAGGCTGATCTACTAGGCAGCCAGAGAAATACAACCAAAGCGCAGTCAACACTCTACTGGCTCCTCTGAATATTCAACTATTCTGTCAGAACAGCCATGCTAAAGCATGCCTTTCACATTCCCAGTTCAGGATCACGGAGGTTTCAACCCCTGCAATTAGTGCAGATCCCTTGTTGAAACAACTCCTTCCTCTCGTCTTCCATCAGCAATCTCAAAATAACTTGAGTTCATTCAAGCTCAACACACTGAAGGGATTGAATGCTTAGATGGTGAGCGTCTAATAACAAAAAAATCATGATGTCTGAAACATCTGGCACTGACCACTGTCAGAGAGATGATACTGAATTAGGCATGGGCATGATCAGGGATGGCACGATGCTCTTCAAAGAGCAAAAGGAAGTGCCTGTAGAGAACCAATGCTTTTTTTTTTTCGTCTTGAAGTGTATTAAATTTGCACTACATTCATTGGTAGATCTTCTGAAAGCACTGGCATTTCATTATCCATTGATTCACGGTTCAGTAACCCAAAATCTGTGTTATTTTCAGCACCCTTGCTGAATTTTTGGTAACAAGTCTCCAGTGATCTTTTGTACCACTACTTGCAGTACCAGGGAGAGAACTACTGGGATGCTCTCTACTGAAAGAAATTCATAAACATGTAGCCAATGGCAGGTGTTTGAGGACATCAGTGGCACTTGTATACCAAGCAAAGAAGGACTTCATAAGTACACGAGGAGTAGTTACAGAGCTCATTGACTCTTTCCTGGCAAGCACAAAAATGAATGGCTGCAAAAAACTATTTCAGTTTAGTAAAAAGATACAGCAGATCATCAATCAGCTATTCCTGGACTACAGAATATGACAGTCAAGTAACTGAGATGATAAAGATATTCTCAAACAATTTTATCACAGATCACAGAATCACAGAATGGTAGGGGTTGGAAGGGACCTCTGTGGGTCATCTAGTCAAACCCCTCTGCCAAAGCAGGGTCACCTACAGCAGGCTGCACAGGAGCTTGTCCAGGCGGGTCTTGAATATCTCCAGAGAAGGAGACTCCACAAACTCCCTGGGCAGCCTGTTCCAGTGCTCCGTCACCCTCAGAAGGAGGAAGTTCTTCCTCATATTCGGACAGAACTTCCTGTGCTTAAGTTTGTGCCCATTGCCCCTTGTCCTGTCACTGGGCACCACTGAGAAGAGCTTGGCCCCATCCTCCTGACACCCACCCTTCAGATATTTGTAAGCATTTAAAGGTCCCCTCGCAGCCTTCTCTTCTTCAGGCTGAACAAGCCCAGTTCCCTCAACCTCTCCTCGTAGGGGAGATGCTCCAGTCCCCTCACCATCCTTGCAGGCCTCCACTGGACTCTCTCCAGTAGCTCTTCATCTTTCTTGAACTGGGGAGCCCAGAGCTGGACACAGTACTCTAGATGAGGCCTCACTAGGGCAGAGTAGAGGGGGAGGAGAACCTCCCTCGACCTGCTGGCCACACTCCTCTTCATGCACCCCAGGATCCCATTGGCCTTCTTGGCAGCCAGGGCACACTGCTGGCTCATGGTTAACCTGTCATCCACTAGGACACCCAGGTCTGTCTCCGCAGAGCTGCTTTCCAGCAGGTTCACCCCAGCCTGAACTGGTGAATGGGGTTGTTCCTCCCCAGGTGCAGGACCCTGCATTTGCCTTTGTTGAAACTCATCAGGTTCCTCTCTGCCCAACTTTCCAGCCTATCCAGGTCACGCTGAATGGCAGCACAG
>Ga0065711_1034668_pt1 | contig 23400 bp, 19 predicted proteins | sample Hoacrofraction12_FD_59098 | JGI IMG/M metagenome (GOLD analysis project Ga0065711, IMG submission 59098) | Hoatzin crop microbial communities from Cojedes, Venezuela - Epithelial fraction 12 v2 (version 2) | ecosystem: Host-associated > Birds > Digestive system > Esophagus > Crop | place...
AAAAAAAAAAAAAAAAAAAAAAGGGCAGCAAACAAAATAGGACAAGTTTGAGTTTGGGACAAAGCAAGTATTAAAAGCGCTAAAAGCAAATGTGCTTCAGGAAGTGAAAGCGTCCAAATGTCTGTTTCAGCTAACAATGAAAAGCCCCAGCCTGCAGTCCCCAAAGGAAGCCAAAAGCCTGGACCAGAGGGCTGGATTAGACCTGCTCAAAAGAGAAATAACAAAAGCTTTAAAATCAGGCCATTACTAAATCCTCCTTCCTATGCAGAATTGGGGTGTGCACTTCCAGCCCCCACACAGAAACAGAGGGATTTCTTAAAAAGCCACTGTCTGTCCAAACCTGCACACAGCATTGATGTGTATCTCACATTCACACATTCACTTCTCTCCAGTGAGATCATTTATTATCACGAGAACACTTTCCCATAAGCGTGTGGACACATGACCAGAACTGCACTTGGCACACTGATGCATTAAAACAATTTGGGTTTTTTTTCCTCCTTCGCTGTAAGTGTAGTCTTGCGATATCCAAACTTGCGCTACAGACCGCCCCCTGCAACAAGGGGAATGTGAAAAGGAGGACCTAGCCCCATGTGCCCGTCAACCACCCCTACAGCTGCCTTGACATGGTTCTTTGCCAGATTCCAAACTGGGGACCTGCATTTGGACTCTCTGAACTCCACTTGCATGTGAAGAGACAGGGGAGTCTCTCCTGCTTCCTGTCCTGATGTTGTTATGTGAGGGATTCCACTAATGCACTAGCATAACATTAAAGGTCAAAAGGGACTAAATGTAGTGCACGCATAGGAGAACAAGTGGCTGGATCTTGCTCTGCACCGTCTCCCAAATCCCTCCTGCTGTTGCTTCTAGGTATTTACAATAAACTCCTCAAAGGAAAAGCAAAGTATTTTGGAAGTGGCTTCATTTCAGTGGCAGGAACCTCCAAATGTGAATCATTTTTCAACTGGTGCTGTTCGGGATTGCTGAGGAGAAAAGCGCTAGGAAAATGGGCTGCTGTTACACAGTCTGTAGCTGCCTGGCATAGCAAGCTTTCTTTGTAGTTCTCAGGAATGTGCCAAATGCCTTCAAACAAATGCATTACATGGTCTCTGTCCAAAGTTCTTAATATCTTAGATTTGCACAATGCAAATAAAAGGTAACAAAGCTGTTCGGGAAGAGGATGACTGATTGAGGTTACATTAAGACCATGGGATTACTCAACAGAGGCATGCAAACATCGCTGGACAAAGTTTATCGGTCTGTTCCAAATTCTAATTTGTTGGAGCATTGTTTGTGCAGATTATGCTAGGGTTTTGCTTTGGATCTTTTTTGTCTGAAGAGACTCCTCTTTCTCTGAGGACCTCTATTCCCCTCTCTACTGGTAGCAAAAGATTTAAAGCCTAACAATACTCCAGCCCACCCAGCCACAGGGCAAGATTTCCAGTAACTGATTCTGGATCTGAAATCCCCTGCCTGCTTGCAAAGCTAAGTCTAAAACTTCAAATGGTAAAAAGCGGAGGATATTTGCCAGACGTTGCTCTTCACAGAGATTTGTAGTTGTGATGATAATTCCATTCTAGTACCTCTTAGATTGTAGTTTCTGACTTCCTGCACCAGCAAGCTGCAATAGTATTGTACAGAGAATACTAAAGCAAATTTGGACATGTGAAAATACGAGACTAGGCCAGAAACTCATCCCATGCAAAAGAAATAACCAATTACCCTCTGAAAGTAAACAAATCCCTTTTTAGAGATATTATTTCTCACAGAGTTTAGCCTTTTTAATTAGTTTACCTTATTGAGGCCGGCTGTTGAAATAACACCTCCCATAGAGGCTGGATGCATTCAGTCTTGGACTTAGTTGCAATGAAGGGATTTGGCCCTCCAGTTTAGCCACAGGTGGACAACTTGTCAGCAGCCTGGAGACTACACCTGATTTGTTTTGTGAGACTGGAAGTCAAGCAGGTGCCAGTGGGTTCAGTACAGAGGTGTAGCTTAGAAGTTCCAAAACAAACAAAAATTCCTTTCCAGTTGTCCCTTCTGAATTGAGGGAGCTCTGCTCATGATTATTCCTTTTATAAAGAGGCATGTGGGGAGGCAAAGGCTACAGTGCCTGCTCCTGCTGCAGTCGGAACCTTTTCTCGGTGATCAGTCTCAAACTGAAATGAGTTTATGTTGTTTTGACAGGTATCTGACCCGCTGGTCCATCAGATCTGCAAAGCCCATCTGGAAGAGGGGCCCGAAGTGGTGCAAAAAAACCATGCCAGTTGGACACCCTTTGCTGAAGGATAATGTCTTATATGCACAGAAGCCTCTCTGTTTAAACCACTAGTGGCCAGAACTGGCATAGTCAGTAAGCACAGCTGCTTTCCACTGTTCTGCTTTTTTGCAAGTTTGTCAGTATCTCCAATTTTCCTATTCCAAAACTGTCATTAGTACACCATATTGTCTCCAGAGAATGAGCTGCGATCTGCTGCTCTATGAGAATGTAAGATCCAGCAAAGTGAAGTTCAATGTGCAGAATGACTTGGACCAAGCAGGGGGCAAAGACTTTTACATTAAAGCCAGAAAGGATCTGAAGGCTTTTGTTTCATTATGGTCCATGACTGGGTTTTGAAAAAGTTGTTTCCATCTTCTTCCAGCAATGAATGGTGATTCCCCATTAACATGTTTGAACTCAGCTTTGCCTCATTTGGGCTTTTGTACCTGTGGCACTGATGGAAGAAAAAGTCTCCTGCAGCACTATGCTTCCTTGGCAGTAACAGAAATTGTTAATGACTGCTGAAATTAATTTTTTTTATAATTTGTACTATCCATAATTTGCAGCAGAACACCTGTGGCAGGACAGACAGGCATGCGTGCATCTTACATGTCCCCTTAAGGATTCCTGGCTTGTGCTTCACTCCTAGATCTAGCAAATACAGAAAGTTGACATCCTTAATGACTCGGCCAGTTTTTTCCCCTTGCAAACACATTTGCTGCAAGTCTTCGATGCCAGTGATACGGCTGCTTCCTGGGCTGGTTTGGGGCTGTTAGGTGTGCGCAGTTTTCCATGCTGTAACTAAAAGGTGGCACCATTTCTCTCCCTGTACAGTACATGTATGCACCTTCCACCTACTGACCACTGCTACTTGAGATGTGCTACTTATGGGCCTGGTATGACAGGCTCAGTAAATTTATCAGGGTCGTTATTGCTTGGCTCCATTTCTTTGATATTTATCTGGGGGCTACAAATCAACACAGCTTCTTTATGTACTGCTATGCCACTTAACCTTGTTCTGCTTTCATCAGAATCACCTAGTAATACCTATTGGCACAGACAGGAACAAAGGGTAAGGATAAACCCATATTACCCAGGAAATCAGATTATAATGGGGTTTTTTTAGCCTTTGTGAAATGGTAGTCCTATGTTCAGCCTGTTGAGCTGGCAAAGATCTTTTTGCTTTGGGAGACAGAGCCAAGACTTCATTAACTATACTGAGATAAAATCTCTGGCTGACCATCTCTATTTTATGAAGCTTTGAAACCTACAGTCCTTCAGAAAGGAGAAGATTTTTCTTTCTTCTCCTACGTACAGAAGTTACTATGTCTTCTAGCTCAGGTAGCTCTGCTCAATGAACTTTACTGATGGAAGAGTCACTGGATTAAACCATTGCCTTGAGATGAACCTGAATGAGCATATTTTGCAAAAGACCAGGTGATGCCCACAGTTAATTTTTTTCTACAGTTTAGTCCCAGTAGCTGGAAAGAGCCCTCTAATTTTGGTGAAACCTCATGTCTGATAAACAAAATACTCTCCTCTCTTCAGTACGCCTTTCTGGAGTTCAGGGTTCAGCGGAGATCCCTTACAGTATGCATCAGCTTTCTACTCTGACTCCAAGGCAGAAACTCTATTTTCATTTGTTATTCATGGGTGACAGCAGGCATTCATTTGTGTTGTCTCCAAGTGAGTTTTTGTGTAAGCAGGGTGCCTTTGTAATCAGACAGATGGCCTAGGTTTGATTTCTGACCTAGGGCTTCACCCATCATGGAAAAAAATGCCATTTTGATCTGCAGTGAGACTACAGGGAATTCAGTCTGGAGTTAAGGGAGGATTGCACACAGTGAAGTTCGAGGAGAAGAATCAGAAGAATCAGGACCAGAGTCCAGGCACAAAATAATCCTTCTCAAAGTGCAGAGGTTTCACACATTTATTAGAATAAGCAGTAAATAAAAATCTCCTGCATAAAAAATCTGTATGTTCTCGAGAGCTCATCCCAGACAGGAGAGTCACAGCATGAAGGGCAGATCTAAGTTCTTCTCGCCAGTGCCAAAGTAGATGTAGCCGTATTGCTTGGTCATTGGGACATGGTAGAATGTCAGTCCCAGCCACAGCAGGCTCCGCAGCACCACCACGGTGCCTCCCTTCTCTAGCTGGACAGTCCAGGAGCCTGCACGAGAACATGTGCTAATGAGTCACTGGGAAGGAGAAAGAGGCAGCCTTCCTGGAGCAAGCTGTCCCTAAGGCAGGAGAAGGATTGCAGTGGGTTCTGCCTGACCAGTTAACAGTGCCCAAGGCTGCACTGGAGTTTATGACCACTGAAAAGAGGGAGTCAGGGAGATCAGAAACCTTGATGCCCTTTCTTCTTCTTCTGTCAGGTCAGCATTACAGGTTGCCCCCACTTCCAGATATCTGCACCTAGTTTCACACAGTGGCGTATTCCCATGGCTATGATGGTAATGTCATTTGCGTCACAGGAAGGGGCCCCTGGAGCTCCAGACTTGTATACTTGGTCCCTAGGAGAGGCTACAGCTATTCTTGGCTGCTTCTGAGTGGGCAGCAGTTACTCTAACAAGCTCTGCCACCTACTTGGTCTAGCCAGTAGCTATAGAGAGCCAAGACTAGCTATAGCAGTACTGCGTAGGTATGAAATTTCTTCTTAAAATAAACTCATAGCATTAATAGTGTAGTGTAGTGGTGGGAAGAAGGTGGCAGTGCTTTCCTGCTCCAAGGAAACCAGTCTTCCCTGGTGCAGTGACTGGGAAAGAGGAAGAACAGAAAGTGGAAAGCAGGGTATTTCCTATCTCAGATAAATTTACAGAAAAGGTTAATTCTCTTCAGTCTTTCTTGGCTCCATGATTTAAGAGGATGTGTGTGGTAGGGGCAAAGGGATTAGTTTCCGCATTAATTTTGCTTTGGCTCTGCAGAGGAGGTTCAGAGCCAGTGTGAAAATGCAATTTCTCCTGGATGCAAGGAGCTCTGAGCCACTGAGTATTTGTTTTGTGTCTGACACAACAGCCTGGGAACAAGGCCGGAGGGGAGGGGCCTGGAACATCAGCTTGGATTCAATGCCGGAGGGCGAGGAGCTGCCAGGAGAAGAAAATACCAGCTTCAGCACCAGATCAGTAATGCCTAGAGGCTACAGTGTAGGGAAGAAGGTTCCTTAAATCTCCATCTAAAAGCAAAAGCAGCAGGCTCAAATAAAAAAAAAAAATGCAGTTGGAGCTGTCAGGCTACTACTGGCCTAGAGTCAAGCAGTCAGCCTATCTGTACCCAAAGCCAAAATCTGCCAATTCCAGAGTAAGCAAAAGGTCCATAATGTGTTGGGCCAGTTAGACGGTATTCATCCCTGTAGATAATTTTAGGCTCATCAATTTATGCTATGACTCATGCTTACTCATGTCATGGTTAGCCTGGGGAAGGGCTTCTGTGATTGCTGTCAGCTGCCGGTCCTCCCCCTCCCACTAACTGCTGACTCTTGGCCAATTTTAGTCACATCAAAGGGTTGAAGGGCTTTAACACCACAAGTTCCTACACCAGGTCTCCATAGGATGTGGCCCAGGGGTTGACTGCAGCTCCTGAAGCTATTTGGTCTGCCAGCAGCTGCGAGGAAGCACAGGCTGTTCGGCTTGCCTGGCAGCCAAGAAGCAGCAGCTAGCTGGGCAATCGGTGTTGGCGTAGCTTTGGGCTCTTGCACGCTCGCTCGCAGTACATGTAGTCTCTTTCACAGGTTATGGCAAACTACAGTAGTTGAGGGAGGAGGGAATTTGAGGGGAAATTTGTATATGGTGGCAGAAAGGAACAACACGGTTCAAAGCCCTGTAAAACCAGGTGTCACGAGTTGTGCTGCTCACCTGCTACGTATCTCTTTTCTTTGTATTTCTGTTCAAAAGTTTCTTGGACACCAGTGTTTCCCCTGTCTTCTCCAGTAGCAAGTTCCACAGGTTTGTTATACATTAATATGCACAACAGAAGTCCTGTGTCATTTGATCTGTTACCTTTCAAAGTACCCTCTGCAGTTTTGTGTGAACACATGAAATGAACAGCAAGAACAGCTACCTTCCATGACAGTCACTGAGTTTTCTGACAAACTGCCTCTGGCTGCAGGACAGAAGTATAGAGGAGACATTCACAGTCTTTAAAGACTCAGGAGATTTCTGCGCTGGAGAGTCCTTCTGACTCCATCAGCTCCATGTTTCCACTAAAGACAAACAGCTGGAATTGCAGTAAAACAAAACACTACCTAATATAGTGCAGAATCACACACAGGTGTGTGCCATCTTTTCACTGTCTTTGCACTGTGACATTCTTTGCCCAAGTCCTAGCTAAAACATGAGCTAGTGTCTTCACCAGGAGTGGTTTCATGGACAAGGCAACCCCAATCTCTTATGCAGTGGCTCCAGCGCCACTTAATACGGACAAAAACTGGACTGGATCTTTGTCATACCTGGAATAAATGCACATACTATGGTTCAGCCACTGGGATTACAAATTCTGATTGATTGGGTCTCTGACAAAATCTGCGTGTTCTTAAGAAACCACTACTTGACTAGCAGGGAAACCCAGATGAAAAACACTTCACTACAAGGCAGACCATCCAGTGGCTGTAGCACTACAGCCATCTGCTGTCACAGGACAAGCTTTCAAACCATTTCTTGAACTTTGCCTCCACAAATTTTCAGCATTTGCTAGTAGCAGTAGCTAGATTATGTGAAGGGGTGTTGAGCAAGAAGTGGGAAGCAAATAGGTTCTGAATGTAATTGGGACAAATAACTTTTTCATTCTCCTTTGAACACATAACTGACTTTGCTTTCAGTGCAGGATTCTTGCAGCTTGAACTTGCAGAAATGATCTACAAGCCCTTCATCCAAACACTGGTGGTTCTTGCTGCAGCTTTACACATTGGTTTGCAGGGGAAACGAATTTTTTGGAAGACTTTGCCTGACAAAAATATAATGGAATGAGGAACTCTCATTGTCTTTGGTTTAGGACCAGTCCTTTGAGAAGAAAGTCTGTCAAGGATAGGATTGTGCCTTGCCTCGCTGAGTGGTGAAAGCCTTCAGGGATTATCTAGTTTACTAATGCCTCCAAACACACTGGAAGCATACAGCAGCCTGGGTACATGTGATGGCTTGTATATATATGTTCACATACACAGATGAACCCTCGGCCCCAAACTATTTACGAAGAACAAAAAGAAATGCCTGGAGCATGACAAGTGGGAAAGGTGACAGGGAAAACAGGGACATTAATGCTCTCAGGAACTACAGCTGGATTCAAACTTCTTTTTGTTGGACGCATTTGCAGAGAAGGTAGAGTAAATCAAGTTCAACTTGATTAAATCCCCACATCTATGCCCTGGGGCAATACAGTATATGGATCCATGATCTCCTGAGAATATTTGCCCAGCGTCACACAGGCTTATCAATCTCTGCGGAGTATTCATCAGTAGTTAACTGCTGATCAAAGGAACTTCCCATGCACCTTCACACCTGGCAGAAATGGACAAATATAACTGAAGACAGCTCCATTCACTTTTATGCTAGGTCTCTGAAGGCTGTGATGTGCAGCTGCTTCATTTCCCTACCATCTGCCCAATCTGCAAACTCTCAAAGGGCTCAAATTTTTCATTTCATAAATGTGAGACCTTTAGGGAATATTAAGTTGTTATACTTTCCAGCTCTCCTCTGATCCTTGATTCTGCATCTAGTTCTATGCAGATAGGGGCAATAAAGTTTTGCTGATGCTGCATAAGTCTTCCAATGAAATGAGAACCTGAATAAAACAAGCAGGTTACTTAAGGGCATTCCCAACTGGACCAACGCAACATAGGCAGAGGACAGGAAAAATGAGAATCTGCGTGAAACTGTAATATCATTTTCAGTCAGATCCTGTTTTCAGCCAGAATGGTGATTAGTCATAGAGCTGCTCTTTATTCTGCAGAGCCAAAGAGCAGCAGCAGTACAACCTTCCATCTTCTACTAACCAGGTCTCTGGGGACATTTTTCTAATTCAGCTATCAAAGGTGATTTATTCACTATACTTTTCCAGGCTGAACTTTTGCAACACACAAAACCAATTCAGAAACTGCATTTGATACACAAGGCTGGTGTATATCTTCTAAGAAGACATCATATTAAAGTTCTGGAACCCATCTGCTTACTTTGGTCCTTTTCTTTAAAGGAAGAAATTAGGGCTCATTATCTCACTGCTTACTTTTCTCCATACCTCATCACATTAGCAGCGTTTGTGGAAATGGTCCAGAAAACGAAATTATTTGAACTCATGAGACATGGAGAAAGTTGTTCTCCTTGAAAGATCCAAGACAATTGTATTCTCTACCATCACAGCTCAAATCTCACAATCTTCAAACAACAAGATGCTTCTTCAGGCCCACCTTTCTTGGAGGAGTTTGAAATAATGATGTCATAAATCACTAAAAGTACTTTAATCTGTAGCTAATGAATAGCATAAAATAGTAGCTTAAAATTAATATGCCTTCTTTCCTCCTTCAAGAGAAAGCCTTAGAAATGCATTTAATTATACAATATAAAAAGGAATGGGGAGAATTATGGAAATTAAATGCTTACTTTTATCCTCTTTTTTCCTTTTTTTTTCTATTTTAACTCCCCTGCTATTACAAATGGTCCTTGGAGTAAAATCATTGCATAGGTAGGTGTAGGTCTGTATTAATACAAAAATGCAGAAGCAGGATGCTGGGTTCAAATCCTTTCTAACATTGGCTCAGAATATCCCATGGCAGTCCCTGTGCTTGTCATTGCCCGTGTGTTGGACAAGGCATCCCTTACTTGGGAGGCTGGGAAGCTCAGAGCATCACTCCGTAAGGTACACCAGGACTTGTAGATAAAAGTTGTCAGGCAAAAAAAAAAAAATTATTATTACTTGCATTGGAAGGAATACAACTAGAATTAGGAGACAGCAAGTAAAAGCTGGCTTTGCTAAATACCAATTTTAACTTGCATCTACGTGCGAGCTGTAGCCTGTATTGTCCCTGAATCAGGCAGCAGAGTTAACGTCACTCATCATGTAAAGCTCGCTGAGGCACAGGGAACTGGAGGTCATTGCTCTCACGGTAGAGATTTCTTACAGTAACACTGCTCTGGTGAGGTTTCCATTCTTCAAAATACATTTTTTTAAAAGAGCAAGTTAATTCTTAAGCTGCACCCAGCAAACCTAAGGAAGCCAAGCACTGTCTGTGCTGAAACTATGGCCTGTTGCTGCTCCAGAAGGGAAGGGAGGGAGCTGTTGTGTGGGAGGAAAGAGCATGGGAAAAATATCCGCTGGATGAAGATCTGGAGCTTCCTATTCCCTCTTTGGATCAGGCTGCAGCCTCCACCCCTCCAAAAACAGGCAGGAATTCTGAGGAGTTCCTTACATCTTTCCCAAACAAGAAAGTGCTTTGAAGATCCTGATGCTCACCCAGTGTTAAACCACTGCCTTTTTTATGGCCCTTCAACAGCTGCCAGGACACCAGGGCTGAATTTCAAAAGTCAACCTCCTTCTCAGCTTCTTCTTCCTTTCCAGTCGCCAATAGAAATCCCTGTCTCATACCCCATGTCTGTCTCAGCTACAGGCCGAATCTTGTAATTCACAGAGGCAATAGGGTGCATGAGACATTAGCTTTTAGACAAAAGCCTTTTAAGAGGGCTGTTTGCAGAAGAACTTTCCTGCCGTAACTGGTCCACTTTCAGTATGACCTCTCATAACATTGCTTCTTTGGAGGTGATTCAGCAATGCCTCATTTCAGTGCAAGCTTGAGAAGAAACAGCTTTAAGAGCTAGACAGGCTGATACAGAGGCTTCATGTCGCAAAACTCACAGAGGGTCGTAAAAGTGACATTATCAGTTCCTCTTCAAAGGAGGAAATGTCTCAAGGGAAAAGCAGCTACAGCATGGTTGCACTTACCATTAACACAATATGCTGCCACGAGAGCGGGTTGTAACATATCTTGCTGCAGCCAGTCCCAAGTGAGAGTGAAGCACTGAGTTACAGGGCAAATATTAACACCCAGAGAGGGGGAACGTAACCGTTTCCCTTTGCCAGAGCAGCCACTGCTTGGCTGCGTGACCCCAGGCACTTAGCTCTCACACAGCGACGCTACACCCATGGGATTTATCTTCCACTTCCCTACAACAGAAAATCCTACACTGGGAAGAGCTTCCTACTTCTAATTTGCTGCCTGTAGGGAACAAAGACAAATTGCAAAGCAGAGCAGCTGTAAGGAAAGGTCACTGTGCTCTGGCTCTCAACAAATTTCGCCACACGGACATTTCACACACAGCCTACCAGCCATAAGGACACATCCAAACACTCTTATGTGGGGCTCAAACTCCCTCATGCCACTTACTGGCTGCAAACGAAATCTCTTTCATTTGCTTGACACACCACCTGCACCCCATATGTTAACACTGCTGTCAATATTTCCAATTCCCCATATAACTATTTAATAATAATTAAATAAAAACACAGACTGGTTGCAGGTTCACTACTATTTTAAAAACCCACCAGAGCCAGGAAAGCACAGCTTACAAACAGTCAGATGCTTCCAAACGGCTCTTGCGTGGTCCTAATGCCTGCCACGTCTTTGACACATAAATACAACCATGCCCAAACCTCAAAGTAAAATGATCTTTCTTTAGAGGCTTTTTCTCTCCATTATCCTCTCCCACTGGGGACACTTCTGAAGCACAAATGGTTAAGACAGGCCTGAGCCTTCCGTTTACATACAAAGTACCTGTTCCCTGCTGATGAGGAAGACTCAGGGATAGCAATGTTGTCCCAGACGCACAGTATTCAGGTGCCTCCGAGTACTGGGTGAAATTCAGGCCATACTTGGACATCTGACAGCAGTGCTGCTTAATCCAGTTGAAGCAGCTTCTGCCCTCAAACCCTTACTCTCCCCCTCATCACTCTTCCATCATAGAGACCACAAAAGTGTTTATTTACTGCTCAGTGAACCAGGTCGTGGAAGCGATCTGGCTGAAAAATAGTCTAGCCAAAAATAAAGTGATTTTTCCAGCTGGAATCTGGCTGCACAGCCAGCAATGCCAACACAAAAGAAGGGACAATACACAGACATAAATGAGAAGCAGAGGATGGGAAGGACTGAAAAAGCTAGCACAGAAGTAATACACATCTCCTTTATAATAAAAATACACATCTCCCTTATATCCCAGTTAGTTTGCCGTTTAGTCCTAAATCTACTTGATAATTAGAACAGAGCTAGAATCCTTTTTACTTATTGTTATGAAAAAGATGCAGACTTTGCACAAAAAGCATCCAGAACAAAGATCTGGAATGCGGCTGTGCACTAGTGGAAACAGCAAGACAATATGCAATCTAAACTTGTAAGGAGTAGGAACACCTGATTAAAATCCCTGCTATTTGGATTCTGACAACTACAATACAGACCATTGTATCTTGGGTCTTCCACAGTAAATTAGAAATCTCTCAGAGTGGCAAAGCACCCTCCTTCCAAAGCACAGGTTTATGCTGGATCCCGTCACACTCCATATTTCTTGTTCAGCTGGTCGCTGTGGAAACGTTTTTGGAGCGTGCCAGGAGTCACGTAGCATCTACCTGGGGAGCCCCTGCATTAATCCGTCACCTTCGTGGGCTCCTCTGAGCCCATTGGTTGGTAGGAAGAAAAAGAAGGAGTCTGTCGCCCCTCCCTGCTCTGAATGAAAGACACTTCCTCTAAATCTTGCTACAGGATTTCAGGCTCAATTCAGCTTCTTTGGGGCTTTTGTCACCAAACAAATGTGATGTCTTTGAAAGAAAGATTAACAGTTTGATGAAAGGATGCAATGGACAGCTTTGTTCTAGCCTGCTTCCCCCTAGAGCTTTCGGTCACTGTCACTTTCTTACCCACGGGAGAATATCTGTCTGACTCTCAGAGGAGATTATGGCCACCTTGTAAGATTTTGCCTCTCCTGATAACAAAGCACTGGCCACTTCGAGGAGGTGGTAATGATGAACAGGGGCTGGATTAGGGGCAAAGAACCTCACATTGATCTCTGAATTCTGAGAGAACACAAAGCAGATGCTGGGATTCAAAACGCAACGAATGCTTAGAGCACTTCCAATTCACTCTCCTGCAGGAGGGGCAAGGCTACAAGCCCTGTCAGCCCCCTTCTTACCTCATCATCAGATGAGCAGGACTAGTTAAAAGGGCTTAGGACAAGGAACAGATGGCAGGGATTATAAACTGTTCATGTTTTCATACTAAACAAGATATGAATTCTGGCCCAAATTACCTGAAGAGTTTACCAGTTTCCGAGAAGACTGTAACACTGAGCATGTCCCCACAGCACAGTGCAGTTGTGTTGATATTCAAGCTAATTCTGAACACTAAGGATGGCTAAGCATTTTCTAGTCCCTGGGACAGCCTAGCTATCTCTGCACAGCACAGCTGCTGTACAAATACACCCATAGATCAACTGTCCCTTGTCCTTTTCACTCTACACATAGCCACACACCCCTTCAGCATGCAGAATTTCAATCCATATATTTGTGTACAGTAAAACAAGACAACGCCCGCTGACTTCCTCCCTGCAAAAGTTCTGTGGCCAAAGAGGCAGCAAAGAGCAAAGCAAAGCTATACACAGGGCTGGCACCAATGCCAACTGCTGCGCAGGCAGAAGCTGCCACTACTCACGTGGAGCCCTTTCAGAAACAGATCACTCCTAGCAAAAGCTGACCTCGCTCTGACTTCAGTGACACACAGACTGCTCTGGGCTTTCCCCTGCAAGTAATTTTTCATCATTCCCTAGAGAAAGGGTTAGGCCAAGGCTGACTGATGTGGTGATAAAACTACGACTTCTGATTCTAAGAGGCTTTACCAGCATTTCCCATCAGTTCAGCAAGAAGTTCATCTCCTTTTCATGTCCAATGAACCAGGAGCTGAAACGGGGACAGGGTGGGCAATGATTTCTTTTACTGAGGAGGAAAAACTTTAAATACAATCCCTGGAAAGTTGCTATGAAGACTCTGCTTCCGTCCTCATTCTTTCACTGCAGCAGTCAGGAGGGCAAAGGACTCCACCACAGCTCTCAGCTGATGGGCAGCCCTGCTCCAGTATAAATTCATCCAAGGCCTCTGACTAAACAAGACCCCTGAGGTGATATAGACCTAGGACCCAAAAGCAGTGAATGCACTGCTTTATTACCCATAGCCACAAAGCCCACGGAAAACAGACTCCTTTCCAGAAATTAAGGCAGACCATGGACAGCCAGGCAAAAGCTATAATACTAGCTGTCTCTGGAGTCCTCCTGCTGTGCTGCCACGTGAGAGGTTCCAGTCCGATCTTGAACTCCTGAGCAGGCAGTGCCCCAGCTGTAGGAGGAACAGCATCTCCTATTGCTCCTAGGCAACGCTCTTGGGTCACTGCAGGAGTGGCCTTAACAGCCTCTAAGGCTCCCCAGTCCATACATCACTAGCAAAAATGAAGAGTGTCTCTAATTTTGAAAGATGTAGACATGCTTATGTATTTTGTGTATGTCCAGTGCATGCCTGTGATCGTTAAGGATGCTAAGAAAGCTATTGAAAAGTCCAGTGACCATTCCAGAAATTGCATAAGCTTGGAAGGGAAAGAGTCTCTTCTCCATACCCACAGTTCAGGAGGTCAGTATACCACACACAGTCTGGAAACTCAGGCCATACCTTCTCCTCAGTTTGATGCTGCTCTTAGTGCTTTTCTTTCTCATTTTACTTTTCCGTGGTTTCCTTTTCTGTGCTCAGCACCGACAATGCTGGCACCATAGTGCGCCCTGCTGGAAGGCAGCAGCTACGGCCATCCTAATTATTTCTAGGATCGGCTGACTTCAGTTTTAAGAGTTCAGGTACCAATGCTTGAACTAATAACCCACTGAGCCAGCTGTTCGGTTCGATCCCCACATCTGCAACCGACTATTCTGATGCACACTGATCTGTTTTACTCCTTCTGTACCACTATGTTATAAAGCTTGTTGGTCACAACCACTTGTATAAATGTCAGGTAACTCCATGGGATACTGCAGCTCAGTTTCACACATTCAACGAGCCTACTGTTCACCTCTCCTAACCAGGAATGGGGATAGCTGTGAGCCACACCAGCTATTTCAGTTTACATTTTGGCTACCTCTTTTTCTCCTTGCTAACACGAAGCACTGCCCTCTCATTCATTATGGGTCTTTTAGTTTGGATTTCAGCGAGACAGCTTGAAAAGCCTTGTCCCCGTGTGGCTCTTGGCAGGCTAAGAAGTAAAGTGCTCTTGGTCTCAGCTTTCACAGAGATGGGGAGGTGCTGCTTATTGTTAAGCAATGAAAGAGGAGGGCTCAGGTCACATCTGTGAAATGTTAGTGGAGAAGGGAGGCTGGGTGAAAGTAGGTGGCCAGCACAGCATAGCACTTTGCTGGATTTTGCAAGGCCACTGGGGAGATAGGCAGCCATTTGTCTTAGAGCCCTGATAACAGGCCGACTTGCTCTCTGCTGGCTAGCTGGGGGCTGTAAATACCTCTGCAGACACAGACCCTTCAAATGGCTGGAGACAGGCTCATAGCAGATTAATCGCCTGGAGGGGGGTCGAAAGGGAGTTAATTAGCTCTGTTAACGCATGGAGATAAAGCAGGTTCGTGTCTCCTGGCCTTCTTCCTTCCAGCACCTGGGCTTTTTGGGCAGCCAAGATGGGGCTACCAAAATGGCCCTTGAGAGTGGCCAAAGGAAACTGTCTCCCACTTAGCAATGCAACCTCTCCATTTTCAAGGGCCCATTAAGCACCAGCTTTTGCTAAACCAATAAAGAGCGTGCTAATGAAGCTCAGAGGACAGGAGGTTAGAGTACTAAGCCAGGCTACTGTTCAGCAAGTTACTTCTGTAACATTTTTTTTTTTTTTTTGGCTAGTGCCCAAAGTATTCAGCCAAGGAAATAGCCACAAATCTCTTTGTCTGTAATGCTGTATAAGGAATGCTCCAAAACCACTGCCATTTCAGGTGAAGAAATGGAGCTACAGACTGAGTGGCTGTCACTTCCTCCACAGTCAAAACGGTAAAGGAGCTGAAATGATCTTGTCTAGGCAGTTCTCCTCCTCTAGCTGAATCTTGAAACAGCAAGTAGACAAGACTCACTATGATCCACCCTGCCACTGTATACCCATTTAGAATGATGCTTATAAAATCTCTACCAGCATTACAGAATCAGCAATTACATCTGAGATGTCTCGGCTCCCCAGTTTACCCCCCTCAATGGACAGCAGTAAGTCAGGCATCTCCTCAGTCCTCTTTTAAGCCCACATACATCATAGTTCAGGAAGCAAAGCCAGCTGTACTGAGAGTCCTGCGCTTAGAGTCACTGTCTCAGGAACCCACTGTCACCTTTGTGTTATTGTCACTGACAATGAAGAAGCCCGAGCTAAACATCACGCTCCACAGCTGTCATCAATTTTACAGCCAGGCGTACCAGGGAAGTTGTCTGTTCTGGATTCCTACATACCACTGCCCATTAAACTGAACTCAGTTACTCATGTCTGGGACTAGCAACTTAATTCTGCATTTGGCTAAAACACAGTTCCCAGGAAGACATCCCGCATGATGCTAAGATAGCAAGAGACACAGACTCATCCAGTGCACTTGCTAGCTGGTAATCATTTCACTGTTAATAGCTGTACCTAATTTTTCATTTTAGTTTTTCCGCCTATAATTTTCAGCTGCTGGTTCCTGTTATGCCTTTCTCTGCTATATTAAATAGACCTTTGGTACCCAATACTTAAACGCCATGGAGTATTTACACAGTGTAATACAGTCATTCTCATGTTCTTTTGCACAAGATAAACAGATTGAACTGTTTATGTCTCTCACCAGACCTTGAATCATTTTGTGGCTCTTTTCTGCAACTCTCCAGTTTTGCAATGTGCAGTAATCCAGTTCTGATTCCACTAGCAGTATATGCAAAAGTAAAGTCACCTCCCTGTTCCTATTTGCTACGCCCTTGTTTATACATCTACAGATGTATAAAGCCTTTTAAGTCTCAGGATCAGACTGGGAGCTGATGTTCCGTGGGCTGTGTCTGGATTTCCTTTCAGAGCCACAGCTGCCAGAATACAAGTCTGGCTTCCAGTCTCTGCTCTTAGATGCATGATTTTGCAGGTGGCTACATCAAAATGTACTTTGTTTAAGTAACCCCAGTTTACCAGATCTCTGTAGCCATCTTGCCCTTATCATTATGTGTCTGTCCACCAATCCTTTACTTCTAGATCATTTATAAGTTGAAGAGTATCAGTACTGGCACTGGTCCCAGCTGAAGCCCCTTCTGACCCCTTCCAGAAATACACCCATTCAGTGATTTCTGAATCACAGCTACTAATCACAATCAGTTTAGGGGAATATTTCTGCAATGCTGGGATTTATTAAAGGTTAGCATCGTACGTATACCACAAGTCTCCTGAGATAATGATTTCAGGAGTAACTTATATGGAACTGCCATTTTTATTTTCTGATGAACAGAAAACATTGCCTAACTTTACCCTCCCTCAGCAAATAGTCTGAAACAGTATTTTATTGTCTTCATTTGATGTGAGTCCATATTATTTTCAAAAACAAACCAGAAGAAAATTACTGAGTATTTCTAACCTTCCACATTATCAGCCTTTTTACCACCACCATTTAGTGACTGTTTCCAGTACCATTACTGTGCTTTCTTTTCCTCTCAATGTACTTGGAAAAAATCCTCCTTACAGTTGTCACACATTACTCCAAGTTATCCTGGCTTCCATTGTCATTTTCTGCTCATTATTAACTCCAATTTATATCAAGCATTAATTGTTCCCAACTTTCTGCATCTCCTATTGTGGTTGTTTTTTTTTTTTAATTCTAATTCCTACTTTTACTCCACCAGTGAACTGTGGTAGGCTTTCAGCCAAAAGCAGCTATTTCTTGACTGGGAGTCATGACTTTTGAATAAACTCTTCTCATAGAAATCCTATTTCCACTCATATCTTTTCCTATCTATGTTTTCCTTTCCCTTTGCCTCTCACATACTTCTCCTCTTGCATCAGATTTTAACAGTGCTCTGTTGGTGTCCCTTATCTCCATATCAAAGTAATCTGAGTCAGTAATCTGTAACAAACCTTCAAATTATTGCTTTTCTGAACTGTAGTTTGAAAGCACCACAGAACTGAATTCCCCATCCTCTATTTTGCTTCTTCACAAGCTTTCGAATCTACACTAGTACCTTAGGCTTTCTCCCATCCCCTTCCTCCCATAGTCCCAAGGATAAACTTGCAGAATGTAGCACTGCCTGACCATGGCTAGAGTAAAATCATCCTTCCCCTCCGTTTTCACTTTCCCTATCATGCCAATGCCTGACAAGTGACTTATTTCATATCTATACTACATTAGGTCATCAAGTGAAAATGCTGTAGTCATGCTAGGAATTATTGCTATTTGCTTTGCCATTCTATTATCTACAAGACCACATAAAACTGCCACAACTCTAGTTCCTGAAATGCTATCGCCCAGGTTGCCAAACTCCATGCAGCAGAAAGGACCACACTGGCAAGCTGCCAGCAGCTGAAAGGCTACATCTAATTGTGCATTAAGTTGAGCAGATTGTCTGCTTAGATGAGAGCAAACAAGCTTATCTTTAATGCAGACATATGGCCCACAAAACCTACAGATCCCAGCATGCAACATTCTGGCCAGCTGGCCATTTGGATCAGAATGAAGCATTACATGATCTGATACTGTGGTGACAGAAGATCAGTATCGCAATCCCTCCATGTTCAAAAATCATGAGTCAGGCCACTCAAATTCATGAGTTTGGCTGAGAGAGCTGGAGATTTTAAAGGGGATAAACGGACTTAATTTGGTTTTGAGACAGGGTTCATGTTATCCCACTTCTCTCTACAATCATTAAAAAAACATGTTTTTTAATAAAAGTTAAGTCACGCAGTCACTTGCCCCTGGGAGCTGAGACACCAAGAAAAAACAGACTCACACTATGGTTAGGGGAGGAGCAGTAACATATTCTCAACTCTTAAAATGCACAGATAACCTGATGGATAGATGCAGAGACAGAATCTGGAACCTGCAATCACCACAGGTATCACTGGTAAAGATAAGGGTGGCAGACAGTTTTGTTACAAAACTCCAGGTTTTCCAATCTTGCACTAAACTCTCTGCTTTTAGCATTGTTTCCTTTATTCAACCCAGTTTTAACTTCCCTTCTTCCCACCTCTCAGCTGTCATATAAAATCTTCTCTCTGCCTCCAACTTTCCATTCCGTAAAACACCTCTGCTCTCCTATAATGACACACCATACATTTTATGACAGTTAACCCCCCTGACAACCATCAGAGATGCTCAGTCTCCAATTAATAAAGAAAACTATTCAAATAGAGTTGTTACTTTTAGACAGGCTCAAATCAACCCTTAGTCTCTCAGTTCTGTTCTTTACGTCTTTCAAGATGCTTGGGGAATTCTAGCCAATGCAGGCTGGGAGCATCACTCAGAGGTCGCTCACCCTCGGTCCACTTTTTGTGTATTTGTTGAGGGCAGAGACAATTCTGGCATCAGTCACAATTCTAGATGCAGTAGATTGGGGAGTTCCTATTTCTGCTCTGACTGGTCAAGAGAGGCTCTAGCCAGGAAACACAAGAAAAGCTTCAGGTCAAAATTAGAGGATTTGCCAGAGCTATGAACAATGTGTCAGGAAATAGAAAAAGCACTGTCTGCTCTGGGCCAGGACCAGTGTGCACTGGCAGAGTTGAAGGAAGGTCACCCAAGAACCAGAGTTTGAGTGCCTTGCAACCAGGATTGAGTGACTTTGGCAGAGCCATGCTGATAAAATCAGCAGAAAGCCTGTCTGCCTTCTGTTCTTTTTTCCCTCCGCATTTTCAAAAGCAACCAGTACTTTAGGCAACCTGAATGCTTCTTAAAGAGGGGTGGGTTGATCTTTCTTTAATGTCAGAGCTCCTATCCGCGTATGATAGAGTGCAATTAGAGAGGCTACATGCCTTGCCGATCCTGTAACCAGTTCCTGTCTTACTTCCTTTGCCTGACAAGCTCATTCCATCAACCCCCAGGTTCAGTCCAAAAAAAAGAGCAGGACAATACAGCCAGTGCTGCACAGGCACCATGATGAATCTTCTCCTCTTCCATTAAAAAGCACTCAGCTGCACTTGAGCTCAGGTAGTCTTTGAGAGGTAACTTTTTTGAGGAGTCTGAGATCTGCACCAACAGCAACAACCTCCCAAGAAGGGGGCAAAGGTTCACGCTTACACAGACCTCAGGTTGCCACAGGAAGACAAACGTGACAGTGGCACAGCTGAGCCCCACTTTTTATCTGCTGCTGGATGAAATAGAGCTACAAGGCAAATTTGATTTAAAGACTTCCACAAAACTGCCATGTTCATGTCTAACATACAGCATGACCTACAAGTTGCCTGGTCCCTTGAACTAGATGAGAAACACTGCAGTATGAGATCTGTAGTCTTTCGAATGTGCCATTCTCCATCACAGCTGAAGGTGGCTAAAACCAGCTCTGTGATGCAAATTAGCCTTCAGGCTCTTAGCCCTTCGAGCCTGTTTTCTAGTGGAAGCATAGAAAGCATGGCAGAGTTATGTCCTGCTACAGTGGCTTTGTGTTTTCAGGCCTCACAAAATTAAAGTCTCCCTACCACAAACCACAGAAAAAAAGAGGGGAAAAAAATGCAGACAGTAGCAATGCCTGAACTACCACTAGGAACTGCAGGTAAAATTTTCTTAGGAGGTAGCTAGTACCTAATTCCCCTTGCAATTCTCCATTTTGAGTCAAAAGGGCCAACTCAATGAGCCAGTGTATGTAAAAATGTGCAGTCTCTCCATACTACACCTCTGGAAAATGACTGCAGCAAGGACACTCCCAGTAAATCGAAGAATGGTTTAGATTTTAGCGCTGTTTATGCTCTGAACAGTCAAAAATGTTCAGAATACAGGCAGGAGCTCACCGGGTTCATTCTCAGTTCTTTTTTGCCAAAAGAAAGATTGGGAGATATAGATACATATATATATATGTGACAAAGTCTGAAAAGCTGTTTACAGCGCTGGCAATTCACTGTCCTTCCAGCCAATTCCATCTGGCACAGGACACCTACTATCCTATCCTGCTACTCCAGGATAGGCATAAAATAGCAAACCTAAGTCCTGGTTGTGTCACAAGAATCCTTCTAGACAGCAGGATGTGGAAACGCTTGGCCCAATCCAAAAAATGCGGCAAATCAGCAAAAAGCAGTTAGAAACAAATAACAAGTCATTCCCATCTCTTTAGAGAAATATCCTGCCAAAGGAATCCCTGGAAGAGGTTCTAAATACATTTAAAAGGTGTCTAGCAGAACTGTACAGATGTGAACTGAAGATACATTCCAGTATGCACACGTTCCTTTCTCCTTCCACAGTGTGTAATCCCGCTAGAGTACAGACTATTCCACACTACAGCATTTCCAACACAGTTTATCAAAGAAAAGTTTGAATTCAGCCTCTCAGAGATATCAGCTCAGTGTTAATGAGAGTCCATTTAGATAAAGAAGAGCAATACTGGGTGGGACAAGAGGTGTGAAATACTTCAAACCACTTAAATTCTCCCTATCAGTGATGGAGTTATCTCTCCTGGTAGGGACCCCAGCTGTCACAGGCTTTACAGAAGTCAGGAGGGAATATGGCCCTCAGGCAGAGGGGGTAACTGCTGGTATGGCCAGAAGACCTGTTGTGAGAATGTGACAGCCCTCGTACACTTACATCTTACCACTGTAATCATTTATAATCACTTAAAAAAAGGAATTAAGTACAATATTTAGTAAAGAATAAAGTTCCTTTACAGATTCACAGGAGCTTCTCCCAAGCACACCAACTCCCCAGTAACCCACACCGTGTCACGTCGGCATTTCCCAGGCTACTCAGACTGCCTTTCCTCGCATCGCATCTCTTCATTCTGATAAATTTACCTGGTGGAATATCATGTTCCAGAGAGTCTAGAAAGTCAGTGGATGGGTCCAGGTCAGCCTTTTCCAGGAGGGTTTTATTCTTCACATTAACAGGCTCAGTAAAATGGAAATAGGAACTTAACTTTTTGGCCTCCGTCAAAGAAAGACCTGCAACAACCATTGGCGATCATTAATACAGTGAGCTGGGCTAACATACGTTATACCATAGAATGTCACATTGTTTCTCTAACACCCACAGCATAGGACAGAATCACAATCTTTCTCCAGTGGACTCCACAGAAGACCAAAGACTTCCCAGAAACAGGTGGCAGTACTCCCTGATGCTGTGCTAACTGCAGTCCCAGGTAAGCAGTGGGCACTGTGTCAAAACCAACTCTCAGTGCCCATTTGGTTGCATCCTACATCTAGAGGGAGCATTCACTGCAGCTATAATTGCTAAACACTGACATAAACTATCCACAGACAAATGAAACTACAGGTTCAATGACTCAGAGCCATTATTGACTTTCCTCCCACCTCCCAGAGCTGAATCATGCACCTGAACATTAGTGGCATTGGATTCTCTCCTCCCTGTTCATCTTACCCGAGGAAAAAGTAAACCTGAAATCAAAACATCAGCTAAAGTTATCTTCATTTACAGCCTCTGTGATCAAAGTACAGTTGATCCTGAGGACGACAATGAGAATTTACCTTCAAAGTTTCTGTTTTCACGCACAGACCCAAGAGGAGTCTTCACAAATGCCCCCCGGGGGACAATACCAACTGCTCTGTCTATCTGCTCTATCGTAGCTACGAGGCGGGCCTCCTCCTTGATCACAGGCTTTAAAGAAAAATAGGCAAATTTTAAAGGCAGGGCTTTCCTTGTTGTCATTTCTGAAAATAAACTTGAAGTGACAATAGAAACCACAACAGACTCATCAGCTTGGGAGCCCAATGGCACTAAGAGGACCACAAATCGAACATTCTTCTCATAAGAACGTGGCTAGAAGCAGACAGTCTAGGCTCAGCAGAAAATTAACTGTTCCTACTTTCATGCATCCTTTCCTCCCTCTCAATAAGCTACTTATGACTTCTCTATTCACTGCGAAAGAACGGTACCTGCAGCTCCTATGTAACGCTTCAGACACAGCGGTGAGAATCTGCAGCAATTGTGCATGACAAAACGTAAAGGAGAAAGAACATTTCTGAGCTGTGCCTAACTCCAGGAGCGACGGAAGTAAGAGCTCAATCCAGAAGCCATTGCCTCACAGGGACAGCAAAGAGGAAACCGTGTGCGCTCTGCCTGAGCACGTGCTCAGGGTGCTTACTGCAGACGAGGAGAAGCCACCACCCGCACAGCTGTAAGTGACCCTGCTTCGGCAGGGGGTTGGACTAGATGACCCACAGACGTCCCTTCCAACCCCGAACATTTGGTGATTCTGTGAGAGGTGCAGCTGCCGCAGAGAGACCTCGAACGTGTTCCGCTGCATTTACCTCCTTGCCCTCTCCAAACCATCTTTCGGCATCTTCCGCATTTATCTGGGCGCACGCGTACTCAGCGGCAGGATCCCCCTGGAAGCGGCCCCTCAGCCGCTCAGCCTGCGCCACCATCTCCTCGGTCGCCGGCGGCAGGAGGCTCCACTCCACGCAGTCGAAGCTGCCAGCGACAAGCGGGACACGGGCCGGAGCCTGCTGATGCACGGGGCTCGACCCCTCAGCCCCCCGCCCTTCTCTCCCCGGCCCCCAGCCCGGCCTCCCGTGGCCGTTGAGGCCTCCCCGGTCCCACCTCCCGTCCCCTGCACGGGGCAGCGGCGGGGCCCGGCCCGGCCCCCGCACCTGTAGAGGCGGCTGCGGGGCGCGGCGCGGTCGGGGCCCAGCCCCTCGGCGATGTGGTAGTCGCCGCGCACACCCCGGATGCGGCCCCAGAACCAGACCCGCTCGAAGCGGTAGTCCCGCCGGAGGAGCGGCAGCGAGGCCCCCAGCGCCGCCCGCTTCTCCGGGCTCAGTCCCGCGCCGCCGCCGGCCGCCAGCTCCAGCGCCGCGGGCAGCCACGACGCCTCCATGGCGGCTCCGCGTCCCCGTTGCCGGGCGACCGTCGGGGTCAGAGGTGACGCCGCGCTTCCGCTGGAGGGAACGGCCCGAAACGTCAGTCAAAGGTTAGCGCCGTGGCAACGGAGAGGCGGGACCC
>Ga0065711_1034669_pt1 | contig 23400 bp, 10 predicted proteins | sample Hoacrofraction12_FD_59098 | JGI IMG/M metagenome (GOLD analysis project Ga0065711, IMG submission 59098) | Hoatzin crop microbial communities from Cojedes, Venezuela - Epithelial fraction 12 v2 (version 2) | ecosystem: Host-associated > Birds > Digestive system > Esophagus > Crop | place...
TGACCCCTGGGGGACACCACTAGTTACCAGCCTCCAACTAGACTCAGCGCCGCTGATGACAACCCTCTGAGTTCTGCCATTCAGCCAGTTCTCAATCCACCTCACCAACCACTCATCCAGCCCACACTTCCTGAGCTAAATAAACTTAAATAATGAAGGCTGGGTTGGTGCTCGACTTCTGCTTGGAAGAACAGTCACAGTGAGGCAGGGAGGGAATCTGTGACAATGCTTGTACAGAGCCAATGCGCAGCATGAGATGAGCAGTGGTGGGAGGTTTTGCTGCATTGCTGTCTCTTCCAACCCTTACAGATGAAAATCTATGAAGAATTCAGTGTTCACTCAGTGCTTTTTTGTTCTGGTCTGACCACACTACTTGGGGTGATTGATATTGGAGACGTGCAGTGAGCTCTTTAATACTAATATGTAACTTTATTTAGTAAATATTAGTTGACATAGGATAGAACTTGTTGAAAAGGTCTCTGAATCCATCTCTGGAGGTCCGAGTCTGAACACACATAAGACCATGGGGTATTTAGCTTCATGTATTTCTGTGGGAGCTTGCAGCTTGCTGACATTTTAGAAGTTCTAGAAAATATAAAATCGGAGGTCAGATGAGAAGAATTAATTTTTTTTTTCTCCTGTAGTGATGTTGTGAAACAGTTACTTTTGTGTCTCCCTGTCTCTGTTCTTGGAAAGTGATGGTCTGTGAAGAAGTGAACGACCTATATTTCTGCACACACAGAAGTTTCAAGAACAAACTTCCCAGGCCTTTCACAAGGGAATTATAGCAACAGCAAGGACATTAATTTTGTAAGAAAAATTTGTGAAAATGTATGGAGTGAAAAAAAAATAGCCTTCTCCAGTTACTGCAGTTCTGATTTGCCTAGAAAGCCTCAAAGAAATTCCCAGTCTCTAAAACATTGTCCCCAATAGAAAAAAAACCCAAACACTTGTGCCACCTTCGTGAAACACGTGGAGCTTAGGGAAAGCATTGAAAAACCCATGAACTAAGTTTTGAAGTAGTGGGAAAGACTTCCGTCTTCTCTAAGGCCGGTATCAGCAGACGTGTAGTTGAAAGACTCTGCTAATGAAGTTACTAAGAGTGATACTTGTTTGTTGTGATAATATTAAAGAATTTAAGAATTAATGAACATGTCGCACTGTTCTTAACCTGATGGTAGAGGAAGAGTGTGATATGTCGGTACCCTTGGAGCTCAGGCTTCTCAGAAAAAGCAGGAACATACTGTGGGTAGTGATTAAATTCAGAAGACAATGGCTTAAAAAAATACTCATTTGAGAGAATTTCTTGATAGCTTTTTATAATAAGGTGTAATCGATATAGTATAAGCAGGGTAAGAGGACCATTTACTAACTGCTGTTGACAATCTGGAGGCCAGGAATGTTCTGCTGAATCTCCAGGATGAAGTCAGGGAAGAGCTGTTGTTTGTTGTTGGCAGCCAGCCAAAATATGAAACCTTACTCTACATGATGCTAATCTGATTACCTCATTTCGAGGCCTCACTATTAATCACCTCACATAAAGCAAAATATAGAAATACCTGATTCACTGTATGACTGTCTTCAGCCTCCTGTACTATCAGCTGAGAAATAAATCGTTAACTTCATTCCTAACCCAGACACCTTTTTGTGGTTCCAGCTGTAACACTAGAATATGTGCTGTCTAGCAAGAAGGCCTACTTGATAAACGCTGTCACAATATTTCCATGCTGAAGTGCAAAAGCCAGGAAAAGATTGAAGAAAAGGCCTTTTTGTATTATTTCATTGTTTAAAGATGTTTATTTATTATTCCATTTAATTATTATTCCATGTTATAGTATGAACTGCTAGGAAAAAAAAAGATAAAGTAAAAAAAATTGCTATTTTTTATTTTCTTGAGTTGGAGTTTTGTAAGAGTCTTCCCATGCTTCAGTAGTATGCTGGTGATAGAACCAGGTTATTTTTGTTGGCTCTTACAATCAGCCTCCTGGAAAGGAGGCTGCAAGAAGAAAATTAACAAAACAAAATTTTTCATATGCCATGGATATAAGTCACATCCCTTGAGCATGTTGTCTTCAGGCAGCAAGCATATGCAATTCTAAATAGTAACAGTCATAATTTTCATTAGCTTCTTAATGAAAAACTGAATGAACAGTTCGTAAGTGCATGGGGCTTTTTCTGGTTTTAGGAGGGGGTTAATATCTATGTTAGTAAACTTTGTTTTTTTGGAAACTGAGTTTCTTCTAGTGCCTGTACTGTTTCTAATTGCAGCTGTCTCAAGCCACCACTGATTTTTGTGAGAATGGTGGTGTGTTTAAAGAATGAAGCTAGATCTCCACCATGACTAATCACTCCAGAAGTTCACGTACCTCCTGAGCCCAAGTTCTCAACACGCTATTGACAGGTACTATTTTTATCATGGTCCTACTCCATTTTATTACAGTGTTGTGCTCAAATTAGTAGAGCTTCAATCTTAACCATGCAATTCTATGTTAGTCTGTCTGACTAATGCCCAGAGAGGCAAGGATATTTCAGGATTGAAAATTAATTATTCCTTATTTATTCTGTGCTGCTACAGAATCTGAGGCTTATCTGTCCACTGTCTTCTGATTGCATTATTTAGGTTCTTTCTTTCCTACACTTTTGTCTGGTGTTCACTTGTTTAATTCAGATTTCTAAGTAGTATAAAGTTAGTACACTTTTACGCTCACATCTGTGAAGCTGTTCCATTTAGGAAATCAAGGTTCGTTCCCTTTAGCGCCTAGTGAAGGTTTTATAAACAAAGCAGTCTGGGGAAATATAAATGTATACTTGTTCATCCTAAGATTAGAAGTGATTCTCAAGTATGTCTGACGAGCAAAATAGAATTTTTCTTTAAGTTTTGTATGTTGATTGTACTTCATGTATTAATGCCATAACTTAAATAGTCTGGTTTAGGCCAAAAAGATAAATATTTTTAAATTTTCACTCATTTAACAGAATCTTAGCTTTGGTAATCAATCTAGTAGTTGCTTTCTTAAAGCACCATTCCTTTGGCACTTTGCATATTAATTAGGTTGTCTGTCGTTGAGTTGCTCCTCTTACAAGGAATATCTCTCCCCATCACTATCGACAAATGTAACTAGCAAGGTTTAATGTGAAAAACCTTAAAGGTTAAATAGCAAGCACAATCTTGATAACCTTACTTATTGCCTTTTTTTTTCCATAAGGTTATTGGTTTTGGCTTGTTTACTACTTATATTTTCATTCTCAGAAAAGTAGCTAGATTTTCCAGAGCAGATGCTAACAGCCATTTTATCTGGCTATCCATTTATGGCCTTGCACTACAAATTTTCTTGCTAATAGTAGTGAAAGTTACTGGGTGGTGCAGGCATGTCATACGTAGCGAGAGATTTACGAACATGAGGTAAGACTGTCTGTACTACTAGGGAATCTTCTGTTGAGGTAGAAACTCTTAACAAAGGCTGGCTCAGTAAAGAGTCGGGAGGAAGAGCAGAGCCTGGGCCATTGGCAGACTACAGATTCTATGGCCTTGACATGAAGGCTTGAATTTCCTTTCACAGGTGTTGCAGAAAGATTGCAGTGTCCATCTGGGGTTTAGAAGAAAGGCCAGAGGAGCCGGAACGAAACTGGCTCTTCCTCATCTGTTTAGTTGCAGTATTCATTCTTCAGAACAGCAGCAGATTGGAGAGCCCTGGGTTATGCAAGAGTGTCAGAAATGTCAGAAAGCCGCCTGACTGCTCATAGCTGCCAGTTCTGTGAAAAGAACCTCACTGGATACTCCTGAGGAGAGGCAGGCATGCCACTCTAACGGCTGCTGCAAGTTGGTGACTGCTGGGAGTTGCCTGCAACCAAATATAGGACAGCTTTCCATGTGAGAATGTTCTTATGAACCATGAGCCTGTTTACATGCAGAACCTGCTGCCACTAGTGAAACTGAAAAAGTGTTGTCTTTTCTTGGTGATGCTCAGCCTTGTTCCTGGATTCTAAACCCTTCCAACAGTTAATTACTCAGAAGTGCCCTGGATTGGTTAAATGTCTGAATAAGAACTAGGTGTGCTTCTTTTCAGCCAGTGAAGGAAAAAAAAATTTGAATGTTAGTGTCTAAATTTAGCCTTTTCTGTTTCCTGAGTACACTCAGCAATTAATCAGTCTATCTGGATTGGTTTCCTAGTGTCAGGTTTGTGAAAAGAAACGTCTGTGTGCTGACACTTAGGCTTGCAAAACTGGCCTCTGTTACTACATGATTGGCTGCCTTTTTGCACAATTACATTGTGGTAAACTCTGGAAGGACTAGCATTTAGCCAATTTGATGAGAATTTCTTATTCCTCTGTATTCAGTTCTTTGGTCTCAATGTCAAGACTTCAATAATGTTTCCTCCCGTAGTGAGTTGAAATAGGCTTCAGATCCTATCAGTGTGAAGCTAGATCTACCGAAACAGAACTGGTCCTCTTCTGCATGTCATGATGTATGTTTAGGATCCCAATATTGCCTATACTATTAACACCACTTTTGAACTTGTGGTGTTTGGCAAGTCACCAAGCTGTGGGTTAATTTTGTTCACTTTAGCTTTTATCCACTCAAAGTGGGAGGCTGTTGCACCCCAAAAGCGTATCTCTTCAAACCATGAAGAGTTAATGCATTTATTCTTTACAACAGCAGTAGCTTTCTATAGCTAGTCTGACTTCTTGCGGTGCTCTATAGCTTAAGCAATTAGAGTTGATGGAGTGATGTTGAAAATTGCATGAAACTGTTGACCTACAAAATACAGAAAATGCTCCAGGTTTTGGCATCATTGGTTTTGCATGGATATGCTTTCTGAAAAATTGTTGGTTTGTTATTTGATCCCAAATAAGCAACACAGCCAACTCTATTTAAGTTTGGCCTTAAATATTCCTCTCCGATCTCTTCCATGCCTGGTATGTCAGAAAAGATCTGCACGTTCCTTAGGATCACTTCCAGCGGGGTTAGTCAGGGCTGGTGCCAGCCTTTCCGCAGTGCGGACCACCTCCTCCTTGGTTGAGGTCTAAATTCCTTTTCAGTTCATAAAATGTGAACCTGAGATGATTTTCTGAAACGGTCAAATAATTATTACTGATTTTTATCTAATGCTTTTAACTAATGCTTTGTTAACACACTAGGCCAAAATATTGTGACATGTTTTCGAAACCTTGCCTCTTAAAATCAGACAAAATCTCCTCCATTTAATAGATTTTCTGGAAATAAAATTCTAGAAGAAGAGTGGCAAGACTCAACAAATCATCTAATCCATGAGCGGTTTTACCTGTGTAAGTCTTGACAGAGGTTTGAGTAATCTCCAGCAATGGAGGCCCCACAGCCCTCCTATGCAATCAGTTCTACTCCTTCACCATTCTTATCATTAGAAAGTGTTTTCCAATGTGTAACTACCATTTCCTTTTCCACACTCTCCCAGTTACTAAGCATTCATGAAGAATCTACTCTTCAATCATTTAAATCCCTAAGGCAGCTGTAAAGGAGGAAGTTGATACAGGTAGCACATTCAAATGGTTTGTCTATTTTTCAACAGGTTCCTGTATCTGGTATTTAGATTTATATGTCAAACTCACTTTTTCCTTTTGAAAGTAAAAATTCATGGTCATTAAAATGAGTCATGAACCAAGAAAACAGAGCATACAATGGTTTAATTTCTGTTGTATCTCTACTAAAATGTCCAAGTTAATAGCGGGACTCAACGACTTTTTTCATTTGAAAGAGATGCTTTTCCTCTCTACTGCTTTCTGGCACCGATAAATATGTCACAGGAAAAGCCTCTAAACAAAGGAAAAAAACAATTTTTCATGTATGATAGTGTATCAAGTGTAAAATTAAATAGTGCAGACAATGAAAGGAACCAATCTCTATGATAACATAATCTTAAAATAAGAACAGAAAGCTCTTATTTTGCTCTGAGGTCTGTTTCAGCTGTCAGCTGAGAAATGGCAATGCATCCTTTGCCACAGGTTAACCAGAAGTGTTGATGCGGAAGAATGAGCTTCTTTAGGCAAGTCAGACTTCTACTCTGGAAGAACTGGATCCTCCGGAAAAGACAAAAGGTGAAGTATTAGTCTTTGGATTTCATATCTGGACTGTGCACTCCACTAGATGAAGTGACTGATACGTTTATCAGGATGTAAAAATCACAGATTCCTCCAAGAATCAAATGTGATCTTTCTATGGGCCTGCTGTCTAGGATCTTGTCTGGTGCAATCTGCAAAGCTGGTCTTTACAGACTAAACATAGAATACTTGGAGTTTTCTTCAACAAATAGTATTGTGTACCAGAAGGAGAGTTGTAGATAGTAATATTTTTGTATTTTACATAAAAAGATCTGCTGTTAGAAAACATCGTGGGCACATTCAGCTCAGGGAGGTTTGATTCTTAATTTTAGATTTGCTCCTCGCACCCAGCTGCTCTTAGATCTGAATTCAGTTAGAGCCCTGAAGTTCACATAGATTTTATCTTTTTTTTAATATGTCTGAACGACATAAGTAAAGTGAAAATCAGAGAATTACTTTCATTCCTTTCAAATCCTCTTAGATCTTACGATGCTTTGTCTTAGAGCAAATTATGTATTATTTTCCCCCTTATTGCATCATTGCTCTTTTTTCTTCTTTTTTTTTTTTTTTTCTCTTTAAGCCAAATTTATTTAGAGTCAAACAAAACTGCAGACTAGGGTCTTGGTCATCTGATATACTGCTACTACTTCTGTCCAGCAAAGTAGGTCCCTTTGCTTCATTTATAGGCAAAGGAAGTCCCTTTGAGGTCCTATAGTGATAAATTACCTGTTTCAAACTAAAAAAAATTTAAAAGTACATTAGGGCATCTGTGAGGCTGTAACAGTCATGCAACAATTTTGCCATAATAATAGAGATTAATAGAGTCAAACTGAACCATGGGATGAGTTGAAATGCTTACCTATGCTGACCTGATTTTAGTCATTAGGAATGACTAATGTGTTTCAGCTTCCAGTATCAGAGGATTATCTGATTGTCTTCATAGACAAATTGAATGTCCTTTCTTTCATAGCTTCCCAGTAGACTTTCTCCCACTATCTACATTGCCATCAACAGCTGATGCATATAACATTGCCAACTCATGATTTAATACAGTATGAAAGTCACCAATCCATACTTGAGCTAAATTATACCAAATATAAGCACTGCTTTTTGAAGCTAGCCATCAGCTACTGGTTGTCAAGGAGCTGTAGGAGTTTGGTTCTCAAGTTCAGAAAAAAAAATCCCAAATAGAAAATCCATGTCTTTCTGATCTTCAAATGTGTGTATACTGAGAATTGGAAACCACTGTTTATTTTTAGCAAAAGGATATTTATGTAATTATTTTCAGTTTATGAAATACTGTTTTATTTGGGCAAGTCTGCTCAGATACGTGACCCAAAGTGCCTGCTTGAGTTTCAGGAAATATCTTTTTCCTTGTTTAGTTTTTTTGTACAGAATTTTAAAAAGTGCTAACTTGGTGTTTCCTGGTGTTACCAGGGATCCCTTTCTGTGATGATCACCCCTAGCTTGTAAGGACAGTGATTTAATCCACAAGGAAGAAGTCTTTTCTCCACTCTGACGAGTAAAACATTTTACAACAAAGTCAGTAAAAATAATTTGCTTTTCTAAGTATAAAAACTTACCTGCTTATTTGTCCACACAGAGGAACAAGGTAGCCAAAACAAAAAACTATGGCAAAAGTAGCTATAAAATATGTTTTGGGAAAATCAGCCTGGTTTTTGTAAAGCATCATGTAGTACCATGAATGGAGGCATATCTAGTCTACTCAAGTTCATGATTTAGTCTAATTCACAAGAGGAAAAGACTTCGTCACAGAGTTAACAGTTCATCCACAGCCAATTTAAGTTTGTCACATTTATATGGTCGTATGGCTGTGCTTGGTCCATTACAGCTCCGTCTGGATATTATGTTTCTCTGTGGGATTTCTGGCTGTTTATCCTGTGGTTCTACGAGCCTATGGGCTGCTCTCTGATCCTTCTAGTGCATTCTGAGACACCAGTATGTCCTCAGGAAAAGGATCATAGGAAAGAATCAGAGGGCTAACAGCACTTTATTGCATGACACATTGTGTACCAGCTTGAAAGAAGGCTTCCCTTGTGCTTTAGCCTTCAATCCATTCCAAACTAGTTAGCTCAGACAGAAAGGAATTACTGAATTCAGGTCTGAGGATTTTTTATTTCCTGGGAATGAAGTATGAACCAACATCTGAGGAACAACTGAGATTCACTCTGCAGCAAAGATGACAACCAATGAGTCTCCCCAGTTCTTACCCCTCAGTGTTATATGGGTGTGTAATGCTTGTCCCAAACATCTTATCAAATGGATGGCCATGGGTGTTAATCAGACCTTGTGGACCCCTACTGAGAAGGGTCTGTAACACTGTATTCTGAGCTGTCCACAACAGCTGTCAAGAAGAGCTGTATGATGGCAGGTTTCCTTCTCTAGTAACTGTGTCATCTGCTCTTTGCTGCTGGTAAGATCTGGTTTGACTTTAAAAATATCAGGTATGCATAACTTTCTAGGTGTGTGAGTGTGTGTGTGTGGGGGGGTTGTTGTTATGTTTTATGAAAGGAAGAGTTAAGAGAAAAAGTATGAAATGGGAAATGGTTGCCTGGTGTAAAGCTCTCTGCCCTTTTGCTGTAAGCATAAACTGTGCTTAACTAAAGCTATTAGACAAAGTTATAGTGGAAAAAACAGGACAGCTCCAAAAACCTGTTCTTAATTATGCTGTGGAGTATCTTTTGCTCTGCATGGCTCAGTCGGGGCTGGGGGAAGAAAAAAATCACACATGACCCATCTTGTCTCTGGCTCTGCTGCTGTATGCATAATTGTTACATATTTCATGCCTAGCTGGGGAGGTGGGGGCAGAGGAAAGGAGGCAGGGAGGGCTTTCCTGTGCATGTGCTACAATCCCAGTTCTGGAGAGAGTTTGTCCTGGCTCTTGTAGGGAGGAGAAAAAAAGTGCCACGTGACTGGACACAAAAATCGCATAGCTGGTCCTCAGAGCCCAAAGCCTGCGTCACAGGATCAAAGGGTTGTAGTTTCAAACCTCTGCCAAAACACACAGAGGCAATAAACCAAACTGAAACACAGGAGTGGAGGAAACAGACTGAAAACCAGGCAGGATGTTGCGCTGTGGTAAAGCAGCACCCTTGATTTTCTTTCATGATTTGGGAGCTTGTGACTGTTCTAAGTGTGTTGAAAGATCTGTGCAATAAAGTGGCCTTTGATGGGGTCTTCTATGGTATTGAATAAGGTGTTTGATCTTAATGTATTTCACCTGTATTAGAAAACTAATAATGTTGAAATGAATGATGACAAAAAGAAGCAAAAGTAAAGATCAAAGAATGTAAGCTAAAGTCTTTTACCTTTAGGTAAGCGCAGTGCACTGACAGCCTGCTAATGAACCCAGCATTGCTAAAGCGTGGATAAAAAAACCCTAATCCTTTTTTCCCCTGTGTTGTTATAGAGTCATCCACTTTGTATAAAAACTGTTTAGACTTGTATCTGGCCTATCTAGAAGTTTAGTACTACCTGTTGCCTCTTTTTACCTCAGTCACGATGCTTAAACATTTCTTTAGAAGAGGTGGAGAAGCACTGAGTTAATGGTGATGCTTGCTGGGGCTCTGATGAAATCCTTGCTATTTTTGTGTGTCCTTTCCAAATGGTGAAACAGGCAAGGAGTAACCATAGGCACATGCTGCACAGGGCACTGCTGCTGTGAGAAAGGTCTCAGCCCTCCAGTCATGTAGTGATTCTATACATGGTTCATCTGTAAAATTTGAGTTGATTTTTTTTCTTTTTTTTCCAGCTTCGTTTTCTGGTGGAGCTTGTATGGCCTCTGTCATTATTTCTTGCCCTTGTCTGGCTGAGGAAAGCTAATCCACTGTATCGCCAACATGAATGTAAGAACATTTAAGATGTTTTAATGCTCTGACTTGTGCTGGATAATGGCTAGAAGACCTCAGACAGAGACACTAGGACCTGTTTGCCAAGTATTATTCTCTGGTGGCAAAAGAACAGACTTTGCTTCAGTAGCTGTATATTGGAAGAATTACGAGTGAGGAGAAAAAAGAAAGCTCTGGTTTTCCTGTGAGATGCTTTGTGGTCAGACTTGCATGAGATCTCAAGATTCTGTCAATTTGTAGATTTCTGTAATTCTGTTACTGACAAAGTACTGCTTCAACACTAATTTAAAAAAAAAAAAGCTCAGAGTTTATTTCAGTTGAAAATAGCCATATTGCTTATACTGGTGACTTTTTTTTTTGCTTAGTAAAAGATAAACCTGTATGATTTCCATTACATTCCTTCTGTAGTAAGCCAACCCACTGTGCTATTTGGATTCACAGAGGCTGCATTAGAAAACACACCTAATCATTTCTATTTTGTGTTTCTGTACTCCAGGTCACTTCCCAAACAAGGCAATGCCATCTGCGGGAACACTGCCATGGTTACATGGCATCTTCTGTAACATGAACAACCCCTGTTTCCGCAGCCCAACCCATGGAGAGGGTCCAGGTGTTGTGTCTAACTACAACAATTCCATGTAAGTAGAGCTGTGTGTGTGAGACTGGGTTGCGGCAATACAGACCTGCTAGGCAACTGCTGATAGCCTGCTCTTGGCACCTGTGAAGTATTCTTGGACATGAATGATGCAAACAGAAAGGATGGAATATCCTCAGCCTGGCTAGAAGAGTCGCTCAGTGCGCTGAGGGGTATTTTAAAGAATTGTTCTGTGGTGTGAATAAAAAGGGAAAGGTGAACATTTAAGAAGACACCAGGGTGCAAACACTGGAAGACAAAAATTTTCAGCTCTAGCACATCAGTTTCATTCCAGCAGTGATCAGCAAAGTTGAAAGAGAGCTCATGATGTTAGTTTGGGTCTTTTCGAGAAAGAGTTCAGTTGCACGAGTCTCTGGAGAACATGTTCACTTAAAATCCATCCTTTCTATTGTCTAATGCTTAGTGAATGCCTCAGGACAAATCTTTTTGATATAAAGAGTATGAAACCCTAAAGCTTTCTTTTCTCATCACTTGAGTTGTCCCTTCTGAATGAGAGCTCTGATGAAGTAGCAGCAAAGGAAAATCGGCACTGCCACTTCTAATGTAGCACCTGTTTTGGCTATATACTTGTGAAATACTAATCAGCATAGTAACTGTCAGATATTAAGCTTATTAACAGAATAGGAGGGTGGGAGATTTCCGGACTGTTAGTGAAAAAGAACTGTGGGAGTGCTTCACTGCATTGTTTGTTATAGCTGAGTCATGAAAGACAGCATAGTGGACAAATACCTTTAGAGTAAAAACCTGTTAGAATAGCTGTAAAAAATGCTCCAAATTTCCCTTTGCTCCAAGCTTTGGAGCATCCAATGATTAAAATTAATGAGCTGACAATGTCAAGGTCATTAAAGCTCTAGTCACATGAAGGTCCATAGCTTGGAGTTAACTTAGAATTTAACCTTTTGTTCCTAGTGGACAGGTTTCAAAATAGTCAGCTGGACTTTTGTGGGGTACAGTCAATCACACAGTGGAGCTTGAGGGTTCTGTTTTCTATACATTCCAGCTCTTCTAGGTTGCTTATTACAGAGCAAACTGTCTCTTTGTGAGTCGGAGTAAATACAGTGCATTACAGAGGACGCAAATACATTGTGTTTTCTGAAAGAATTTAGTCTTTCCTGTTTGCCGTTTCCTGTAAGCTAAAATAAGTCATGAGGCCTGACATACACCATTCCATGTATGGAAAAACATAACACCATTAAAGAAATGTAATGGCCTCCCCTACTTCTAATAGGAATTTTGTCGTACTTGTTTATAAGCACAGGACCTGATTACATCCTTGCTTGAACTGTGTTCTAACCCAGAAACAGGAGCTGAACAGCTGCCTGTGGCAGTTTGTCACTCCTGTTTTCCTGCCTCTCCTAGAAGAAATGTTTTGAAGGGACCTAAAAGCCCCCCTTACTTTGGAGGGGACTGAGCTGGGAGACGGAAGAAGTTTCTGTGTCTGTGTGATTCCATGCCACTTACCTGGCTGAGCAGGGCTACACATGCCCAGAGTGCCCCATCCAACTGCTGGAGCTGAGCCTGGGCCAGAACCAGAGCAGATTTGCACCACAGCTGTGAGGTGAATGCTGTCTAGGGAAAGTCCTGTTTCCCCAACAAGATCAGCATGGCTAGCAAACAAAGTGTATGAGAGGCCAACTCTCTGCAACAACCAGTAGTGCTCTTAAACCTTCTGTGGACTTCCAAATCTATCTGAATCCCACACCGCCTGAAAATGCTCTTTGTCACCACAAAACTGAGCTTTGAGTTTCAAGACTAAGGACAAAATAATTTATTTTTTCCTCATCCCTAACACAGAAAAAGTCAACTTCACCTTTTTTATGTCAAAGGCTCATAAGAGTCATCATTATTAAATTATTGTTAGTTCACTATTTCTTCTTTCAGCCTTGCAAGGGTATATAAAGATGCTCAGGAGCTCTTACTGGAAGCCCCTGAAATCCGTGACCTTGGCAGAATCTGGGAAGAACTGATCATTATGACTCAGTTTATGGAAACAATGAGAACTAATCCTGAAAGAATTGCAGGTAATTGTTTTTTCTGTATCCTTTAGACCATTGAATTTTTCCTTCTGAGACCTGACTAGTAGTTACTCTGCAGCCTGACAACGTTATAATGTATTTCACATGTGGCTGTTACTCCGCTTACAGTTAGGAGAGAGTAAGTTAAAAGTCGTCCAGTGTTGTAACAAACAGCTTTAATTTGAGAGAAAGGAGAGAGGGATTCAGCTCCATTCTACAAATGTCTTCTTTAAATAACAGTAGACAAAACACAAAACACAAAAACATGGATATTTCGCCACCCAAAGTAAAACTCATAGATGAAGATTTCACAAATTATTATTACAGTAGAGGCAGAAGCAGTAAGAAAGCATCACTGGAAGATGCAGAGGAATGGAAAGCTAGGAATATGCCTGAATATATTCTAGGAGCGTAACCCAGAGAAGAGCTTAGAGATAGTTTATTTCATGTGTTAGCTGAAATAGGTTTGGAACAGTGAAGAAGGAAACACTTTCTTCTTGTTTTGATGATGTGTTTAGAGAGAGAAGGCATTGAACACTTCTTATGAACAGAATTGCCAATTATACAACTTCATTAATTTTTACTTAAAACAACCTGCCAAACTCAAAACACAATCCTGGAGGAAAGTAGCAAATGCACTAATAGGTTTTTAATTTAATATTTGGGCTTAAAGTACAGAATTTTAAAAGATACCCCTTAAACTAATGGCACAAAAATGGACTGTCTCTGAGAATTGATCTATCCCATTCTCAAGTCCTTTGCCACAGGAATAATATTCTTCTTAAAATCAAATAATCACTCTCCATATATTTTTAATAAGAATATGTATAAACCATCTGATACATATGCTCTGCTATCTCATCAGAGGTTTCTAACTAGAAGTAGAAAAGGGACTATCTCTCTGTAAATAATTGTGAGACGATCAAAATGCCCCAGAATGCAAACAACAAGAACTTCTGAGTATAATCTGAGCAGTGGTTTGTGCACAGCTATAGAAACCAAACCTGCCCATTTAAAGGTGAGGAAAAGATTGACTTGCCATGGGTTTGCAACATATTGCTAAGGGACCGCACCCCGTGGTTTGGGAAGTTGCCTTAGCATCCCATATCAACTTCACTCGGCAGCTGGAAAATAGAGTACATTCCTCCCCACTCCTGTGAAATACAATGTTAATGATCTTTCAGAATCTGTGAGGTTTTGAATGTGTCCTACTTAAAAATATGTGTTTGGAATCCCCTGTTTCATAAACCAAAGTCAGTTCTGGAGCTAAACTAATAAAATGTGAATTGCCACCTTTTTTGATACAGAAAGAGGTACTGCAGGATTGACTATTTAAGGTCTTTCTGTGTGTAGCTTACTACTATTGACTGTAAGTAACAATCTTAATAGAATATTATTATAGCTGCAAAGCTGAGCAATGAAAAATTAACAAATGTCAGAATTAAGATTGCTCCTTCTCCTGGTTCCTGAAACTGGATCCACCTCTGGAGTCCTCCTTCCTTGTCCCATTCCCCTCTTGCACTGACACATTTGATGAGATGTGTTCCTGTAGTGTGCTTCTTCCTCCACAACGCCTGGGTGCCAGGAAGGGCATTAGTGAGAATGTAGGGGACAGGCCCCTACTATTGTTTTCAGTGTTTACTGCTTGAATAAATACGTGGTGGATCAATCGAAGAAGTTCTGCTCAGCCCCTGCAGCCCTAGGACAGAATATGTTTATTGCAGATGGAATTGTGGAAGTGAATTGTCAAACTCTGATAAGACACCACTTAACTCACAAAATGGAGACATTCAGCAGAAAATTTGTGCAAGTTTATGTGGAGATGTCTAAAGCTACATTCCCCATGTCAGTATGACACATGTTGCTCCTATCGGCATCGATTGCCTGTTCTAAAGACCTGAAGAAATTAGTGCTTTTCAAGTGTTCTTTACTGAAGTCCGTTGATGCTGTTTGAACTAACTTTGATAAAGGCTGTAGTTTTCAATGGACATGAGCAACATTCACTTTCTAAGCTTTCACTTGGACCATACTAAGGAATAATTCACACTGATACTGATTTGTAACAGAGACAAGTTTAAAAAGTTTGGCAGTGTTTGAATGAGCAGCAGTATTTTGAATGTTGTTACAGATGGAATTAGGGAAATTTGGTAGCCTCTCATGTATGTTTAGTTTAACAGTGGGTAGCCTCATTGGTTTGTCTGAAGGTTTGCAAGTTTTTCGTTTAATAGCTGGTGATCTAACTTAATAGGACTATTAAACTACAAATAATTTTTGCTTCTCAAAGGAAAATAAGTTTATCTCATGAAAGATTTTCAAGGGGGCATTTTTGCAAAACTATAGAATAACATTAACTAGCTAAGATTAATTGACAGCAAGTGATAAATTTGTGTAAATGTAAAGGGCTGGCTAAAGTTATTTACACAAGGCCCAGAGGAAAGAACACTAACAACAGTAGCACACTTGAATCTGAACATTTAAAATAAAGCATTACCTCAGGAAAAACACAGAGACTTTCAAATGCAGTTGGGGATGCTTTCAACACTTCCATTGCTGAAGTTCTAATCTGAAACACCTCTGAGAGATCAGATATACGGAGTCAGAACACTCAGCACTTTCTGATGATCATTCCCCAACCAAGGATTAAAATTATTTTGAATTTCAAAAAAAGTTTTGGAACTCATTAGTCACTATTAAGTATATGAGCCAAAATGCATGCTTTTTGCAGGTTTAAGCCAGGGTACGAGTTGTTCTTTAATTTGCTGTGTCTGGTATCTCACTGATCTCTGCACTCCATTCTTCATCCAGGAAGAGGAATACGAATTCTAGACATTTTGAAAGATGGGGAGACTCTCACTTCCTTCTTGCTGGAAGATGTTGGCCTCCCAGATATTGTTGTTTTCCAGCTTATTAATGCTCAAGTGCGCCCTGAACAGGTGGGTGGAGTGTAACAGCTACTAAGCTGGTGGAGTATAACAGCTACTAAGCTGTTATCTGTGTGGAATGCAATCTCTTGGGTTGTATGTGTAAAGTAGCCTCAGTGAGGGCCTTGTGCCTGGAAGATCTGCTGCCTTATGGGTTGTGTGTACAACTTCTCCCTTTGCTTTTTGTGAGTCTGGAGGAAGAGGTGTTTGTTTTGTCTTTGAAAAACATTTTGAATAGGTATTAAATATAGATATTTGGTTCGATGCTGTTGATGCTCCCACATAACAAGCATCAAGAAACAATACTGCCAAGCAATGCATCCATCGCCATGATTAAATACTTGGTTCAAAAGCATAAGGCAGATGTGCATCCTTGTGAGACAGCAGTCCTGATGAATAGCAGCGGAGAACTATCTGAGGTTCTTAATTTAGCATTTAAATTCTCTGCCCCATTGTCAGCAGAGTAATATGGTGGCTTTGTGGTGTTGCCTCACATGAATAGGTGGGAGTGGAGAAGCAGACCCACTTTCTTAGATTCTAGTTGAATAATAAATCTCGGAAAATTCAGAATGAGAACTGCAGGTCAAATCCCTCCTGAAGCAGCTGAGCATGGGACTGTATTTGACAAAGTCCAGGCTGTCTCTGCCTCTGCATATACTGGTGGCCGGGAGCTCTGCAAGCAATGCTGTATTAATGAATGAATGTTGCTGAATCAGAACTCTGGAACAATTTCTACCCTGCATGAGTGTGTGGGTGGAAGCAAGTGAATAATTGAGGCTGAAAGACACAATTCCTGTTTTTTCACTGCCACATAAAACACAAATGCTAGAACTGTGTGTAGCCAGAAAGAAGGAGGGGATTAATGAACTTGCATGCAGTTCCTTTTGTGCACCACAGGTTCTCCAGCTGGTGTGACTAGGAGCCAGATTACTTATCTGCTGTATTCTTGATTAGTACCAGGGGAAGCCCTCCCCTCTCCTCACTTTGTCATGAAGCAATACCACAAGACTATACCAAAGCCAATATCAATTGATACATCCCACTTATTTTCACACCTCCATATCAGCTGAGATGGTGAAAACTTGCTGCCTTGCTGCTCGTGACAAGAAAAACATATACAGATATCCTGATGGGCTTCTCTTTCCCTTTTCGTATCTAACCTCTTCTTCATCAGAGATCTGCTGTGCCAGGAGAACTGTGTACTGCTGTGTTAGTCTCAGTTAGCTCACTCATCTACTGTTAAAAACTCTGCCTGCCAGTGTATGCAGGACTGAAGTTTTCAACACCATCACTGAAAGTATGACTGAAACCTGCTGGAACATGGTGTCTTTCTATGGTGTTTTCTGTGCTGATGTTGAAAGAGATGTAGTTCTCTTTATACTGGAAACTGAAGAAATCTGAACATAAGTTCGAGAGGAAGCTGGAAGAGACCTGGTGTTAAATACCACTGTTGCTGTCCTCAGTAGAATTTTCTTGTTTGTAGTAATCACAGGGATACAAGGTCATCTCACAAGAGCTGATTTACAGCTATGAGGAAGACAAGTGCTGTGAGTACTTCCTGCAAGAGCAACTGATGCAGAAAAAATAATCTCATAATTTTCAAAAGACCACAAGAGAATTATTTTCAAGAGGAGTTGTACACTTGATCTCCTATGGGAGATAAATCGCTTAATTCCTGTAGATCTTCCTGATAAGCGAGTTGCTTGGGCTGAACTTATGGCTGTTTGAGGTAGAAGTTGCAGAGCCATGACTAGAAGCTAGATCTGTGGTTGTCTTAAGCCTCAGCCGTGATAGTACATCTCTAGTTCTTCGTGCTGCTTTACCCTCTGTTTGCTTGCATATTGCTGTACACCCTCTCCCCGTGGCTCTGACGGCACAGAGCTGATCAACTTGAAAGCAACTTGTTTACAAGAGCCTGACTGTTGCTAACAGCTGGCTGCAGATCTAGGTCTGAGCCACCCGGGAGTGCAGGAAGTGACACACAGAGCTGAAAGCTAAACCTGATCAAACAGCCAACTAGCTGAAAAAATAATTTGGACTTAATCTTGCCAGCTTTGGCCAAACAGTGACACACTGATTAAAAAAACAAAAAGTAAGTGTTGAAGTTTTCCTCTGAGGGCCTGCTTTTTTGAGGCATTCTAAGATAAGGATAAGAGACTGATGTTAAAACACAATGAGAAGTTCAGGAAAGATTGGCAACAACCCACTCTACCGGAAAAATTGGAAGGGCGGAGGTTTGAAGTTTTTCTAATCCAATTTGTTCATGAACATTCTTGAAATGCAGTTACAGTTTGTAAATAACCTCTTTTTTTTTTCTATGTTTAGTCCTTCTCAATGGTGTTAATGTTGCAGTTTCCTCACTTCACAAGTAAAAACAAGGTTCCCAGGCTGCCTCACTGTGCAGCTCAATTTCATTGCAGTTCACAATGGATGATGAAGACCATTCCAAATCAGGCGTATATGATTAAGAAATGCCGTTCTTTTCACACATATCCCCAGGAGTGACTGAGCAAATCAGCAAATTCTTTCACTGACATAGTCAGTTAAATCCAATTCACATGTTCCAGTTTGAGGGAGGGTGAAGGTGTTTGGTTTTGGAGGTTTTTTGCAAGCCAGACTGTCAGTTGCATTTCCACTTTTGCTTTCTGCCTCTCTCCACACTGTCCAACTTGTATTAACAATGCCTTTATATGGGTACCGCTGTAGTGACGATAGTGACAGTACCTCTCACATATTCTTACTAGAAATTCACATACCCTTTTTGTATCACTATTTCAATACACAATCTGTGTGTAACTCGGGTGCGCTTTTTTTTTGTCAACTGTAGCTCAGTAAACTGAAACTTAGGGCAGTCATGGTAGACAAGATACAATGTTGTACTAGATCTCTCTTCCCCTGCCTTTCCTATTCCGAATGTGACTTTCCGCAGCCACACTTTCAGGTTTTTTGGTAGCTTCTGACATCTGAAGCACTTAATGAATAACTCTTCAAGCTTGAATCTGCTCTCCAAAGTAACTTGAGTTAAGTTTTTTTTCTCATTGCTATGGGGTTTTAAGTGTTGCTATTTACAGGCACCACCAAACAAGTATCAGCTGCTAACTATAGGAGACTTGCAGATATGAAATTCTGAGAATGTTCAGAATCTCTTAGATGGCCTTGCTAATTTGCTTAGAAAGGAGATAAATGTGCACCTGTGTCTGACCTAGTATAGGTGGCCTGTGTTTTTATTGATCGAAGTGTGTTTAAGACTGGAATGCTCAGCAGATTATTTTTCTAAAGAAAATTACAGTGTGTGCGGATTTTGATTATTTCTTTTTCTGTGCATTTTATTGAATTCATTTGGCCTAATGATATTGTGTCAGTGCATAGTTCTTGTCTGTCTGAAAGTCTGTGTTTGTCTCAAATATAACAGGCATTTACAGTCATCAGTGTTGTGAGGTTTTTCCTTACAACTTGTACTGTGAAAGGAGGTGGACAGAGGATGGGAACATTAGCTTATGAGCAATTTCCAGTGCTACTTTTTATTACATTGCCATGTATTCTGTCCATTATAAAGCAAGAAGAACTGAATCATAGACTAGCATGCGTATTCTATTACAACAATGTAAATCCCAGGTAAATCTACTGATTTCTGTGGAGTTATTCTGCATTTATATTGGTTTAACTATAAATTAATCTGTTCCCAGTGGCTGAACACTAAAGATAATAATTGTTTTTTTTCTGTTCCATATTTATATTAGAAGTGATAATCAGTAGAAGCGTGTGGTTTAATGTAAAATGGCTTTGTAAATCCTGGCTGTATGCCCGGGCACAGTGACAGTGAATAATGGCTGTGGGGAAGCATTGGGGTGGAATAGTCATAAGTGAAATAAAATATACTGAGGCAAATCAAGCTCGAGAATCAGTGAAACTGACCTTTTTCTCTTAGAGCAACTGACAGCAAAAATATAACTAGCCTAAACACAAACAATAGAGTGATGTGGCACAATCGGTTGTTCCTAGGGAAACACTTTCAAGCAAGCCATGGCTATCCCCCCTTAACCACAAGGATGCGTGACATATCATCAGGTGTGCTTAGATGAGAAAGGGAAGAAGACTCACAAAACCGTTTGCAATGAAAAGAAAAATCACTAATGAGAAGAGGAAAAATGTGACTGAAGACAAGGTGATCTAGCATAACATTGTGACAGTGGTTCAAGAGTTGATGCTTCAGCTGAGCACATCCTTCTGCAAGTCATGAAAATATTAGCAGGGGCTGATATTGAGGTGTCCACTTTTGATAAATCTTTATTTGTGTCTGAGCAGTACGAAGGTTCCACAACAGTAAATGAAATATTGGTTTTGGTTGCAGTTTGCCTATGGTGTTCCTAGCTTGACTCTGAAGGACATTGCTTGCAGTCACATGCTCCTGGACCGCTTTATTATCTTCAGCAGCCGAAGAGGTCTCCCTTCTGTGCACAAGGCCATGTGTGCCTTGTCCCAGGAAAGCCTGCAGAGAGTAGAAGATGCCTTGTATGCAAATGTTGATTTCTTTAAGCTATTTCAGCTGGTAAGTATTAACACAACCATCCTGCCTTATGTTGTCATTTTTTTGGCTGGTATTTGATTGCCCTTCAAGGAATTTCTTTGTAATACATCACCAGTGTTCCAAGTGGTCTTTGTTTGTTTACCCCTGCAAATGTAAGGTTATGGATGTATGATCGTTAACCTACCATCAGCAGAACACTAGACAGTTCTGAGTATGCTTTGGGATGAAACAGATGAGATTCACAGTACAACAGACCTAAAAGATTCAAATGCAATTATAAAAGCAGTGTGTGTGTGTAACTGTTATCTGGTCTTTCCAGTCTGTGTAGCAAAACAGTGTGTGGCAAGACCTACCAGGGACCTTGCTAAGGGTTCTGAAAATACCCCATACGACCCATCCTGCATTTGCTCTGTCCAGCATGATAGAATTTTACGCTGAAGTCAAAGCCACAATGCAACTTGAGTTGTGATAGCCATATGAGCCTTTAAAAACAAAACAAAAGAAACCAAAAAACCCCCACCCCAAACAAGTATTACTAGCTTTCATCACTTGCTCTATAGAAGCTTTTCCTTACCTCTGTTCATTTTCATTGCCCATCTTTATGCTGTTCCTGTTTCTACTGTGACCTTCTTGCCATAAATTAGCCTCAACTGCAACCTTGGTTCAGTATGGAGATATTATGCCACTATATATGTATTTGTTATTGCTTATACTTTATTATATATTTAAAAGTAATAATATATTTATATATATATATGTAATGGCATACTAGGGTGGGGGTTTTTAGCTTTTCCTCTCTGTTCTTTTCCTAATATTTTTCTAATAGTACATTGGTATTCTGCACACTGCGCTGATGCTTTTAGAGAACTATTCATAAAGACTCCAAGGTCTCTTTCCTCATGATAGCAAACTTAGGTGTACACACAGTGATGGGCTCTTTCATGTTTGTTTTCCCCATGATCATGACTTTCCTTTTTTCAATAATTTATTTAATTTGCTGGTTTCACTTTGTAACTTAATGTCAAGAGACCATCACAGCAGTTCGCTGTATACAGCAGGCAGAATACTTTAGCAGCTGCTGAAGTTACATAGAAAGTATTGGTCGGACTTTTCTGCCACAGCACTGTAACATAACATAATGATTAATTTAACAGCTCTGAGTCGCTCAGATCTGGAAACAGAGGATGCCAGAAGTTTTAACTGACACACCAGCCAAATTACTGTTTGATTACTATAGCACTGACAGTCATTCATTGTGCCCATGTGATTTTGCCAATCCTGATAAGGATCTGTGGTCAGCTTTTGAAAGCTGCTATTTTCCATTTCTAAAAATGTACTCAGATATTTTCATATATCTGATGCTTGCTGGAAGTAGCAGAGAATTAATTTTACAGCACTTCTAAAACAAGTTTTCAGCATTTGAGGACTTCATGTGAATATGCACACTGCACTGCCCAGCTTTAAAATTAATCTGCTAACATATCATGATTTTGATGCAATATCAAATAGAATGGAAAGATGAGATTTGATGAAGCAGTTGTCTGTGTTTAAACAAAAGCAGGCTCACATAGAAGATAGGAGCATAAACCTGAAACCAAAATCTGAAGTTGTGAAAGACTGGGGTGTTCAGGTGCAGGCTTACGGTCTGGTCTGTTACTACAAGATCTGTCTACCAGGACTTCCCCTGAGTACTGGAAGGCTGTGTGTTGGAAGGGTATCCATAGCCTGATTCCTAGTGGGTGTTAATGTCCCAGCCACAGAGAAGAGGGATTACCTTTTCACGATGCCTAGCACAATAAGACCTCAAGGTGATAGAATATTTCTCATACTCTCATCATTACAGTTGCTAAATAATAATTTTAATATATTTCTGTTTTTTCCAATGCAGAAGTCCCCCTTTTAAATCAAAATCCATCTCAGTTACTCCTGTTAAACTAAAAGGTAGACTGTGCATAAGCACTCCTTGCCACAGTTATTTTTACAATGTGCTCCTCCACCACTTTGAAATTAATGTTTCCTGTTGAATTTGTGATCAACATATTCAGGAATGTGCATAAACATACACTCAAATCCTTCGTGTGCTCATGTATACCCTCTAGGGGTTTTTGACAGAAATTAGAGGAGCTCACATTTTTGATAGCAAAGCAGAAATGGAAAAATAAGACCTCTCCTTTACTGTCTGGGTGGTTGAACCGCAGCAAGGAAAATGAGCCTCTTTCTGGAGCACTGCTGTTCTTGAACCTGGGTTAGTTTGAAGTTCTTTAAACCCTATAAATAAATGAAAACAAAATTCTTTATTATCTTATTGCAGTTTTGGGTGGAGGTAAGTAGTTCTTCACTAAGCATAGGCACATGTTGCTGAAACAGCTGCTTTGATCAGTATTACCACATGCACTTCATATATAATCAAAATGAGTGCAAATCTACACTGTTACATATGCAGAATGAATATTCATTGGACTTTTTAAAATCTACATTAGTTTTAAAACTTCTACATTAGAAACACCTGTGTATTCAAGACTCATGTTATTTCTGCACTCTTACACTGTCAGTCACTCTGTATTTCATATTCTTCAGGCTACAGTTGCATAGTTTAACCAATCACATATCAGAATTTGTTTCTGCAGAGCTCCTTATTTGAGTAGGCCTTATTTTAGGATGGACGGCTGACTATGGATTCTAGAACTTGGTCTTCTATTGTTGGGAAAGAAACTCTTCAATGTTTGTACTCTTCCTTTTTTTTAATGACACCATATTCACTTCCAGTGAATATGAAAAGAGTTGGATAAATATTTTGGGGAAAGCTTTCATGCTGCTCTGTGCTTAGGGCCAACAACCGCTCCCAACTGTATGCTCTGATATTTAGGTCAGATGAGAGTGTAGTTTGTATATAATGTCTGCTGATCCTGTCTTACTAGAGAACATGAACTAGCTGAGTACAAATTCAGTAATTTTTGGACATTTCTATTAAGACCTGATTCATACTGAGTGCCTCTGGCAAGAAATAATATTTAGGAGCAAACGTGTAATTTTGCCCCTATTTCACAGAATCACAGAATCATAGAATGGTAACGGTTGGAAGGGACCTTAAAGATCATCTGGTTCCAAACCCCTGCCATGAGCAGGGACATCTTCCACTTGACCAGGTTGCTCAGAGCTCCATTCAACCTGGCCCTGAACACTGCCAGGGATGGGGAATCCACAGGTTCTCTGGGCAACCTGTTCTGGTGTTTCACCACCCTCATGGTGAAGAATTTCTTCCTAATATCTAATCTAAATCTGCCCTCTTTTAGTTTACAGCCGTTCCCCCTTGTCCTATCACTACACACCCTTGTGA
>Ga0065711_1004475_pt1 | contig 23399 bp, 12 predicted proteins | sample Hoacrofraction12_FD_59098 | JGI IMG/M metagenome (GOLD analysis project Ga0065711, IMG submission 59098) | Hoatzin crop microbial communities from Cojedes, Venezuela - Epithelial fraction 12 v2 (version 2) | ecosystem: Host-associated > Birds > Digestive system > Esophagus > Crop | place...
CCCCCCCCCCTTTCTGCATATGTGTGTGCATACATATATGTATGTATATGGGTGAGGGGGTGGAAAAACAAGAGCAGAGTTTAGTCTGTGGGCTGATTACATACTCTCCAAATCTGAAAAATATGCCAACACTGAGGCAGGAAAACTGAAATCAGTTTTCAAATGTGAACGTATTTATGCTTGGATGTGCTATGTGTGTAAAATTGGCACTTGCTTCTGTGACAGTGGTGATTGCAAGTAGGGGTCCCAAATTGTGGCAACCTCCTTTCTGCTTGCACAAATGTGCATTTTGTTGCTGTAACTTTATCTGTGTATGAACACTGAATCTTCTATTTAGTCCTCTTTTGCACCCAAGTTGCAGTTATAGTAAGTGAATGCTTCACACAGTCCACTTAAACTCCAGTAAAGTTTCAAAAGTTCTGTTCTTTTCCATCTGCTTGAGGTGATTAGAACTAGCAGGGAGATCCAGCAGAGACCCTTGCCAAATACTCATGAGTTCTGTTCTGGCTTTTGATCCTCTGTCTCCTCTCTTTCCAGGATGGCTGCTTTCCAATAGCATTACCTTCTCTCTAAGACAGCAGGAGATTGTCTGCAGTTATAGCCGATACCCCTCTGTCAAAGCCAATGTGCAGTCTAGTGCTCAAGTTCCAGTTCCTTCAGAGAAAAACTATTGCTGCTCTTGTCTGAGTTGCTGTGTGCTCTCTCTGCTGCTGACACTAAAGCTATTGCACAGTTGAGTGCATGATGTTTTGTTTCGTCTACAACTGATAGCTAGTATGCTTCCTCCGTCGTATTAGTGGAGACCTCATTTCACAAGCTTAAAGCCCGCATATTTAATTCTATAAATATGTGAGGAAATGGAGTCTTTGAACCCACTGTCCAAGGCAGAGTTATGCCATCTTCTGTTCCAGTTGTTCCAGCTTTGTAGAGCAACTAGGCCACTGAGTTGGCGTGTGTGCAAGTCGGGAGCCCTGTATAACTCTGGTCTGGCTGCCAACTGAACAGAGCTGTTCAATTAGCTTGCCTGCTGGGCAATAGTGCGTGGGTGGGCCGAAACAGATGTCTGTTGCACAGTGTCGCAGTCAAGCTGGTGTGGTGCAAAGAGGACATCGTGCAGGACCTTTGCATGAGAGAGGATTTGTATGATCTCTATGCAGATTTCTGCGTTTGCTTTATGATTATTTTTTTTCCACTCCATAAACAATTTTAACATCTTTTTATTCTTTTCTAACTGAATATAAATAGAAAGAAAAGTGCTTGTTTTGCTGGATGCTTAATTTCTGTCCTAATTCTTAAATCGAGTCATAAAGAGTAAGTGACTCAGCAAGACTTCTTCATCCCTGTCCTGGAAGGATTGCATCTAGGACCAAGTTAAAATGAGTGGTTCAAACCTTCTTTTGTTAAAGAACTAATGCACATGTTGTAATTAGGAATAAGGCTGAAGCAACAATGAAACTCCTGTAATACAGGGAGGACTGCATAGCCAGCAGCTACTCGGTATAAGCCATTAGGTATGTATGCTGGAACTGGATGGGTAATTTGGAGTACGAACGTACTGGTTTGTGTGATTAATTCACAGGGACGTGTATTTTCTGTGTATGTATATTTATGCATACACACACACTTTTATATATACATTTTTACTATATAGAATGAATTTTTTCCTCATTATACTTGATTTTAGTTGAAGACTGCTCTTATCACAATGTTACAGGTAAGGAAGGTGGTTGGAATAGGAAATGGAATTGAATCCAGGGATCTACAACTGTGAGTGCCTAATTGTGTGGCCAGTTTTACTTTCTGGATTAAACAGCCTTTGCCTCCCGTGTGTTTTAAGTACAGAGTGTATCATTCTTGAGTCCTTTGTTCTACCAGTTAACCCCAACAAAAGCCAGTGGAATTACAGAAGATTACTTGTTTGATTCTCATTGCTTTCACCTGATGATCACTGACAACAATCAGCAGATAGTATAAGTTACATTGCTGGCAAAATACGAGCAGTAAGCTACAATACACAGAAATCCAAATGTACTACTGTAAAGCAAAATAAAAACTTCACTGTTTGGTAGAAGGAAGCAGAGAGAAATATAACCTTTCAGTGTGTTGAATCTGTTACATGTCACTGGGTGTACTGTAAACTATCCCACACTGAATCCTTCAGCTAGACAATAAGTCTAAGAATTTGAGATGTCCTCTTATTGAGAGACGTGGAAAAAAAGGCTGTGCTGCATAAATATGACCTGTAACAAAACAGAATGAAAAGTAGTTAAAGAGATTTCTTGCCTGCCTTCAGAATAGGAAGGGGAAGAAGTTGCTTTTTGAGGAACAAAGCATTTAGAGGTAAGTTTTGAAAATGCTTGTGCGTATCTCACGTCAGCCTCAACAGCTTACAGAGAAGTTTAACATTCTATCAATTATTTGACACGTTTGTGTTGGCTAGCTCTAAAGAACTGTATATATGATGGTTGGATGTTGCTGTTAGAAAGTAGGGAGATTAGGAAAACCAATAATTTTTTGGCTACTTTTTTCGTACCTTATGTCTGCCAAAAGGAAAGGATGAAATCGTTGTTGGAGCCAAAGAGGCTTGCCTCAGCTGTGGTGATGTATCCTGCGATGCTACTGTCTATCTCTGTGGCGACTTAGTCCATTTCTCTGACCAGATTCCTCACTGCTCAATTGTCAGTAAACTTTTCTCCAGCTCACCAGCAAATAAATACGTTAAGACTTTTTAAGGAAGTGACTTGATGGTATCAGGAGCCTGGTGTTGACTATAGGTAGAATCTTCAAAGAGGTCTTGAAGGAGCTCAGGACCCAGCTGTTGTCGCCTTCACCTAACTTAGTTCAGCTTCACAGATCTCAGCTAGTATATGATGATGTTTTAATAGTTAATGTATGGGCTATTACAGCTGATGAAGTAGACAAATGTTTTAATGACACTTAGGTACTTCAGCACTGAAGTATCATGGAGGCTTAAGTTAGAAGTTCAGTAGTGGTCAGTGTTTGCATAAAGTATAATTAGAAGTTTGATAGCTTCTGATGCTTGCAGTTTGATAACTGACCCACAGTATCACTTGTAGAATTTGTGATGGGAGCTACAGGTAACAAGTTGTGCTCTGCTCCTTGAAGGCTGATTTTTTTTATTTTTTAATTTTAAAGATTCAAAGAAGAAATTTTGTTGCTTTGATTCTAATAAGAAAGTATTTTACTGAAGCATAGGGCAGGTTTTCAGAGCAGTAGCAGGGAAGGGGAAAAGTCGTTCCTTTCGGTAATGAAATTAAAGAAAACTTAGAGAGGTAAGGTTGGATTGTATGTGACTCATCTGTGATTTTTCAGGGTTCTTCTCGGTGGAAACTCTTCATCAGTATTAACTGTCTCATTCTGCAGTCCTCACTTTACGTGTCTGCTGCAGATATCAACCCATACGTTGTTGTTAATTCAGGGCTGCTATTGCAAGCAGACCTAGTCTCAGTATCAAGACGCCTGAATCATCTTCAGCTTCTAGACGTTTTGTCACCTGTCTGTCTGCCTTTCCTCATCTTTGCTAGTTTCCCATTCTGAGAACCTGTGTCCTATTAAAACTACCTTAAACTCAGAATACCTTTCTCGTCTCTGGATCTTCTCGCTTCTTACTACCACAGTTACTACCAAACTCACGCACCCACGCATCCTCCAAAATCAGAGCTCTTTATTCTCCCATTTTATTTCCTGCAGTGAGTCTCAAAAGTTCCTCAAGAACTTTACACAGCCTGGTTGCTGAGTTTTATGAAACAAGAGGTAGGTCAGTATGAAATATATTTAAGGACAGCCTAGTATGTTAGAGCCAAACTGAAGTAACATCTCAAATCCCTGACTTCTCTGCTCTGCNTCTCCAGAGATCAGCTTGAAGCGTAAACAGACTGCAGTCCTTGTTTCACAGACTGACGGGGAAATCCAAACTGCCTCCATGGAGCTGCTTCAGAAGCCTTCCCTCTTTTTTTCCTCTAGTCTTAAAGAAATGCAACTTTCAGACCTTAGAATTACTTCAGCCCCACAGGTGGCAGCAGCCCGTATTGTATCTGTCTGGCTGTCAGGCATATTGTAATGTTGTTGGCTGTTAATTGGCTCCAGGTTTCATAGGGCACTTCATATTACTTGGTCTTGGAAGTGGTAAGGTAGGTGGACCTTTTCTGAGGTGAAAGAAAAGGATGTTGTCTCTGTAGTTTTCCTGTTTACACAACCCAGCTCAGTGTGTGTGCTGTGTGTTATACTCCTAGGAGGGCAGACCTAGCACAGGGTCCCACGATGAATATTTCTGTGTGCAGTATAAAATTACAGAATTATTTAGGTTGGAAGGCACCTTCGGGGTCATCTAGTCAAACCCCCTCCTCAAAGCTTGTATGAACTGTGAAATTATTTCCACTGAAGAGGTGCACTGTCTTAACTGGTTTCTTTAGTACAGTGGTGCTGCTTTTTTCAGGTATATTTTTCCAATCCGTATATCAAAAGAAACAAATTGCAGGATTCTGTTTCCTGAATATTTAGATACATAGGTGTTAATAAGATGAAAAGTGATGTAAAAATATATGTATTTTTACTTTTGCTTTATTTTTGCATTGTATATGAAGTGAACATTCAGGGATGAGAAATTTTTTTAATGGCTTTTTAGGGATATCATTTCAGAGATGATTGAAGAGAATAAACTAGTTTGAGTTCTGGCTCTCACCTTATCCATGAAGTTTATAGACCCAGAAATCAGTTAAAAAAAAATATTTTAAGGCTTTTTTTTTCCTGGAAAGAAAGTATATGACAGAGGTATTTATACGTGATTTTTCCCATATAATCTTTGAAGATGAGACGGTGTCAATTATTCATCTTGCTTCTGTTTCGTTATGTCCAAAATGAAGCAGTGATTTAAGTTACAAATTGCATGGCTCTGGGTGACTTACAGCAACTTTAGATATACTGTCATGGCAACTCCTGAGCTGTTAGTATCACCTCATCCGAAGGAATCTATTTTGAGTGACATTCCAGATGGATTTTTGCAGACCTAACAGCCAGACTCTTCTCCCTCTGCCCCCTCACACTCCTCCCCAAATGAACAGGTAGGATTTGGATTTAATCAGCCAGGAAACCGTAAATCCAAGCTGACATTTTTACAAAGTCAGTTTTCAGAACAGAGCTGTGCTTAACTTACTACCTTAAACTCCTCTGCTTACAAAGCAACTTTGATACACAAGGATTTTTTAATTAGAAAAATGTAAAACCTACTGATAATTCAAAATGTGTGTTTATACAAGGGAATAAAGTCTTTTTTAAGTCTATTTTCCCCTTTCCCCAACTGAAAAAATTTTCATATTTCAGTAAGAAGTATATTCATACTGTGACTATCTCAAGGGCAAGCTGAACTTCAGGATTTGGGGTGAGGTACACTCAACAAGAGCTTAAGCAGATTTTTTTGAGAACAAAGAATTTAGTTACCCAAGGTATGGTTAAAAAATGCGGGAGTCTTTTAATGTAAGCATTAAAATAGCCCAAATAGAAGTTCATACGTTTGGAAATGTTGGTTACCATTCAATTTTATGGAAAGGCAATTGTGCTTTACATTCAGTAAACATTTTCCTTTTTTTTGGCAAAGGAATTGGTTTTAGTATTCTTGTTATTTCAGGCCCCAATGGAATAGTATAACAAATTGTTCTTTTGGGTGGTTGTTTTTGAAGTCACAACTACCTCTTGCCTGACTTGAAAGGTACGCGAAGGACAGAAGGAAACAGGGTTTGCAATGTATCATAAGCTGAAGCCAGCCGACACATGTAACCGCGGTTGGTGTGGATTAGCCGGCTGACAATAGGCAAAGATCTATTCCGTGCGGACCTCACACCCTCAGTTAATATCTGTCTGGTGCCACCTGTAGAAGACCTGCGACTGTTGGTGTGGTTGGGCTTTCAGTAGGCTACGGGCTACCAGGCAAGAGAGTGCATCAGCTCATCGCTACAAGTGTTAGGGTCTGTGTCTGAGTTTCTTTTCAGGGAGAATAGTAACCTTCTTCCCTTAGCACACTTCTGCCAGAGAGTAGTCCTTCAGGAGCAGAGGTATAGATCCAGTGGGTCTGACCTCTCTGGCTGCTGCGAGGCTCGGAACACTTAACTAACGTGTGACGCATGATGTGTTGTCTTACCTGAAACTAAAGTTTTAGAAAGTTGTGGCTGAAGGAGTATTTGTATAGAAGGTGGAAGTGGGAAATGTGGGTGACCAGCACTAGCTGTTGTGCTGCTTTCTGAAGAAATAATGCCATTCAGTAAATATATTTGGGGTGGGGTATTTTCTTTCATGATTCTAAATCTGTAGAATAGACGGATTCCATTTGGTAACTGCATTTGTTAGTTGTTAGTAGGTTTGCTGTACTAGCGTAACTCAGTTGTTCCCATGTTTTTCTTGGGCCTGATCCAAAAATCTCTGAAGCTTTCAATTTATTTTGAATGGATTTTGGATCAGGCATTGTAGTGAGTTGTTATCTTTGTGTAAAATGTTTATTTTGATTTGATTTTAATCATTCCTTACAGAATATTTGGTTATGTGTTGGCAACGTGTAGCTTGGTGAGTACAAATGAAGCTGATGTTTATCTGTATGATTTAATCACTTGCTATGTGATCCATTAACAAAACATAACTTCAGTCATCGATGTTGTGTTCATGTGTTAGATCTACATCTGTTTGACATCTGAGTTCTTAGAGTCATAGTTACTGTTGTTATCTTCTACAGTTCTGAAAAGAGAACCTGAGAAACTTTATTTGGTATAATAAAGTAATGCTTTTTTTCTTTCTTTTTTTTTTTTTTAATATAATAAAACAGGTACAACAAGCAGATAAGCAATGTGCACTGCTCTGAGCCCGAAGGCACGTGGGCCTGGCCTCTCTGATATGCATCAATACAGCCAGTGGCTTGCGAGTAGACATGAGGCCAACTTGCTGCCCATGAAAGAGGATTTGGCCCTGTGGCTCACAAACCTACTGGGTAAGATACAAGATGGAATGCAAATACTGGGCAGCAAGAGAACTCTATACACTGTTAGCTGGGAATTCAGTCATTCAGACTTCTTTGCATTTCAAAAATAAAGGTAGTTACAATTAGGTAGCTGCCTCCACATACTGCAACTCTTAGCAAGGTCAGAAAAGCTAGTAAGTAATTTGCCTCCACGGTGTTTCAGTGAGTAGCGTAATTGAACTTTATAATTAATTTCATGTTTATTTTTCCTCAAATATCCTTTTAAATGTTTTTTTGCATGTGTGTTCAGTATTAATACAACTAAGATTAACGATGCTAATTACTGCCATGGACTACATCTTTCATTGTTATTGATAGGCATCCTAAAGAGTATGGGTGTACTGACTGTCTTGAAGGGAAGGAGCCATTAAATAGTTCTTTGCTGACCAAGCAGTTTAGTGATTGATAATTGCTGCCCAAGGCAACACATGTTAAGACTTGCGGAAGCTTGTGCACAGCAGGGTCTGACCCAGTGGCTGCGATGGGACCTGGGGATTTACCGGTTGCAGCTGTATGTCTTGGTACGCGAAGCCGAAATGTGGTGTTGATGAAAGCGGATGCTAACCCAAAGCCAAGAAAAAACAGGTAGATGTGAAGAGGAGCGAATGAGAGTATGTTCCTAGCAGGAAGGAAAGAGACAGTTCTTTGGGATATACGACTCATTCAAGAAGGCAGAATTTAGAAACCGTGAGCCAGGAAATAGTATGTTGTTTGCTGAGAGCATTCAGCAGAAAACAGCTTTTGTGTGATCTCTGTAAGTCAGAAGAATTCTACCAAAGACATACAACCGTACACAATACCTCATCCTAAGGGAAACATGCCAGTAGTTAAACAAAGAGGAGAAAAATACTTTAGAGGAGGTGATGTTTACATAAAAATTTTGATGATGTTATTTTGGAGGAATATTTGGATGAGCTTTTTTAAATCTGTGATGTGTGTTTTTGGGGTGGTTTTTTTCCTTTTTTTTTCTGGCAGTCTGTTCTGGTGAGACATAGGCAGGCAGCATCTTGTCTTGGCAAATGCTGTAGCTGAACCGTCTCAGTGATATCATACAATAATAGAGTATCTCTGGTGCCTTTCATCTGCGTGTTCTACATTGCTGTATTTCCCCTTTTTTTAAAACAAAGGGAAGTATCACTATGTTGTGAGAGGTGTAGTCCAGAAGTACCATGTCAGCAGAATGCAAGAACGCAGTATTTTGCAGGTAGGCGACACCCATTTTAGAGTTGGAGTAGTTATGAATCCACAACTGCAAAAGTGGCACTTCTTTTAAATTACGTCGTTCTGTGGTACTTCCATTTAAATTAAGGAGTTTTGAATATAAAATTGTCTAGGCAATGCCAGAACAGCATCCAGAAATCCTGACTTTTCTTTCCAATTACCACAAGACAGCATTCCAAAAGCCTGTTTTTTGAATCAGAAGCAGCACATTCCATGAAGGATTTAATATATTGTTTAAATGTTCTAAACAATGGCGTTTTAGTGAGCCACTCTAAAACAAACAGAAGCTTGTTTGCAGTTCATAACAGAGTTCTCACAGTGACAAGTTTAGGAATGAGGTCACTTTTTTAGCATGAAAATAGCAACCAGCAGGAGGTTCTGGAATGCCAACTATAATTAATAATCTGATTTTTCATATGGACACCAAATTCTGCACTGCAGCACTAAATGGGCTCAACCTTCTTCTAATTAAGCAGCATACACAGTTCACTTGCTTAATGCATTCCCCCACACCTTCTCACACCAAGCTCTTCTCTGTTTGTCCTGAAGAGCTGAAATTATAGCAATTTGTTGAGCTGTTTTGAATTCCTGTGTAGATATTGTTATTCAAATTAATAATTCAATTAAGTTAAAATTCACATTCAAAATAAATTAAGTGTAACTGAATTAAAGTAATTCATATTCATATAAATATATTAACTCAGAATCCAAATTTGGTTTAATTACTGTATAATTTAAGTTAAATTCAGTGAGAGGAGGGACATGTGAGCATGCTGCTGTAAGATAAAATAGCCATGAATTTATAGCATCCCATTACCTTGTTGTAAAAACATCCAAAAAGATAAAAGGATATGCAAGACTCTTTTTTGCTTGTTTGTTTTGATGTGGTTTTTGTTATTTTATTTTTTTTCCTCCATGGGAGAGATAATTTACTTTGCATTAATGGTGAGTAGATTTTCACATGCGTGGATGTGCAAATAACACAAAGCAGATAATATTGTGTGTATCCACACCCTTGTTTGCTCTGTGCTATGACTTGTGCCTCATTCTAAGTGTCTTTAGGATTTCTCAATTTATAAAGAAAATTAATATACATTTCAATTAATTTTTATTGTGTTGGTTTCATCTATATTTTGTTCATTCATTTGTACTATGACTCAACAAGGAAGGACACATGATCTTTTCAAATAAATGCAGACTTTTTAAAAAAAATAATCAAAAGTATTTTAGACAAGAATAGGGCTGAACTTTTTTTGCTAGTTTGATCAACTGATGGTGTTTTGGGAAATTTTTGTGGAGAGGCAAGTATGTTCTACGCAGTGCTACTGGAAGTTAAAATGGTGACAGTTTTGCAGCAGCAAAGTCTGGTGTGGGTTTGAAATTACAAACTGGAAAACATTAGAAGGATATTGGACTTTATAATATGAATGAAGAGTTTTGATATTAGATGGAAATTAAGCATAGCTAGAATTTGACTTCATCCAAATTCTATTCCACAAATTGGAAGACTGAGATACATGGTGCAGCTCGAAAATAACACTAAGAATTTTTAACCCTGAGACTTTGGACATTTTATTCTAATTTGGCATGGACATTGTTGTGTTGTTTTTTTTTTTTTTTATTAATCACTAGTACTTTTGTATGCATTTTCCTAACTATTTTTGGAACCACGTCAGAGAAACTCAGAGCTTCTGAGAGGACAGTTTGTCATCACAGCTCCCTTGCTGAATAGATTTTTAGCTACCTGTATTCTGGGGGCTGGAAGAAGGAAGTTGCAGATGAAATCAATGTATCAGATGGGATTGACTTGTACAATACTGTACATTATAGCATTCTCAAAGTGGGATACATTAGCATTGTGGAGATTGGGGTTTGCATGCTGAAGAGGAAGATTTGAGCTATGGATGTTGTGTCTCTTACCCTCACTTCCCTCTGCTGAGCTCTGGTGGCTCATCTGAGAGAACATTGCAGTGGCAAAGTTAAGGAGATAAGTTGACCCAACTGTCTTGAAAATCATGATCATGTCTCGGCCTTGTTTTCATTTTGTATAGAGCCAGTGAAGCACTCGGCAATGCTTTCACTGCTTGACACAATCCAAATTTGGTAGACTGTGTATACACTTATTTTAGTAGAGTGCTCTTGAGGATACTGAAAACTGTTTCCCCTTGAGCAAGCTTCACAGTTGGGCACAGAATTAGCACAGCTGGGCCATAGTAATCTTCTAGCAGAGGCAAAATGGCAATTTGAAAGCAAACATGGTTTGCTTGTTGGCTATACTCTTCAGTACTGTCTTGTTTTCTCTTGTGTGTCTGCAGAGGAGAAAGGTCTGACATCATGAGGAGTGGGGCTCATCACCAGTCTGTAGTTTTGGACAAGTATGGAGGGATCGTTTCTTTGTTTCCCCTTTGGCTATTGTGTAGAGCTGTGATCTTTTTCCCCATTCCTGCAGCCCATTTACCAGCTCCAGAGGGCTATGATATTGTAGCTTATTCCATCCGGCTTCATTTAGCACATGGGACCAAGGAATAGACCTGTAAGATGTGCCCTGGGCACATGCCTGAATTTCCAGGCTTCTGCACCAAGGTCTCTTCCTGGCAGAGTTTTCTGGGCTTCAGAAGCTCATACGTAAGGAGCTGGAGAATTCAAGATGCTGAGGAATTGGACACATAAATGTTGAATATTGCATGAGGCATGTAAAAGTTGCTTGGGTGCAGAAGTGAAGTCAGTTTGGAGAAAAGAAACGGAGAGATGAGGATGATAGGAGAGGCATGGAGTTGAAGACCAAGTGTGGAATTTAAAGGTGTGCTGAAAGAGGTGTAAAGTTTGGGGGATGAACATTGGGAAGTCTTCTGCAAGAAATCTGTCTGTCTTAGATTCTGAATTAAAGAAAACTTGCTTCAGCTTGGTGATCTTGCTCATCTTGCTAAGAAGATTCTGTAGCAGTACTTTTATTATCAACATTAGTGTGTTCAGCTCAAGCCAGTGGAAAATGCAGGTTTTCAATGTCTGAATATCAAGACGTTCTTAATACTGATACTTCTAAGGATTCTGCTGGCACTGATGCAGTTTCTGATTTAGCTGAGAGGCTTTATAATTTTCTTTAATGTCATCATGCCTTTGGGATTGTTTATATATCCCATTGCAAGTAAGTGATAACATCTCAATGCTATCAAAACTATTTCTTTTGCTGTCAGCTATTCTAGGATACTCAGTAGCCTTGTCAGAAAAGAACCAGTTTTGCGTGTGCATAAAATCATTGGCCTTTGCTTTCTTTATTTCTACTGTTATGTTATCTTGGGTTTAGATGCCACACAATTTGAGAGGCTCAGGACGAGTAGTTCCATTGGTGCTTCAGTATTGTAGAAGCTCATCCTTCTACTGATGTGTTTCAGAGATTCACCCATGTGAAATATTTCTATCTGTAACCTCGCAGTCTTGTGTTACCACTGAAAAGTACAAGTAAAATAGTTGCTTGGCTAATTGTGAGGCTGGAGCCAGTGTCTTGTGTTGTAGCTGTTAAACTAAGTGGAAGAACTCGGTGTAATAATAGAGGAACCAACTAGATTTCGATACTTTGCTTTTGTCTTTGAGTCCCTCCATCTTGTTCTGAAGGCTCTTGTTGTCTGAGATGGCCAGTGGAGAATGCTTTATCTACAGCCTCTTGGGCACAGACCTTGGACATGGGCTCTTTTTAGTTATTCTTTCACAGACCTCCCAGTCTGGTTGCTTTAGGACCCCCAGGGCGGGGTGGCCTTGCAGATAGCTGCCCCCAGTTTCCAAGTGGTAGGTCTTCAGGTGTAACTGTTTGTCTTTTTAATCTGGTGATTGTGGTAAAGGAGAGGGTAAGCAATGCTTGCGAGGTTTGAGAAAGCTTTCATATTCCTGGGGTGTTTTTTCATACTTTTAGTGTTGTTTTTTTATTATACTAATGTTATTACCATTCTATAAAAACATTGCAACTGCTTTCTTGTAATTATAGGGGGAGTTATACATTTTTAATGGAGTTTAATGTTTTTTCCATACAAATATACAGAGCCATTTTTTTCTTCAGGCTATGAACATTACTCTCATTTGAATCAATACATTTCAACTGTTAAATATGTCAGAGTGTCTGTTTTAGCAAAGAAAATGCCACCTTTTGGAGCCATAAAATACAGTGAATTGAAAGCTGACACCTAATATATTTTTCATTGGATACAGATGTTCAATGCAAAACTCATTCTTTCAGCTTTCATAAAACGGAACAGAAGTAAAATACTCCAGCTTAGCATACAATATGCAGCAACCAAACTGGTAATGCAATCCAGCATTTAAAATACTATAAATGTATTGTTAAATAGCAGAAGAAGATAGAATTTTTCAATGTCTGTGTGAAGAGAAAATACCTCTAAATAGATGTTTTGGTTTTTTTTAATGCTTGACCAGTAAAATAATAAATTATAAATCATAGGACAGAATAGATATGTAGAATGTGATTTTTCTTTTACCTGTGTAAAATCTTGAGTAGGTTAAAAATATTTGAAATACATATTTAGAAGAAAGTGAGTCTACTATAAAATGCGATAGTGTATTAAAAATAAAGCAGTTGCTACGTGGGCTAGAATGGTGATGAAGGCTTTTGAGGTGCTGAGATGTTCAATTCTTGTATCTGTGGACTATTATAGTTTCGGTCCTGGCTTCAGCTGAGCTGGAGGCACTGCTAAAATATTGTCAGTTATGCACAAGCTACCACTGAATGTCTGCAGTGTGGCTACTGCTCTTTTGCCTGCAGAAGTCATTTAGGTATACAGGAGCTATAAAGTGGGCTATATGGCAGAGACAATTAAGGGGGAATAAAAAGGGGAAAAAAATTCGCATTAAACAGATATTTCTGAAGTAGAAATGCATTAGAAAGGAACAGATTTAACTTCAACCAAAAATACAAGTATACTGTTATATCTGAAGATGATTTTGTGCAAAGATCTTTGTCTTAGTCTTTAATTTTTAACTGACCAAACTGAAAAGACTCACAATTTTTTTTCCCAAAGGATGTTGACGTATCTAACAGTTTTCAGACAAGGGCCTAGAGAAATCGACATTTCGTTTAGCATTTCTGTAATCATATTGCTTTATAATACTGCTGTCTTTAGTGTTCTGAGTGACATTGACTATCAGATTACAGTGTACCAACAATATATTGCAGAAGTACAATATTAATTTTTGATTATCTGCTTCATTTTTCTTACTTTTGAATGTTCATTTCCCCCTCTTTTCTGAATGAAAAGGGATAGAAAATTTTACTACCTTTTCGTCTGAATCTTCTTCTATTTTTTTTGACAAAAACCCATTATGAACCTGTTCTGAACAGATTAATGTTTTCATTATGGCATCTCATGGAAAATACATTTCCCCAAACTAACTGGAAAACCATAAAAAGCCTGGTTTAGTCAGGCAGCTTCTTACTGGTCAAAAATCTGTGGCAAAAAAACCAGACCAGCAGTGGGCGGACTTCTACATATCGTCCTGCTTGCAAACAAGCCGGGTTTGTGCTGCAGGAGTGAATCTGGATGGGATGAGGAACCACTCGCATTTCAGTTTTATTAATTTTTTATTTTTTCTTGGTAGGATAGACTATTGTTACTGATGATTGCTGTATAACAGTCAATGAAAAATGAGTTGATAGTGTTATTCCTGTTCCCAAATGACATATGTAAATATCACCAAAAATAAATAAATCCTGTCTTCATAGGAGGAGCAAGAATTAGTCCTTGGTGCTCTCTTGATATTAGTGGAAGTTGGAAGGGCTGAAAAATACAGCTGCTGGTCAAAAACGTGTCCAAAAAGAAGGCAAATTTTCCAGTAGAAATGTGAAAATGGAAAACCTTCAATAAGAAATAGGAATATTTTTACCTGGAAATTATGTTAAGATGGTGGAAATTTATTTTAGGGTGATAAATGATTCCTTTCTCTTCTGGCCTGTCCCACCTGGTCAGAATGCCCATCTCATAGTGGGACTCCTGTGCTATCCTCTGCCAGGAGGATGTAAATGGAAGGTCATCTGCTCTGCTGTAGCCAGGGGGGACAATCTGTGGCAGCTGAAGTACAGTGTCATCTAGCAGCATAATCCTTGCTATATTATGAAATTGGACTATTTTGGTGTTGTTCTTTGGGTGAAAATTTTTAATTTGTGTGGCAAGTAGATACATAACATAAAATTTCACTCTCCCCCCTTTTTTAATGTCCCCTTTTAAAGAAAAAGCTCTTCAAAGGAGCATTGCAGTCACTGGAGTCTTTTGTCACCTTGCAGAATCAAGTCTTAAAATACTTTTACAAAAACACACTCCTTTCTTTCTTGATATGGTTTTCTACTTCTGTTACAAAATAGGCTGCAGTAAGGTTAGCTAGTCTTACGCTATAGATACCCATGCACACTGGTGTAAAACATTTCCCTGCTGTACTATGTCTTTTAAAACACTATGTTAAAAGCACTGGAATTTCATAAGTAAAAATGAGATATGGGGAGTCGGATACACTAGAATGATTTTACAAATAGCACCTGCCTTCCCAAAGAAAGCATGTTATTTTTTAATAATTTGCTGTATGTCTACTAGTAAAGTAGCATTGAAGTTGTTCAGTAAATATTCAGAGCAATGCAAGTTTTCCAGTTAAAGCATATTTAAAATTGTTGTCAAGATTTCTATTGAGTTCTCTTTTTACGCAAATGCAGTCTACACAATTGCACACTTTTTGCCATGTTAACTTTCTGTTTGCTGTTCAGGTAGAGAAATAACAGCAGAAACCTTTATGGAGAAATTGGATAATGGTGCCTTGCTTTGTCGGTTAGCTGAGACCCTGCAGGAGAAATTTAAAGAAAACAGCTTTGATGCAAACAAGCCTGGCAAAGTAAGTGTCAGTAAATGTTCTAGTATGTATTATCAGTATCTGAGGTATCTGTTTTGGTACTGAACTTTTTGGGCAGGTAAGAGATTTCATTTGTGGAGGGTTCTGCAAATGGACAGGAAGGTAATTGCTCTGTGCAGAAAAATTACAATATAAAATTGTGGGAAGTAGTACTTCTTGTGTAGTTATTAAGGTTACTGTGAGAAGTTGTTACTCAAAAAATGCCTTGTAGCATGTGGAAGGTAAGACATAGAACAAGATCTAGCAGTGTGGTATGGTAGCTGATAGACAAAATGTGACTGTTGTATTTATTTGCAAGGGGAATATTAAGTAGCTGTGGGAGGTGTCTTTTCCTCTATAAACAGCTCTAGGGAGGCCAATAATAAAATTCTATAGTTAGTTTTGGTGCCTTGAGTTTGAAGGTCCTGTTGGTGTACTCGAAGAGATCCAGTAAAGAGGTGCAAGGAAGATGTGGAAAATGTGAACCTTCAGAAGATACTGAAGAGCTTGGCAAAGATCAAGTTAAGACCTTGCTTGACCACAGCCTCCCTGTAATTTAAATGGTTTTCACAGAGTAATCTTACTGGCAGAAATTAGAGTGCAGCAAGCTTCTTTCTGGAATATGTTAAATTAAATGGTTGATGTTTATATTAATGCATTTACTCCAAAACTGTTTTTATTTTTCTTGCTGAATTCACATACATCTTCCCTGAAAGTTAAAACAGGCAAATACACAGCAGGTAAAAAAGAACGCAAGAGCAGAAATCACATAATGCGTCTTCTATTCTTTACGTTTTCATAACTGGTCTGTGGCAGAAATTAGGGCGCAGCATAAATTTTATCAGCAGTTCTGAAAACTGACAGCCTTGTGTCAACTGCAGCTGCATAAGTTGTTTTTCTTGGTTCTTAGCTCATAATTGTGGTTGCAGAAGAAATTGTCTGGACTAAGGCAGGCTTTATTTATTATTTCTAACCTTCTGTGAATTGGGGGGGTGCAGGGGGGTGTTGTTTGCTTGCTTTGTGGGATTTTTGTTCCTAAAGAAAAGGGAAGAGATAGCTGGGAATAAAGATAAGAAGTAAAGCAGAGAAGGAAGGAAACGTTCCTCCACAGAGGAGGAAAAGACAGCTGGAACTTATATTTGAAATTGTAATCAGGGTTTGGTTAGTCAAATTACTGCATGACTTCTGAGTTCCCCTTTATAATATGGTCCAACTTGTCTTCACCTAAGTGGTGGCCTGTTAGTGTCATGGTAGATCCCAAGCTGAGAAAACACTTATGGCAGCCTTTTTTGTTGACTCTAGGAACTAGCAAGGCAGAAAGAAGGTTTACTTGTTTGTTTGTTTGTTTCCCTTAAAACAAACAAAGGTACCTGTTATTGACAAAAAATACTAAAAGCTTTAGTGAATACCCAAAAGGTAAACTTGGCTACAGAGTTCTAAAACATTCCCTTCTCATATCTTCCCCAGCTGACATACTGGAAGATCTGTTAAATCACAAACTGCAAAGAATCTTTTTTGCAGACTGACATCTCAGAAAACCATGCCTATTTAATATAAAATTCTCAGGAAAATAATAGTCATAAATTCATCAACAACTACAAAATTCTAGTGAACGTTCATAAATTAATACATTTTTACTAGATATCTAACTACTGCTTCTCAGGGTTTTTGGTGGCTTTTTGTTTGGATGCTTGTGTGTGTTTTAGGGTTTTTTGTATCGTCAGACTTTGGTGATGTATCTGGAGTGAGCTGCCATTTGGAAAGATAACCCAGAAATCTACCAATGTTTGGTAATTCTGTGTTTTGTCACTGAAAAGAAGTAGACCTCCTTTCTCGTATTAACTTCCTCGGCTGAGAATATGGCCTTCCTGACTGTATTAGCTGATACTCATTTTTTGAACCTGTTACATTAGAAGCCAATTAGACATTTATAATCCCATATGTTGTAATTACTTAGATTTGTTGGTCTTTTGTCAAACTGGTATAACAGGCAATGCAATTAAAAGGAAAAAATTCTGCTCCACTGCTATTTTCTCAATGTATAGTATTTCATACTTGGTATAGTAAGAATTCAGAGAAAAGGGAGAGTAATAGATTTGTGTCATTGTAGGCTATTAGGGAGCTATGTATCCTTTCAGATTGCAGCTCCCTGTGTAGCAGTCCCAGGCAATAGGTCTAGTCTATACATTGGAAAATCTGGCTTGTGGTGCCAGGGAAACTTTTATAAGAAGATTATACCATATGAAATTTAGCATGGTAAGAATTCCACAATCCTTCCCTGAACCATTATTATGCACTCTGTTAATAATACATGTGGCATTTTGAAGCCATTTGGCCATATCTCAGTCCACAGGAAAAAGGAAACTTTATGGTCTTTCACCCAGGTGCCCTGCTGACTTCGCTGGCAGCTCGAAGAAGCTGCTGATTTCTATAGAGTCCAGCCTCTATCAAAATGGGTAATATGCTTTCCTGTCCACACATGTAACTTTTAATTCTTTTTAGATAGAAGCAGACTGATATAAAGTGAGTGGCTGCCAGGAGGATCAGCTTGCAGGCAGCACCAGGTTGCAGCAGAGTGAGAGAGACAGGATAAGACAGGGTAAGGTTGTAGATAATGGAGGGGGACGGGAAATCTTACTAAGTCCCTCTACAAGCTTCAAGATTTGGTCTGTTTTCATAAGTGAAGTTTTTCCTTGTATGGGAGCTACTTCCTAAATGGCAAAACTCCATAAAATACTTTGGGTTCAGCTTTGTCTTAGAGGAAGATGATGTATCCTGTTCTGCTTGATATGTACTACTGATGATGAATTTGCTTTTGCAGCTCTTCGGGGATGTCTGGCCAGTTTCGCTGCTATAGCAACACATGTAAAAAGACATTAAAAACTAACATTACATACCTGACTCATCAGTTTTTTGCCATAATTCCTTAAGTTCATATTGCAATACCCTACAGACTGGCAGAGGTTAAATCCTATTGCTTCTGGGTTAACTGCCTGTGCAATGAGTTTCTAGTCACTGTCAGTTTTGCAGTTTGTTTTTTAACAGAACTCTATTGGTTACTTTCTTCTTAGGGAGGACTGAATGTTATTCAGCTTTCAGGGACCCCCTAGGTGAGCATCAGCCTTTCAGAGCGTGGAATAAATCAGGAAAGCATAAACCAAAAAGGCCGAGCCTCCCAAAATACTGAGTTTTTCAAATCTGGAAGGAAGATGGTAGTATTGATACTATAAACCATTCCTTTTTGTGTCATGTGGAGACACTTTGGGGCACTGGGGACATTTTCAAAAGAGCTGGGAAACTATTGGTGGTATGGCTTGGGAATACAACTTTAAGAGACTGAAAAAGAGATTAAAAGGTGTGCAATGTAAATGTAAAGTCTGCTTTCCTTAAGAGTTGGAGGAAGGCAATGAAGGCGTAACTTTTTATGTGTGAAGGAGATCAATGGAGCAGCTTTTTATGAGTGGCTGAGTAGGTTAGGATTCTTCAGGGTGGAAAGAGGCAGCATGGGGGCAAAATCAGGAATGGCACAGTAGATATTCACTCTTTTTGATGCAAAAACTGTGGGACATGGAATGAAGCTAGTAGGAGCCAAACAAACAAAAGGGGGTCCTTGTTTATGAATCGGTTGGAAATTTCTTGCCAACGGATGTAGAAGTTTAGCTGAGTTCAAGAAAACACCGAATAAGGTAATGGAGGAGAGATCTTTTGGAAGGCTGAACACACAGATACCCCATCTAGAGGAGGAAGTCCCCATAGCTGGAAATGGTTGGAGCTTGAGAAAGTGTTGCGAGATGCAGCATTTGCTACGCTCTTGGTTTTCCCCAGCTACTTACTTATGGCCAGTCTGTGTTGGATGAACCTTTGGCTGACCCAGTAGGGAAGCTGCTATGTTCTGTGCCTTATTGGTTCTTGGGGCTGCATACCTTGCTGGTTGTGCAGACGGATATGGGAAAGTCTGTCCTTTCACAAGGGTCAAACTTCAAAGAAATGATTTAAAATTAAATTTGTACTTGTTCTATACAAAGATGCTTCTTTAGGACTGAATCCCTGCAGCTAAAAATAACACCTGAATCACAACCTGCTTTGGTATCTGTTATCCAGGGGAGTAATGTGTATCCCAGTAGATACTCTGAATGCGTCCTCCACGACTCTAGCTCCCTAGCTTTGGTATGTGATTTGTTAGTCATTTAGTAATGAGTTCTTAAAAGCATTTCAGTTTCTAAAGATGAAACATTTAACAATTGTTCATTTCAAAGGCTGTTAGGTGCTAGGTTCTTTTGCAAATCTTGGAAGACAATGTTCTTCATTGTTACGCAGCTAAATCATGCTTCAAAGCCCGATGATTCTAAAAATTTTCATGTTGTATCTAATCCTTTACTTCAGACAGACAAAACTTTGAGTTTTAAATGGAAATGGAGATTTTAAACAGGGAGGGCAGTATTAGACTGTTGTGACTGTGTGATATATTTCCAAAGAAGTCATTTTTTCCCCTTGTTGGAGATTTTACAGTCATAAATAAATCCAATAATGTACATTTATAAAATAACAAGGAGATGACTGATATCAATCTTAATAAATACTGAGGATTTTTATGGTAGTAAGTTGCTAGAGCTACCTAAGCTGCTGCTAATGATCTACTGTCTAGAAACTACAGACTTATGATTATAGCAGGAGTTATTCCGTAAAAGTGATTCATGTCACAGGATGCCATTTTGTAATTTTCTCCCATTGGCTTGGATTTCATCTGCATGCTCTCCTGGCAGTATTTCACTTTTCCTGACAGATACTTAATTTGAGAATTTCACAGCTGTACAAACAAATGCAAAGCATCAAGGCATGTGCAGTATGCACAAAGCCCACATTTGCTTGCGCTTAATTTAGTAAGCTCATTAATTAAGATTTTAAAATAAACATAAATAAATTGTGTTAAAAGTTATCACTATTTTAATAAGCAGGGCATAATAGTCTGCCCACCACCTTGAAGCTGCCTATATATTCATGAACATTCGACTGAAAACAATGTTTTCATGGCAAATGAATGAAAATAGGTTGAAGCTGAATCATCCTTTTTCTCTGGTTTCTCAGAGGTTGATCAGATAAATCTCATCTCAAATCTCTCTTAGAAATACTCTTGAATAATGAATCTGAATATAAAAATTCAGTCTCATTTTCAGGAAGCCAGGACCTAGATTTGATTTGGCCTATAAAAGAAATAGAAATACATACAAAATAAATCCAGGTGCAATATTTCTTAAGTCCTAGAATGTTTAATTCAGATACGCATGTAATTTTATTCTTCCAATGGGAGTTGATTGAATGAGATGAACCTGAACGTGCACTGAAACAAAGCTGTTGTGTAGAAAACGGCGCGTAAATTTTGTGCTTGGATGTGCATGTGCCCTTCCATTGAAACTGTCTATGAAAACCATAATTTCTGTACACACACGTTCATGTATTTCCTAATATGAAGAGATTCTGTCCACGTCTTACCCATAGTCCTAGTATCTGAGGTGTATTTTGCAGTTGTTCCATATCCAAAGCTTAAATTTGCTCCTGGGAAATATACTTAGCGAATCTGACACCCGGCGGGTGTAGATCACTCTGACAGCATTGGCTTCTCGGAGTTGTGCAGGTTTGCGTAAGGTGAGATTTTGACCTAATGAGAGCACTCTGAGAGTGGCATTATGCATTTTGAGAGTTACAATTAAGAGATCTAAACCAAGATTTGGGATGGAAGTTTTGTGCCCTTAATTAAGCTCTAATATTGAAGTTGGATCTCATAGGTGAAACAATTTAGCAGTTTCACAACTGAAAACTCACAGTTTGTTTTGAATTTCAAGATGTTTATTTTTCTAGAGAGAGTTATGCATTTCGGTGGAAGTAGAGGCAGAATTCTGTAAACTAAATGGCTTGAAAAGCCAGGGAATTGACTTAAATTCTGTGAATATTGAAAGAAGGGGCTGGCAGCAAAAGAGCAAGATTGTAAACTGGAGGCCAAGTTAATTTCTCATCTCAGCTGTAAGCTTGTTGTTTGCTTTTAGAAGAATACATCTCTGTGTTTTAATCTTCCACACCTGTAACCTGGGAATACAGGTCACTGTACAATAGTGGCTTGATTTGTGAATGTTATAATGTGCTTTGAGCTCTTCTTGTTTCAGACAGTACTGCTACCCCATTTGGTGAGCTATAATTAGTATTAGATTGTTCCCATTATGAAAACAAATTGACTTTTGACTCTGCTCCTTTACAAGAAGCATGGAAACTTAGGGTTCTCTAAACATGTAGGGAAGACAGACCTTTGCTTGTTAATTTACTGCTTCAAAGAGTTTTGTGTCTGCTCCACAACAGGGCCACAAGCAAATGTGGTAAACCTAATATTCCTAAAGTAGAGAATCTGGACCAATGGTTTAGGATTTGACTCATCTCCCAAACCAGTGAGAGCTGGGAATGAGTAACAGCTCTGGGATTTCTCTAACAGTTTATAGGAACAAAAGATATGTTTAAGCTTGTTCTATCTTTTCAATCACCCCTTTTTGTAAAGGGAATTATGTGAATGGAGTAATGAACAGAATCCTGGAGGTTCACGAGAAGTAAGAAATACCTCTGAGTCCGAGGCATGCATCATCAAGGAAAGCAAAGTGTCTGACAGCAGTTTAGAAATGAGGAAATTTGGGTTTAGAAGACCTTATGTGTCCTCGTATTGGTATATTGTCACGTAGGTTAAATGACAAATGAATATACTACTGTAATGTCATTTGTAAATAATCCAGGAGGATCCGTTCAAGTCTTGGACAAGGTGAGACACATATTGTAAGGCGGAATTGTTATTTTTGTTTACAGAAGACCATACACCTGTGACAAATTGTACAAGGTATAATAGGTCATGTTAGTATATTTTCACCAAAACTGATCAAATACTGAGCCAGGAAGAGAACTAGAAAAATATTTAATAATTTCCCAAGGCAGCTAGCTTGGCTGGTGGACCGGAGGCAGGCTGTGCTTGGCATAATTCAAAGACTCAGTAGGTGGTTTAAGATCTAGCTAAACCTCAATAAAGTAGTGAAGACCACAGTGTTTTTGAAGGGCTCTTAAAAATGAATAAGCTGGTAAAAAATTCTTTGGGCTAGATATTATAGTTTATAAAATCAACACCAAAGCTCTTTGAGCCTCCCTTACTAGAGCTGTCAAAAAGTGAGTGTGCATTAAAATTATTCAGGATATTAAAATACAAAAAATAGGCCAAATCAGATAATTTATTTTTCTTCTTCAAGTGGAAAATGTCATGCCCTAAGTAAGTCTTTCTCTTGACAAATGATTGAGGTGCTGTGCAATGAAAATCAGTAAAATTATAACTTCCTTTGGACTTTCTGAAATATGATAAGACTTTTTGAACTTACTGCATCAAAGTATTCTCAATTAAGAATAAGATTAACAGATTCCTAAACAGAATCAGATATGTGTGATTGCTATGAGAACATCCATAGATACAGTAGAGAGAATTGCTTCAATGTTTTGTTTTGTTTTTTTTTTTTTTTTTAATTTGGAAAGGGTATAAATTTTCATGCCTGAAGGTGTGTTCAAGTTCAAATGGAAAGGGTTAAGAATACATTTTCTCTTTGGACAGTCTCTTCTATCTTTGTCTGCTTTGAAGTATGTTCATTTGAAGCATCTTCCTTTGAAGTATGTGGGTCTTGCTCTTCTTAGACCCTGGATGGCCAAGCTGAAATTCTGATTGGATCAACATAGTGATTTTATTTTTACTGTAGGCTTCGATTTCTCAAGGTTATAACGGAATCACAGAATGTTAGGGGTTGGAAGGGACCTCTGTGGGTCATCTAGTCCAACCGCCCTGCCGAAGCAGGGTCACCTTACAGCAGGCTGCACAGGACCTTGTCCAGGCGGGTCTTGAATATCTCCAGAGAAGGAGAATCCATAGCCTCCCTGGGCAGCCTGTGCCAGGGCTCTGTCACCCTCAGAGAGAAGTTCTTCCTCATGTTCAGACGGAACTTCCTCTGCTTCAGTTTGTGCCCATTGCCTCTTGTCCTGTTGCTGGGCACCACTGGAAAGAATCTGGCCCCATCCTCCTGACATCCACCCTTAAGATATTTATAAGCATTTATCGGGTCCCCTCTCAGCCTTCTCTTCTTCAGGCTGAACAAGACCAGCTTCCTCAGCCTTTCCTCATAGGAGAGATACTCCAGTCCCCTCACCATCCTTGTAGCCCTCCGCTGGACTCTCTCCAGTAGCTCCTCATCTTTCTTGAAGTGGGGAGCCCAGA
>Ga0065711_1034670_pt1 | contig 23397 bp, 11 predicted proteins | sample Hoacrofraction12_FD_59098 | JGI IMG/M metagenome (GOLD analysis project Ga0065711, IMG submission 59098) | Hoatzin crop microbial communities from Cojedes, Venezuela - Epithelial fraction 12 v2 (version 2) | ecosystem: Host-associated > Birds > Digestive system > Esophagus > Crop | place...
TAGGTTCCCCCCCCCCCGCCCCGATTTACAGTGCTGATCATCCTAATTTTTCTCTTATGCTTGAACTCTGTTTATTTAAATCAATGTAGAAGTCAGTGTTACCTCTCTATTCTGGTTTAATTGATTGCATTAGCTAGCAGCTATTCAACCAAACCGTATTTTCCTGCTGGCTGGTCGAGCAGATTGTACGCCACCTGAAAATCCAGAAGAGAAAGACAACAACACAGGACTGTACTTTATTCTAGAATTTTAAGGTAGACTACTAATGCTACAAGTTCCTGCCCTATACTGTGTAGGAGATATGTTAAAAATGAACAAAGATGTGTTTCTGGCACTCATTTGGGAAAATTTTGGAAGACTTACTAATTTAATTAAGTAATTGTCTGAGGTGGTCAGAACTTACACCATCAAATGACAAGTGTGTGTCATCAGTTTAAGAGGTCATTTGAAGAGGATTTCTGGCTTTAAGACTGTGTGCAGTGTGTTCAGATATTCATTAGTTGGTTGTAATTGTCTAGAGTAAAGACAACTGCTTTCTGCGAAGGTTTTGCATTTCATTACACAGAAAATATTCATATCTGCATTAAGTAGAGCTCAGTGTTCAATCAGAGTGATTCTGGAATGAGAGAAGAGCCTCAAATAAGGGAAATTAGATGGCTGAGAGAATTCTCTGATGCGTGAGAAAATGGATATTCCTTTGAAGCAATAAGGGCAAGTAAGGGACGTGTGTGCTGGTAGATGGGAGGGACAAAGGGTATCACACTCAGTTTTACTGCAAGAAGTAGCTTCTAGTTCAGCTGCAATTGGTGGTGTTTTGTGTGGCATCGGTCTTCAGTCTCAGGAAAGCCTTGCAAAGAGAAGAAGAAACTAAGTATGAGATATATCTATGTGTAGTTTGCATTTGAGGAGGTACTCTGAGTTACTTGTAGAAGATGAAAGCCGTGAAACGAGGACTGAAGGATGTCATACAACCGTAAATAAGCCTATTCAATTAATAGAATTATATATAGAAGATTCAGGATGGTTTTTGTACTAATGTTTAACAGTTATATATTGGTTCTTGAAAAGATTTTGGCGATATTATGGATATAAAGGCAAGGATAGGAAGCTTTTCTAATATTGCTTTAGGTAAGACTTTAATTCATAGGAAAATGGGGAGGAAGAAAGAGTTTATTGTTTCCAGAGTCTCTTTGTTTTGTTAGTCTGATCTTGGAAAAAACCCTGGAGGTTAAAGTTCTTTGAAGTTAGGTTGTCCAATTACTAAATAATCAAACCTTTATGGGGAGAAGATGCATGTTTTTCCACAGCTGTATACTGATGAGTGGTCCTTTCTCTTACGGCAAAGAGACTTTATGAAATCCTTGCTGATAGGGGAATGCACTTACATATATCATAGATTGAATAATTTAGTATCTTTGGGAAATGCAAACTGAAACAAAAACTGGGGTTGCATAATTGGAATATGTGTAGAGATTGTAGGAGGCTGAAATGAGAAACGGATATGTGGGGCTGGGGGAGGATCTCGGATGCTTCTCCTCATACTGTTTTTGTTCATGTCATGCTAAAACTTGTTCTGAGAGAAAAAGGATTCTACTGCAAGGAAGTGATTGTGCTATACCTGTACTGGGCAAGCGTCTGGAGCAGGCAGTCAGTACTCCCTGTCAGAACGGGAGTAATGTGATGTGATATTGTCACCGGTCTTGTGAGAAGTTGGATAATATCTCTATCTCTATTATTGCTAGTAAGTTTTTTCTATTCCTTTTAAATGTGGGATTGATTAAAGATACTTTTTTTTTTTGTAGTTACTAGATTTTATAACAACTAACCCTGATTAACTAATCCTGATTTATATGTCAAAATACTGACCTAAAGGAAGTTTTAACTATTTATTGGACAAAATACTTCCATTCTGTTTTACTTGCACATAAGATTATTGAAAGCATCATCAGTGTTGGTTGTGGTATTTGGAAGTGAAGGGAGAGTTCCTGAGTTTTCAGTTATACTCACTTTTAAGGGTTGCCTGTGTAGTATTTCTGATTTGTGTGGTTCTTCAGGACTCATGTTGTGTCAGGTGGAAGTATTAAAGTTTGGGTGGGCAACCCAAAGAATTTAATTAAATTTGGTAGTTGGTTTTATTGCATGGCAAACATACGTAGAAGTACATTAATTTTGTGGATAAAGTTTTGTTTAATAAACATTGGGCAATGTTAATACCTTTTTTCCTTGAGGGTTCATATTGTTGTCTTAAATATTACCAGTAGAAGTTGTAGCTATATTAAATCTGCTGCCTTTTTGGAACAGGGTATTCTCATAAAAACACGAACATGATTGTGGAAATACGGCTTTGCTAGGCCAATTTCTGTAGTATTATATGCAAGTAGTGACAGTCATCATCATAACATTGCTATGTAAACGAATTTTGACAGGATGGGGGGGCGGGAAGTAAGAAATATCCTGCAGTAGATGGTGTTGATATATTTAACTATTGATACTTGCTTTTTTAAGACTGTGATATTGTAGTTTCATTAAGCAACGGTAGTACTCTACTGCTGAAGCTTTGTCTCGTCTCCCCCTGCACAAAAGGATGGCAGAGAAGGAAACCGCAACCCTGCTTGAGGTCACCCGGCAAGCTAGTGCTGAGCCAAGCCTAGCAACCAGGTTATCAGCACTGTGTCCAAGGCTCTGCTGGTAGTGATAGGAGGCTCTGCATCTCTACTTCAATTCAAATGTATTTTCATGAATATTTTTGTTGTCCCCTTTTATTACCTTGATCTTGTAAAAGTGCTTGTGAAGTGAAATGGAAAGCATTTACTTTCAGTATAGGAAATGCAACATAGTTACCAGTCTGCTGGAATAAATCGAAGTGATGAGTAAGTTAACTCAGCTGAAGGTACTTGCAAAATGGTAGCAGTGTATGAGGAAGTAGATATTTGAAGCAAAGAGAAGTCCTAGCTGGAAGATGATTCATGCTGACAGAAGTACTAGAGAATAGTTTTGTCACTAGTTAATGGCCTGTTTTTTGACCATCATATTATTGCTTATAAATCCATAACACAAGTCCAGTTCTAGGAGTGGTGGTGTTTTACTTCTGCTGAAGGCCAGTTAACACGTCTCCCCAGACTTTGTTCTGTAACGTCCTACAGCAAGACAGGCGCTGAATGGGAGGAGGAGCTGGAGACAAGTGAAAAAGTTTACTTCACCATAATAATAATTTTTCTTCTTCTTCCTCTGAAAAAGCCTGCTCTCTGTTCATTCAGAAAACCTTTAAACGTTTAGTAAAACACTTTTTTTTAAAGTTCCTACATTCTATATGAGAAGTACATTTTTTTGCTGTGATTTTGAACTGTTGCCTGGGGTGTTTTCTTTGCTTAGTAGGTGTACTCAAATGGTCCTTAATGAAAATCTTTTCTAAAGATTATAGTTAGTCAGTACCACCTATCTTTACAGCATATGCCTATATAAATTAGCTTGCTGTCTGCCTTCAGTCCATTCTTCCTTTGAAAAGTCAGTCATACTTTGATTTGAATATTGAACTGTATAGTTGGAATGTTGCTTAGTTTTGGCACTAACATACAGAGATATGAAAGAGTGGGAATTCTTAATTACTGAGCTGTTTACATAAACTGTCTGAGGGAAAAATGAGATCTTCACCTCAAACAAAAATTGTCATGCGTGATAGTTTACCAGCTTTCTCAAAAGATACTAGATATTTTTAAAATTAGATTTTTGTTTTTTAATGCTGTACTCTGAGCAGTCAGTAATTGCAGGAGTGGGTTTTTTGTGTATGTTTTTGCTTTCTTGAACCCTAGGGCATGCAGAGTTCTGAGGAACATTCCATGTGATCTGACTGCTAGCGGTCCCCAAAAAACCACTTCACAAATCCTTACGTTACCAGCTCCCGAGCAAGCCTGTTCAGCTAAACGACAATATACATTATAGCTCATTGTATAACCTGTAGTATGTGTATTGTTCCTATCCTGAACAGTAGATACTCAGGGGTTTTTAGGGCTGTCACCTCACAGGAATGTGATGTCTTCAGTGTGAGCCAGGTGCTATGTCAGTGGTGCTAGCACAAGGCAGGTGACATTAAAAGAAATGGAGTGGAGAATTTGGTGTGAAACTCCAAAGCGGACAATGTAATTTAAAAGAGTGAAGGAACAGATGAACCAAAAAGCATCGAGGGACGAGAAACCACGTGTCTCCATCTCCAGCTTGCTAATTGTACTTTCATAGAGTTGTGCAACTGGAATTAATTCAGTTCTTGAATGGAGATGCAGAGCTAAGAAGTCAATTGGAGGTGAAAACGAAGTTAAGGTGTTTGATAAACTACAGCTCTGGCTGTGGTTTAGAAAGGTGATGTTGGGGATGCTTAATTTGGCTCAGGCAGACCCCAGCAGTCTGATGTCATTCTTTGAGCTATGCCAGCATAGTGGTCTGTGTGACCGCATGAAGAACCAGAACTGGTCCTCATCTAGCTGGTGAAAACACTCCTTGAAGGGCTTTTTTCCCCCAGGAATTAAAATGCATTGGATTTCCAGCCCATCTCTCACTACGCAGTTGCCTGAACTGTCGTAGAGGAATGGTGATGCAAAGGTGAGGATAAGCTGAAAAAACAGAAAGCATTTAAGCTGGAATGACTGCTGAACAAATTAGTATGAAATTATATCCTCCGTCTGTCAGAGTGAGCAGCAGAGTGCACCATCTGTGCTTTCTTTAGAAGAAGAAAGATGTTAGGCTCTCCTTAAAACTCAGAATGAATAGACCATTCAGCCTTGTCTCTTACTTAGCTTGTACTGGTCTCTGAAGATAAAGTGATCCTGTAGAAGGATCAGACTTGTTCAAAAGCCTCTGAGTGCTTTTTGTTAGCTAACTCCTGCTTATTTATTTATTATACCATCTGTCCCAGTATCCAGACAGTTGTATTTAGCAATGAAGTGGTGGTCTTGGCTTGCTGTCATAAATTTTGTAGGATAAAACATACTTTTTGACCTGGTACATACCTTTAAGTTGCCAATGTCTGTTAGCACGGTTGTTAAGAATCTTTGCTTGCAGAGAGAAATTTGTCAGAGAACAGGCCACATGACTTGGTAGATGAACTTTGCTTTCTTGAAAGCCTTTGGTATAATCAAGGTGCATTTCCTGGCAAAAATGCGTGAGAGGCACTAGAACAACCGTGCTAATTGTTAGCGGGTGATTGTGTGTGGCTCTCTTGCATGTATGGCCATAAAAGAAGCATGTAACTTACCAGAGTAGCTTGGCCAGGTTGTGCTAGCTTGGCTTGCTTTTGGCTGTGTTCTGCAGAATTTACAGAGAACGTGATTTGCTGACAGTGTGTGCTCTAGAACAGAGTTTGAGGCTATCAGAACAGGTTTTCTGGTAGCTGGTTGGAATGGCCAGTGCAGGCAAAGCTACGTGGCTGGTTTCCAGTGGTGCTAGCAAAAGAAAGAGTTGGGAAAGACACTGGCAGAAGGGTTTTAGAGTGGCAGTCTGAACTCAGCTACTGCAGCATGAGGTAATACCTTGTTCAAAAAGACTGTTAAATACTCTTAAAGACTAAATGGGTGGAAGCTTGAATTTTTCATTTGTACTGTATTTTCAGTACAAAATAGTTACAGTTGGTAAATGGCCATTGTATGACCATTTCTTTTTAGTTTTTGTTCCTTGTTATTAATTTTTAGGTCGATGTGTTTCGTGCTGAGAAGCAGCAGATCTGGGGGGAGGGAGTATATTAGATGAGGCAAGTGGTAGTGGTATATAGCACCTTTTAACCAGCAACACAGCTGCTGCTGGATTGTGTCTACTTCTAAAAGTCCATGAAAGGCTGCAGCATGGTGCAGACAGCAAACAGCCTGGCTGCTTGGGAGCTGCAGTCATGGCTTAATGGGCATAAAAGCCTTCCACCTGTCAGGCAGGGGAGATGACAAAAGAGGATGTGTGACTTTGGAAATTTTAAAGCAGAAAAGTTTTCCTGATGAGCAATATGGCAGATGTTTCTACTTACTGATAACTTAATTATTAATTACCATTGCAGTTAAATCTCTTACGTTAAAAATAATATAGATTTATATCTGTGGTTATCTCTTGGAGATACTTCAAGCAATAATAGTACATCCAGGGCAACATCATGTACTTGGGTGTGGGGACGCAACACTTGCTGAAAAGAATAAATAAGGAAGACACAATCTCTGTAGTACACTTCCTGCTTTTATCTTCCAGAAGTAAGTTCTTACATTACTTTTTAACTGTAGGGTACGATATATAATATACACTTCTGTAATTTTCAGTATTCTTGTCTTTATGACCACAGTGGGAAGCAATACTACGCGGTTTTGAGTAAAAGGACCTTTTTGTATAGCCTTTAAACAGGGCACTTGTTTGTCACAAGTCTGAGGCAGATCACCTGTCCTTGATGTCTCACAGGTGGTCTCTTCATGTTTTTGAATGACTTTCACAGTTCATATGGCAAACAACTTTTACATTTTGATATTTGAGACGGGGGAGATCACATTACAACTCCATCACTTTAACTAGTTTGGTGGAATCTCAGCAAGAAATTACTGTTTGCTTTGGTACCTTTTCAGAACTTGATACATTTGTATTGTTTTTAATTCTGCTTGCTTATAAATTCCATTATCTTAAGTGTAGCTATAGTCTAAATAATTTCCTGGTTTATTGCCCATTTTTACATAAACAGTGCATTCATGATCTGCTGTATTCCATTCCACACTACTTCATCCTTCACTTCTGTTAATTCTTTTTAAATATTTTTGTACTGTAAATACTTTCATGAGGAAAATGGAAAAGCCTCTCTGTTTTTAGAAGAAAGACTTAGCATATGCAGTTATTTGAAAGATGCATGATGTAGAATTGCCCATCAGTAAAAGCTGAAGATAAATTTGCATGTCTTTCTCTTTTGCATTTCTTGTGCTTCACAGAATGCACAGTTAGTACATTCGTGTTATGCCTCTGTTATTTTGGACACAATACTTCACCTATCCAAAAAGGAAGGTCTTTGATCCAAGTTGACAAGCTAAAATATGAGTAAATCTCGATGTGACCCATAGAAACATATTTTATGTTCCTTTTCTCGATATGGTGATAAGCTTCTGATGTTTTTTTCTCCTGTTCTTCTCCCCCCTGTCCCTGCCCCCCATTTCCAGTGTTCTATTTAGGTGAGTGTTTTAGTTTTTTGAGCCATTTCTGTTTCCCCAAGAGTACTTCTTTATTGTTTTAAGAAAATCTCAGACTTGGAGTGCTTTTCAAAGCTTTTGTCAAGTTCCATCATATGTAAAATTTGTTTTGCATTTCTGTGAAGCCTTGTCATCTATGTGAAATAAATCCATTCTGCAAATAAGTAAGGTAACATTTGTTGCAGTTTTTATTTGCTGTATTATGTTGATTTTGAGCTTGTTTGGCTTAAAAAGCTGGAGTAAACAGATCCTATGATGTTATGTGATGGCTGGCCTTTTTCCTTGGTTTTGTGCTTTTTTGCAAACTTAGGAGCTCAGATCATTAATTTATGGTTTGTCTTTGCTTTTAGGTCCTACATTGCCTCGACAGAATTCACAGCTTCCCTCTCAAGTACAAAATGGTCCATCACAAGAAGAATTGGAAATCCAGAGAAGGTACGGTATTATAAATGAACAGCTGTTCAATTAAAAATGTAGTAATTCCTCACTACATTACAGAAATTAAATGTCAAGGACTTATAATTACTCTCTTGCGTTAGGGCAGCGTGTTTATGCTTGTAGTTTTAAGTAGTGCAGCTTTCCTGTGTAAAAACTTTGATTGTAGCTAGATCCTTGTTCAAGATCTCCACCCATTCGAACAATGCAATTGTTGTTGGCCTGTCATGAAAGAGTTGAAGATCAGATGGGAATCCTTGAAAGATTTCACTACTGTCATTTTCAACCAGACTGATTAATTTTCCAGTGACTGTTGTGTCTTCAGTTTTTGACACACGTTTGTAAAGAAGCAAACAGCAAGCAAGGAAGGAAGTTTTAATCTTTAGAAGTAGAAAATTAAATCATTGTGGAGGATGACAGTTTTTCTTCCTGAATGTGGATGCACGAGATTAAAATATTTTATTGGAAAGCTTGTTTGCATTTATACTATATTAGTTCTTTAGCAAAGAAACCTTCGTTTTCTGCTTTTAGTGTATACCTTTATGGAACCGTTAGTAGTTTAACTTTCAGCTGTAGCGATACTGGTGATATCGGTGCTGCCCTCAGGGAGTAGTCCCTGTTCCCCTGACCAGTCAGCACTCCTCCAAGCTAAGCTGTTCCTTCAGTGTGAAGCCACTGTACACTGTCCCATGCCCTGTGTGATATTTTTCAGACCCGTACCATTTTTAACATACGGGTTTCTTCAGTTCCTTTTAATAATCGCTCATACGTATTGATCATGTGCCCAAGTTCTGTGAACAAACTTTCTAGTTGCCGAATTCCTGCTTTTGTGGTGTGGCAAAATGGGTTAGTGCTGTAGGTTGAGTGTCTGGGATATGGGTGTATGAAATGACAAAGTCTTCTAGGATAGTGCTAATGGACTGGGTTAAGCGAAAACAACAAGACCTTGGGCTGTCTCAAGCATATACTGTCTGTGGTGCAATCCTGGATTATTTTACCATCAAAATACTCCCAGGAGATTAGCTGTTCCCTTCCAGAGGGGATGCTGGGAGGAGTTTGTCACATGCAGTACAGATGCAGGGAACAGGATCCTTGAATAAATAGGAAGTGATTGAGATTGATGGTGTAAATGCACTTAATAGCTTTCAGTGGTAACTGGAAAAATATTTTAACGTGTTGGGTGTAATTGGCACTGGAGTTTTTCTATTTTGGTATTTTTTGGTTAGTTTGTTTATGCAAAGGTGAATAGAACCAGGTTGCTAATTTGGGAATAGTTCATATTGTGGATTTGATAAACTAGCTATACATAATTGAAAAAGACTTTGACATCAAAATTGGTCATACTTGTCCATCTCTTTTCTGCAGTATGATCTTAAATCTGAACAGAGATTGCTTTAGCTGAAGGTCCCCTTGTTCAAAAACAAATAGCAAGAAACTCATTACAAATCTGTCTGATGTCTTTACATGCAAGTCTGCTGTCATGGTAAAGGTCTTTAAAAGTCTTTCAACAGAAGTGACATAAAAAAGCTTTTTTCTTTTGGTATCTCTTCTGTTCTGCAGTAATGGCTTTTAATGTTTTTACTTCCTGTCTCTTCCTTTAGAAGGCTGTATTAATTGAAATTTATAATGCTGAAATACTTTTCAGAGAAGCATTGTAGATGGACATCTCTTCAGAGAAAAAGCTGCCCTATATTAAGAGCTCTGAAGATCTCACTTGAAATTTTTTTTGTGTGTAAAGGATATATCAGATGGCATTCTTATGGCTTCACTTTCTCATTTGATTCATGTGCTCTACTTGTTTTCATCTAATGTAGTGTCCTCTTTGAAGTCTGGTCCTGGTTTGGATTTGTTTTTGCCCTAAAAAAGGATAGAGAACTGGAATGAGTGTTTACTCGTGTTGTTAGCCAGATTGTCTGTGGAAAGGCTATTGCCATTGTGTCATTAAGCCACAGAAGAACATGTAAAAACATTTCACAAATGCTTCTCTGGTCTCTTTACTACTGTAACTATATGGTTATAATACAGTTCAATTAACTGTAAGATAGAACTTCTGTAGTAACTGTCGTTCAGCTTTCAGACTGTAGTAGCAATAGTCTTACTGACGTAATATAGAGAGTAGTAAATAGATAAATAAGAGGTAAATAGTGGTAGTAGTACATAATAGGTAAAATAGTAGTAAATAGTTGGGACAAAAAAGTTTAGGTGTATATTACTTTGTACCATGTACAGCAGTGACATTTCCAGTCTCAATAAAGGGTAAAGGCAGTGTGGGCAGAGCTGAATTCTGTGGGGAGCAGTAAGACTACAGGGAATGCAAGAGAAGGGAATAAATGTTACTGTGTAGGAAGGAAGATGGGGTTTGTGACAGATCAGTAGAAAGGCAGGCTTTGCTAAGTCTGTTTGTGAAATGTGTGTCTGTGGGCTGGGGGTTTTGTTTAAGATGTGGCTTGGTAAGAGGTGTCTTCAAGTGCTGGTCTCATGCTTCCTCTTAAGTGTACCTGGATTCAGTAGTGTTTGACCAACTCCCATGCTGGTTCAGAAAAATATTTTCTGAAATTATTCTGAGTCTGAGAAAAAAAAAACAACTACTTCCATAAAAATTAAAGTTGAAAAAGGGACCCTGTGGAAGTCATGTAGTCCAACCCTCTGCTCAAAACAGGACTAACTTCAAAGTTAAATTATGTGGCTTGTAGCTTCAGGGTTTTCCTGCGCACAAATAGAAACATTTCCTCAGAAATGTTTTGCCAAATGAGTGACCAGTGAAGAATGGTGTATTAAAGAGAGCTCTTCAAGTGATCTAATGTTTTCCTTGACTTTTATCACTGGTGTTCAAAAATCTTGGGGAAATTGGGAACTGAAGAATTGAATTAGATCATTGCCAGCGAAAGTATATTATTTTGGTTCAAAGATTTTTCTCTGTTATGGAGAACATCTAGATGTCTTACATTTTTGAGTAAAAGTGCTAAAGGAGTAATATTACTTTATTTATTTTGCTGCAGAGCTTGTTACTTCAGTATTTGAATTGTTGACTGTGCAGTGATGACAGTCTGTAAAGTCACTAGGACCAGATGTGTCATCTAAAACACTGAGGTTTTTATGAGGCCAAGATTACACGAGGCAGTCAATGAAATTGTGTTGTCTGGTGAATTGATAACTTTGTCTTTTAAGAAGCCTTAACACATGGTGTATGCTTTCCCTGTCAAGGGAGTACTTGAAGATAACTGTAATTTTCCTTAACTTGCACTCATTTAAGTACAGTAATAACAAGCTTTAAAACACTCCAGCTTCCATTTTTGATCCTCAAAAACGAAGGGATTTTTTTGTTAATATGAGTTATTTTTCATTTTGGCAGAGTGGTAGTCAGGCAGTGTTTGTAAATTCCACTGGTTGTTTGATAATGAGCCAACTTCAGTTGAAATACGTATTTGTTAATAACTTCAGAGTTACTTAATGTCAAATACCATTTTAAAATATAAAATTAGTTCATGGCATGCCTCTGTGTGCTACTTGTGCATGTAAATTTACCTTCTCTTCCAGCCATGGTAAATATATTGTCAGGAATATGAGTCACTGAGCTGGTATCTAATATGACACTTGGGAATTTAATGAGTTAATGTTTATAAATAACTTCAAAATCATCACTGCTTCATAAATAAAGAGACCAAGAACACCAGAAACAGAGAAGTGGATCGATTGTAAGGAACAATGAAGGTATACAAGCCGCCTGTTGTCCTTCAGGGACGTAATGGACCAAAACTTGACCGACTTTTGTCGTGAGTACTCAATAATGTTAGAAGTTCGCATAAATGCAACAGCAGAATATTAGGGGGTTTTGTCACTGTTAAATACTTCAAGTCTGGTTACAGCTTTAGTTTACGTGATGGATTGGGATGATACTGTTAAAGAAAACTTGATATGTGGCTGTGCTGGAAAGTAGTATTGATATGGTGTGGTTTTCATGACGTTGTTTGGAAGGCTTCTTAGCTTGAGATAGTGCAATTTCAGAAGCTGCCAAGGGTAGCAGTTGTTTACTGATAGACTTAAAGGAACGCTTTTTATTTTACAGAGTAAAAGTATTTTTTCTGAGATTTTGATAATCTTAATTTTTCACTACAGTAAAAGAATTCTCCCCCCATAAATTATTACATATCTAGTTAAAGGAAGGAAAGTTTGCCCATCACTTTGTGTCCCCAGTAGCCTGGTTTCTACTGATTTCCCACAGCCTGTGACCTATCCCTAGTTAGTAGCCAGATATACTGTTTCCAGTCTTCCTTTTGCTTTTGAAATTGTGCCATTTATCAGACAGCTTTTTCTGAGGAAGCAGGATTTCTTTAAAGGCGTATGGATTGATTAGATTATAACTAAGAAAACAGTTCTAACCTGAGATAGGCATATGAATACGATATAATAGTTGGCTTTTTGGGTTAGGATATGAGTGCTCAGTAGAATACTGTCGTATGATTGTATCGTGTGCTGTGTGTTAAAAAATCTGGATGAAGTTTGCATCCCAGAGACATGATTTACATGGAATCAGAGGGTTTTTTTAATGCCTAAGCTAAGGGTTTCCAACAGGTCAAAGTCACATCAGTGTAAACTTTTCAAGTTGAGCTTGCTGAGATAGTTTCATGAGACAGCCTGCAGCCATTTGGGTCGTTCCAGCCTCTGCATTGCATAATAAGATGACAGAAGGAGACAGAAGCAAAAGACCCATCAGTATTGTTTATTTTGTCTTACAGACTTCACTGTTTTTCTTGCCCTCAAAGTTTCTGGGAAACAGTTGACTTTTGTTTTTTAGTCTCTCTCATTTTCTTTCCATTCACAGTTTCTTCCCATTCACAGTAAATTTTTCCTTAGTTCTGTCAAGCCTAGCTTTCAGAGAATGAATAACTGGCTTTATAGAGAGGTAATGTGTACTGTCTGGTTACAGTACTGAATAGCTATAGAAGTTGGGTAACATCTCATGTTTAGCAGACTGAGAAGAGCACTCTTCCATTAAGCAGTCTTTTGACTACATTGCAGCAATTGAGGCAGCAATTTTGCTAGTTGAATATGGATGTTGCTTGAAGAATGGTTCTGACAAGTATTTTAGTTGACACTTTAAAAAATGTCTCTTTGAAACCTTAGCCTTTCTGCAAAGGTTTCAGTTCTGTGGTTTTTCTTCTGTTTAATGCAAAACATGAAATTGAGATTAGAAATTGTTCTACACTTTTCCAGATTTTTGGTTATTGTGGTTCCCTTTTATTAAATTAGTTCTATCCTGACCATACTTACTAGAAAACCACTGAGGGAGATGCCAATGGAAGTAGGTTTTTCTACTATTGAGAATCTTTGTTTTTGTTCTAAAATGGCATGTGCACAGATGACTTCCTGCAATCTCACTTCTGCCAGATATGTAAACTAACAGAACGCTTGAACTTAAGTTGAAGAGATCCAGGTGAGGAAAACAAGGCTTGATGAGGTTTGATTGAAGAGCATTAATAGATCCCTTTTTCTAGTAGAAATTCTGTATCTAAGAACCTTTAGTTGCCTCTTCATGTGTGTGTTGTGGTGATTGATAACCAGTTTTTGCTTAACTCATAAAACCTAGTTATGTCGCTTATTTTCTGATTTCCAGCTAATGCGGTTTGAACTTATAACATAAAAGCTTGTTGTTAGACCTTAAATCCCTTTTGATCAAGGAAATGAAAGCCTGTTAGTTTGGCCTTGCTAATGTGAAAAGCTTCAGAACTACTTTTGAAGAAAAGAATAATTAACCAGATAAAACATAGCACAGTAAACTGTACCCAGACAATATTTTCTTTTGCAAAAGCAGAAAGGCTGTTCATGTGGTGTTCCTGGGATTTAGTAAAGCATTTGACAGATAGCAAGAGGGAAGTTAAGGTGGAAGAGGGGAGGATTGCTGTGGAAGTGTGAGGAGCATAGGAACAGACAGTTCCTCCTGCATCATTGAGACTGGAAACGGTCAAATTTTACTTGATATTTTGCTGAACAAAGCAAGTCCTTGCTGCTGATGCGAGTTGAGATACATGAGTACAAAGGAGAACAGAAGGAGTTTGATGATGTTGCAGGTCTTGATGATCAAAATGGAGTGAGAAATAATACATAGCTGATGTCCTGTTTTTAGACATTCTTAGGGGGTGAAAAAAACCCCAACCTGTAGTGTTTAGGATGTCTTAATACTAGTGTACAGGCAAAATCAAATTGACAGTGTGAGTGTTATATGCAGTGATGGTGAAACAGGGGAAAGCTGCTTGAACATTGGAAATAGCTATAATGACCTCTAGATTCGTGTAGTGTTTCAAAATCATGATTCATGTAGTCAGTTAAATGACTTTATGATTTTGCACTAAATTAAGTGTAAAGTCATCTTTGATACACACTGAAAAAAAAAATTGAAGCAATCTCACCTTTCACTAGTATTTAAAGAACCAAAGGTCCACCCCCTGTTGAAATTGGGAGTAATTGTCAGTTCCAGAGCATACACATAAACTCGCTTCACAAACCTCTTGCCTTTGAACAGTCAGACTTTGCACATCTTCTAAGTGACTGTTTCTTGTTCATTTTATCAAGTTGACTAGCTCTGGTCTGGGTTTCTCTGAAACTATGTGTGATTTGCTCGGATAGAAGCTGTCCAGACGGTCTGGCACTTCAAAAATGTTTGTTTAAAAATAATAACTAAATAAAACTAACTGGGTAAGAGTTTTAGTGAGAACATACAGCAAGAGTTCAGTTTAGATGATGCAAAGTGAAGTTCATGCAACTGAAAGAGCTTAGGAAGATGCCAAGAGGTTAAATATTGATCGCTTCTGCCGAGGTGCATGAAGTGTATTTTTTATTCGTGAATCATAGGTTGGAAAAGACCTCTAAGATAATCAAGTCCAAACATCAACCCAACACCACCATGCATACTAGACCATATCCCAAAGTGCCACATCTACATGTTTTTTTGAACACTTCCAGGGATGGTGACTCAACCACCTCCCTGAGCAGCCTATTCCAATATGTCTGGGCCTGATCGCCTGGTTGTCCTTCACAAGCCCGGTGAGCACACTCAGGATGAACCGCTACATAATCTTCCCTGGCACAGAGGTCAAGCTGACAGGCCTGTAGTTCCCGTGATCCTCCTTCTGGCCCTTCTTGTAGATGGGTGTTACACTGGCAATCCTCCAGTCGTTTGGGACCTCCCCTGTTAGCCAGGACTGCTGATAGATGATGGAGAGTGGCTTGGCCAGCTCCTCCGCCAGCTCCCTCAGCACTCTGGGGTGGATCCCAACCGGCCCTATAGACTTGTAAGTGTCCAGGGGGCATAGCAGGTCATTCACTGCTTCCTCCTGGATTATGGGAGGTGTATTCTGCTCTCCTTCCCTACCTTCCAGCACTGGGGGCTGACAACCCTGGGAATAACCAGTGTGACTATCAAAGCCTGAGGCAAAGAAGGCATTAAGTACCTCAGCCTTTTCTTCATCCTTGTTGGCAACATTCCCTCCCCCCCACCGTTCAGTAAGGGATGGAGATTCTCCCTGGCCCTCTTTTTGTATTTGTAAAAACATTTTTTTGTTGTCCCTTACGATAGTGGCCAGCCTGAGTTCTAGCTGGGCTTTTGCCTTTCTAATTTCCCGTCTGCATGACCTAACGAAAACCCTGTACTCCTCTGGAGTCGTCTGCCCTTTCTTCCATAGGTGGTAGACCCTCCTTTTTTTCCCTGAGTCCCAGCAAGAGCTCCCTGTTCAGCCAGGCTGGTTGTCTTCCCTGATGGTTCATGTTGCGGCACATGGGGTCAGCCTGCTCCTGTACCTTTAAGACTTCCTCCTTGAAGAATGTCTAGCCTTCCTGGACCTCTTTGCCCTTCAGCACTCTCTCACAGGAGATTCGGTCAGCCAGTGTCCTGAACAGTCCAAAGTCTGCCCTCCGAAAGTCCATGGTGGTGGTTTTGCTGGCTGCCTCTTTACCTCACCATGAACCAAGAACTCTGTCATTTCATGGTCGCTAAGCCCAAGATGGCCTCCGACCATCACATCTCCCACCAGTCCTTCTCTGTTAGTAAAGAGCAGGTCTAGCAAGGCACCTCCCCTGGTAGGCACGCTTACCAGGTGCGTCAGGAAGTTCTCTTCCACACACTCCGGGAACCTCCTAGACTGTTTCCTCTCTGCTGTGTTGTATTTCCAGCAGATGTCTGGTAAGTTAGTCCCCCATGAGAACAAGGGCTAGTGATTGTGAGACTTCTGCCAGCCTCTTGTAGAAAATGTCATCTACCTCTTCATCCTGGTTGGGTGATCTGTAACAGACCCCCAGCAGGATGTCTGCCTCGTTGGCTTTCCCCCTCGTCTTTACCCATAAGCGTTTGACCTTGTCATCACAGTCATCGAGCTCAATACAATCGAAGCAGTCCCTAACATACGGCATCACCCCATCACCTCTTTCCTCACCTATCCCTGCTGAAGAGCTTACAGCCATCCATCACAGCACTCCAGTCATGAGGGTCATCCCACCATGTTTATGTGATGGCAGCCAAGTCATAGGTGTGAAGACTCTTGGTCTCGGTGGAGGCTGCCTGTGTTTGATGTAAATTTGCAATCTGTATTGACACCATTTAGACTATATTTTCTCTTTGTAAATGAATTACAAAATTTTGGGGGTGATGTGTGTTCATTCCACGGTAGGTAAGAATTAATATGTAGGTCTTAAGATACTCTCCTGTATGGTCCCATAAACCTACTGAATACAAGAGCTCTGTGGTAAATGCTGAATTTTGGCATGATGAATAAATGTTTTATATTAAAGGTGGAAGTGCAAGTTTAATATTGATATCCAGCTTTTATTCTTCGAATATGTTCCTGCAAATCTGAAGGGCCGTAGCAGACGCACCTTTTCCTTGTCTGACTTGTGCAGAAGATTAGAGGATTAAGCTATTAAAACTCCAACTGGCAGCTAAGTTCAAAAGAATCAACATGTTAGCTCTTTAATTTCTTTCTATAAACAGTTGTAACAGTGATAAAGTAGGTTGACTGTATCTAGTGAAATTGATGTCCATAGAGCACAAGTAGTTCCTTTCAGTCAGAAGGTAGCTGCTCTTGTGCAGACGACAACGCGCTTTGGATGGAGCTGAGGTCACCCTGCATCTGGTGCCGGCGCCGCTCACTCAGCTGCGCGTTCATTGTGTCGCCTGTTTGCAGCCAGCTGCTCTGTTTGGTGCAGTGACTCAGCGGTGGGAGGAGGAGAGCCATCATGTGAGATGTATTCTAGTAGGTAGTGACTGTTGGATTAGATAATGGTATCTGTGCCCACATGCACGGGCTTTCAGTGTTTTGGAATAAAGCTCCAAACATTACTGTCTTGTTTGTTGCTCTGTAGATTGAGGCAGGGTTAGAGGAGCTGGTGCAAGAGCTCGGAGCAGCCCTGAAAGCGCAGGAATACAGAGACTCCAGGACTGGAATACTACAGTCTCTCTCTCGTAATGCTAGTCATTGCAATGCAACTTTTCAAACTGGTAAATGTATTTTAACGGTTAAACATATTTTGTGTTTGTATTTAATTGGTAAATTAAGTTTAATGGCCAGATCAACAGCACCTGTTGAAGAACTCCATTGGTTTGGATTGATGAATCCAGATTTAATTACGGTTGATATTATACACTTGCCTTTAGAGCCTTGACATGATAACGTTATTCCTAGATTGCTTGTTTATGTTGGGTTATAAAATTTACATTTAAAAAAAACAGCCTAGTGAAGCACAGAATGAAAGATGCATACATGGTTGAATAGTGTTGTATAATCGCGTTTGGTTTCTTATACTGAATGTCTTAATAGTAATGTTCAGACTAGTTAGTACAGAATATATTACTGCAGTGTTTTAAGCTAGCAATGGTCTAGCAACCTTCATGTTGCTTTTTAGGTGTCATCGTTGTGCCTGTGTTCTGCTACACCATGTCTGTTGTTTTAGAATAGGTAACAACACAAGCAAGAAACTATTTTTCAAAGAGCAAAGAACACCGTGTGAGAGACAGACCTGAAAGTCTCCCCTCAAGAGAATCTGTTTTATGAATTATTTTTTTTAATTCAGTGTTATATTTTTAGTGGCTCAAGTGTTGGGTTTTTGGTGTCTTTTTTCAATGTGCTTATCAGGGATATATTTTTTTTCCCCATCGCTGTTGTTGCATCTTTAAGCAGACAAAATGGGGATAGTATTCCTATTGATCTTTCTGAGTGATTTGATGCTCTGCTTTGACACCGAGTTATTCAGCCATGAAAGAATGGAATATGAAATTGGTATGTTCATAAATGATGACTAACAGCTGTCAGATACTCTGTATTATCTGCCTGCAGCTGACCTCTTCACTCAATGCAGCAATTACTTCAGTCAGGTCTGTTCCTCAAGATATTAATTTTCTGCAGTCTTTGTCTTGGATCTTTGTTTTCTAAAGAGAGTTTTAAAATTAAATACTTCAAACCAGTTTCTGTTCATCTTGGAATGCCTATGAACGTAGTGCCTGTTGAATTTGGATGTGATGCAAAGATGCTTCTGTCTGTAGCATTCATGGAAATACTTCTGTTTTTAATGTATCTGCCTTTGTGACAAGAAGCCTTTCGGGTTTGTGGCTGAATTCTGTTATTCAGGTTGATAGGTGGCCTTCTCGATGTGGTTTCCTATCATCTTTTTAGGAAAAAATGTAACGGCTTGATCTCATGTCTCCAAGACCAAAGCAAGCCAGTGTTAGAATCCTGAAGATTTATGTGATAGTACAGAAAAACTTCCACCGGAGGAAACAAGGTGACCTGCCAGAGCAGACAGCTATTTGTTTTCGCAGGCTGTTTCAGCAATGGATTTGTTAAATGTAGGTTTTTTCTCTTGGTGCTCTTGTGACAGCAGTGCTGTTTTTTGACCCAATGAGAGTTGCTTAATGTTGAGGCATACTGTCTCTGGTGGAAGGACAATCTTTCCATAAAGTGAGACATTTGCAGTAATTGTTCTGCAGATGACCAAGATATGGGCTTAAATGGGAGAAGTGTTCCAGAAAAGGACAAGTTATCTCTGGATATTAAGTCTGCTCTGACACAGAATATTGTTTTGCCAGTAAACACTGAAGTTTCATAATCTAGTTGTGATCTTTGTCTTCCGTTCAACCCATAAGGTAAATGGTTATATTTTAAGAGAATTGATTGAAGTTTCAGTTCTTTTGATTGACTATGTTGAAGTCTTTAGTGAAGAGTTGATCACCACTGCGTGTAATGCTTCCACTGTCAATTTGATTTTCCCCGTACACTAGCTTTAAGACATCCCAAACATCAGTAATTGGTCTACAGGTTGGTCCTGCTCCCACCCCAATGTCTAAATTTAGGGCACCAGCTATATATTATTTCTCATTCCATTTTGATTATCAACAAAGATGTGAAGGTATTGGGTAATATTAATTTGGGATAGCTTTCTGATTGCCATGTGTGATGATCTTCTGAATGCAGTGATGTTACTTGCTAAAGGCATGATAGAAAGTGATCTTGGTGTACATGCAGTGGTGGCTCATTTCATATAAAATCAAGAGCTGAGACAGTAGCACTTCTTAATTCTTATTCCCTTTTATAGAATCATAAAATCATTTAGGTTGAAAGACCTTTAAGATCATCAAGTCCAGCTGTTAACCTGACACTGCCAAGTCCACCACTAAATTGTGTCGCTAAGTGCCGCATTTGCATACCTTTAGAGGTATTTTTAGAGGTATGTTGAATACCTCTAGGGATGGTGACTCAGCCACCTCCCTGGACAGCCTGTTCCAATGCTTGACTAACCTGAAGGTGAAGAAATGTTTGCTAATATCCAATCTAAACCTCCCCTGATGCAACTTGAGGCCATTACCTCTCATTCTATCACTAGTTACTTGGGAGAAGAGACCAACACCTGCCTCACTACAATCTCCTGTCAAGTAGTTGTAGAGAGTGATAAGGTCTCCCCTCAGCCTCCTCTCCTCCAGACTAAACAACCCCAGTTCCCTCAACCACTCATAACACTTGTTCTCTACACTCTTCACCAGCCTCATTGCTCTTCTCTGGACGCACTTCAGCACCTCAATGTCCTTCTTGTAGTGAGGGGCCCAAAACTGAACACAGTACTCAAGGTGCAGCCTCACCCGTGCTGAGTACAGGGGGATGATCACTGCCCTACTCCTGCTGGCCACACTACTCCTGATACAAGCCAGGATGCTGCTGGCCTTCTTGGCCACCTGGGCACACTGCCAGGTTCATGTTCAGCTGGCTGTCAACCAGCACCCCCAGTTCCTTTTCTGCCAGGCAGCTTTCCAGCCACTCCTCCCCAAGCCTGTAGCGTTGCATGGTGGTGTTGTGACCCAAGTGCAGGACCCGGCACTTGGCCTTGTTGAACCTCATACAGATGGCCTTGGCCCATCGACCCAGCCTGTCCAGATCCCTCTGCAGACCCTTCCTACCCTCGAGCAGATCGACACTCCCACCCAACTTGATGTTGTCTGCAAACTTACTGAGGGTGGACCCCATCCTCTCATCCAGATCATTAAAGAAAATATTAAAGAGAACTGGCTGCAGTACTGAGCCCTGGGAGTTGTGACCGGCCACCAATTGGATTTAACTCCATTCACCACAACTCTTTGGGCCTGGCCATCCAGCCAGTTTTTTACCCAGCAAAGAGTGCACCCATCCAAGCCATAAGAAGCCAGTTTCTCCTGGAGAATGCTGTGGGAAACAGTGTTAGAGGCCTTACTAAAGTCGAGGTAAACGACATCCACAGCCTTTCCCTCATCCACTGAGCGGGTCACTTGGTCATGGAAGGAGATCAGCTTAGTCAAGCAGGCCCTGCCTTTCATAAACCCATGCTGACTGGGCCTGATCACCTCATGGTGATCTGATCTGATTCAGAACAAACTAGGAAGGCTGTGTGTGTACCTGGGTAAATTAACTACAATTCTGTTATGCAGTTTTCATGTAGGAGAAATTCTAAACGCTTTCATCTTTGCAGAATGTGGGGTTTTTTTCAGCAGGGATGCAACAGTGTATACTAAACTCTGCTTGTTGCGTTTTTCTCCTTGTGTTATTTCAAGAGTGTAGTCAATGCTCCTGATTCTTGTCTGTCCAAAGAACTGCAGGATTAATGCTGATAGAGTTCAAAGTCACACGTTAGTATTGTAAATATGATCCTTTCTTCATCTTCTGTCTGTACCTCCTCATACCTCCTTTATTGGACAAAGGTATAAGGGCAAGAAGAGGGGAAATAACTTTAAAAGCTGTTGCAGTTTCGAAGTAAGTTAATTTAAAAACAACAATAAAACTTCACTTTGGGGTGTTGGTTGGGTTTTTTTCTAAGATGCTTTTGGCATGAAAGTAATTGAAATCTAAAAAGGAAGCTTCATGAGTAGGATGCATGATAAAGCTAGCAGCTATTCTGAAGTTCTGAAGTCGACTCTGAAACTAAACCCATGTCTAACAGTATCAATGTTGTGTATGATGTGCTGTTCAGTTTTATAGCACTATTTCAACTATTCAATGTAAAGTAGCTCTTGGATTCTAGTAATACACACTTTTAAAATAATTACAATCACTTTGCCTTAGTATAATTAGCATTTCACTAAAAGATAGCTTTCTGGGACTTCTGTAGTACTTTTTTAGTTTTTTTAAAAGTTGTCGTGGTAGCTAGATACTGTGCTTTCTAAGGATGAAGGATTTTCAGGTATTACTATCACAACATTCACGAACGTTGCTGTGCTTTAGAACTACCAAAGTCTTGACATTTCAAAAATGCTTTAATTGATGTATAATGACTCTTCTTAATCCACTAATACTTCTGCATAATACAATTTTGATCTCTGACAAAACTTTAAAATAAAAATGTATTTTTTAATGCTAACTAAACAAAACTGGGGGGGTTTAGGGCAAAGAAATTAATCCTTTTTTTAATAAGCAAAATGAGTTCATAATCTTTTTATGCTACAACTGCTACACTTGTTAAGCTGTAGTTCTGTCTTAGTTTATGAAACTCTTTCTTGCTCACTAAGTTGTGTTGAAGCAACTTGATTGCACTGCGGGCATACTGATCTTTTGACCTGTGCAACTTACTGTTTACTGTCTGAAAGGTTTATTACAATTGTTAAAACTACTGTAAAAATGTAGTGGGCTGTGGTGCATGTTTTTTTCGTTTGTTTTTTTGTTCCTCTTTTCCTTGCTGATGAAGGGATCTTTCAGTGATACATGGTGAGAATAATTTAAACTTAAAATTATTCTTAAAGATTCTGTATTTCCTCTCATATATCTTACTGCTGGGGATTTTTATGTAAGATAGGAAATGTTTGCAAGGTACTTTGCTGCCCCCTCTTGGTAGAGCATTCATATTGTAAGCAAAGTGCTCAACTTAGTCTTTTTTTTTTTTGTACATTTAAAAAAAAAATTCTGGTTTGATTTCTTCTTTTCCTGAAGAAAGGGAAAATGAGGATTCTTTTACAAAAATAAGACGTTAAATACTGAACCACTCTATGTATTTGACAATGAGAACTTTTTTATGCAGGTCCTGTGTAGATGCAAGTCGTTATCTCATAGAATCATAGAATTAGGTTGGAAAAGACCTTTAAGATCATTGAGTCCAACTGTTAACCTAACACTGCCAGGTCCACCACTAAACGCCACATCACAGAATCGCAGAATGATAGGGGTTGGAAGGGACCTCTGTGGGTCATCTGGTCCAACCCCCCTGCCAAAGCAGGGTCACCTACAGCAGGCTGCACAGAACGTCATCCAGGTGGTATTTGAATATCTCCAGAGAAGCAGAATCCACAACCTATCTGGGCGGCCTGTTCCAGTGCTCCGTCACCCTCAAAGTGAAGAAGTTCTTCCTCATGTTCAGCTGGCACTTCCTATGCTTCAGTTTGTGCCCATTGCCCCTTGTCCTGTTGCTAGGCACCACTGAAAAGAGTCTGGCCCCATCCTCCTGACACCCACCCTTAAGATATTTACAGGCATTTATAAGGTCCCCTCGCAGCCTTCTCTTCTTCAGGCTGAACAAGCCCAGCTCCCTCAGCCTTTCCTCGTAGGAGAGATGCTCCAGTCCCCTCACCATCCTTGTAGCCCTCCGCTGGACTCCCTCCAGTAGTTGCTCATCTTTCTTGAACTGGGGAGCCCAGAACTGGACACAGGACTCCAGATGGGGCCTCACTAGGGCTGAGTAGAAGGGGAGGAGAACCTCCCTCAACCTGCTGGCCACACTCTTCTTAATGCACTCCAGGATCCCATTGGCCTTCTTGACAAGCAGGGCACACTGCTGGCTCATGGTTAGCCTGTCATCCACCATCACACCCAGGTCCCTCTCCGCAGAGCTGCTCTCCAGCAGGTCTGCCCCAAGGCTGTACTGGTTCATGGGGTTGTTCCTCCCCAAGTGCAGGACCCTGCACTTGCCCTTGTTGAATTTCATCAGGTTCCTCTCTGCCCAACTCTCCAGCCTGTCCAGGTCATGCTGAATGGCAGCACAGCCTTCTGGTGTATCCACCACTCCTCCCAGTTTGGTGTCATCAGCAAACTTGCTGAGGGTACACTCTTATCTACACACATCTACATGTCTTTTGAATACCTTTAGGGATGGTTGTTGGCGTGGGTTACGGATCCGTTGTAATGATGTGACCCCAATATGAGTATGATCATTCAACCTTTATTAGTCAGCAAAACAAGGTTTATATAGCAAAACTATTACAGCATCTGAATGGTTAAAACCCCAACCCATATATAGGCAAAACTACTGCAACTCGTTGTGATTGGTGCAGAGCTGCATC
>Ga0065711_1034671_pt1 | contig 23397 bp, 11 predicted proteins | sample Hoacrofraction12_FD_59098 | JGI IMG/M metagenome (GOLD analysis project Ga0065711, IMG submission 59098) | Hoatzin crop microbial communities from Cojedes, Venezuela - Epithelial fraction 12 v2 (version 2) | ecosystem: Host-associated > Birds > Digestive system > Esophagus > Crop | place...
CTGGCGGCCGCTCCCGCCCGGCCCGTCAGCACAGCCCTGGGGACCGCGGGGCCGCTGCGGCAAAGCTCCTCTGCCAGCGCTCGTGGGGCGAGCAGCGTCAAGTTTAACTAACACGAAATTAATCACCAGCGAGCACAGCTCCCTAAAGCGGTAGCCACCGCACAACCCTAGCAGCAGCCCTTCACGGAGAACAGTTCCATGGGCTAAGCCCGAGCCGCGCTGGACGCCAGGCTGGCGCGCGTGGCATGTCCCAGGCCGGAGGCTGACCGCTCCGGCAGATCAGCAGCGGCCGCGCCAGTCTCCCCCACAAAAAATCACGGCAACCGGCTCAACACTGAGAGATTCGCCAGCAGCATAATAAAACACGAGGCGCTCATTGGAACAGCTGTTGCAACACTCTGGTACTTGGCGCAGATGATGAGCTGGGTCGTTAATACTGTGGAGATTTCTATGAGAGGATACTTAAAGGAAGGCGAGTGGGAATCGTAACTGCAAATCCAGAACACAGTGTCTCATATTTAGGAGTGTTTTGGAGCCAACAGCCACTGACTTGTTTAAAATAGCAGACCCTTCCCAGAACTCCAAGCTGGGAGACAGGCCAGGCAGCGCCGCAGAGCCATCAGTCTCTCAACAGGTCCTCCAGCCTCAGTGCATTGGCAGTCTGAGATAAATTTGTGAGAAATGAAGTCCTGAAATCCTCTCACAAGTGCATTGATGTGGGGGGGGAAGCATAATCAGCAGCGTTAGGATCTACTAAGTCAGAATTTCCTATTAGGAAAAGAAACAAACTGTCAAGGCATGTAAATCTGTAGGCTTCCCTGCTTGCTTTGATGTTAAAAGACCAACAGGCCCAGACAAGCAGTCAATGCTCCTCGCAGACTAAATGACACTATCTCAGTGGTCTTCCTTCTTATTTTCTATCACAGGCTGGTGTCCCTCTACCAAGGCAGATATGTTGTACCTATACTTGAACAAAAGAAAAAAGCAACCACACAGTAAGTGATCTATCAGCTCTTGAGAACACATCGTGCACTTTTCAGCTTTCATGTGCCATTGCTGCACGGCACCACAAGCTTACGAGAAGTACTATAAAAATTCAGGGAAACCTTTGCTTGGTCAGGTCATCGGTTCAAAAGCTCTACGTAACATGATGCATCTATTTTCCGCATCATGTATGTCAGAAGACATCTCACAGAAAAAGCGTAGCAAATGCTGCTCAACTACCTGACAAACCTTCCACAAGCACTATCCCCAGTCACGTCCAGTAACCGGGACTCGTGAGGCTGCACTGTGCCATGTCCAACCTCAGGCGTCCCAGTACCAAACAGACACTGGTGCACTGGAGTGAGTCCACTAGAAGGCCACCGAGACAGGCAGGGAGCTGGAACAGGAAATAAAGAGAGAGGCTAAGAGAACAAGTCTTGTTCAGTCACATGAGAAGGTTAACATGGGGGAATCTAGTTTCTGTGGTCTCCAGTTATCTAGCAGGAGTGTTGCCTTTGTTGGCGTGGCGACCTGGTTCAGGAACGGGCCTACCTTTCCGTACAGCACGACATCTTCCGACCGCCAGGCCCTAACTATCCACACAGGAGGAGGATACAGAGAAGGTCTCCAATGATCACCTTCCCAGGGAAAATCGTAAGGTTTTATGTAACAGCATGTACACCTCCCCAGAAAAGTATTAGTCCTCTTTTCTTCAAAAACTTTAGAAAATTAGTAATTTTCTAGATAGAGTGCAATAGTTTCCAGATTGGGAGCTTTCTAATCTTCTGTTGATAAGGCTTTCTCCTTCACCTCCCATCTCCTCACTTTCTGGAAAGCCCGTGTAAATGACAGGCATCAGCTTTCCCAACGACTCACTGAACCACTCACTTTTTTCTCCCACTCTATTTTGTCCTTGACAATAAACACAAAGTTCACAGTTGACTATGCATTTGTGTTTCTACTTCAAAATATCACGGAAGCCACTTGTATCTTCTGACAAAAATCAGAAATAAACCTCTAATGGAGGCAGCGCAGTCCTAAGACAAATTGAAGAAACTACACAGCCAAGACATTTCAGCTCCAACAGCTGAAGGCACTGACAGTTATTCTCTCAGATAAAGGACAAGGTTTTGTAAGGGCCACCTTTCAGGGCAGGTGGGAAAAACAACAAGAAAAAAAGATAAACACAATCACAGTACACAGTTATTTTATTGAAATACTTGAAAAGGCCAGCAATGGAAAAATAGGTCTGTCATGAGGAATTAATGTTTGATTTACATGGTCATTAAAAAAGCTGTGTCTATAGGTAATTCTGGCCAGTTACAGAATGCACTGTGATCCATGCAACTAATATACTACAGTAGAATAGGCACTGTGTACTAATTTAGTTTTATCTTATACACAGCTTTCAACAGGTATGATTGACATGTGAGAAATTAAACAGCAATACTTTTCAAATTATAAACATTTATAATAGACAAATTTGCTCATCTGGTTCGTAAGGGTTATAAAACACAACATAGTGGAAAATGAAAAACATGAAATACACACAGCATATGAAGTTGACCTAGCAGTTTTTGAAGTTTATGCTTTTCCTTTTAAAAGAAAAATCAGACTGCTAAATATGTCACGGGTCATGTAACATACAAAATCATAGGCCAGGACAGTAACAGTGACTTTGCCTTGAAATGTATAGTTATTGGGGAGATCTGTTTATCTGTTAAAAAGAATAGATAAGAATGGAAATCACAAATTCTGTCTGGTATAGCTTATAGTCCAAAACAATGAAGTCACTTTAGATGAATGCGAAATAAATAAGCAATCCTTGAGGAAATATGATCCTTGGGTTGAACCTACTCTACTGAAAATGAATTTCAACTATACACTAGTATGCCACCTTGGTGAAACACCTAAGAACAGTATTTTGAACAGCTTTCCGGGAAGCAATGGCTTACTGCTTTAATATGTACAGGTTATTTACAACAAATTCCCTTTTGGCCTCACAAGTTAAGCCATTTTAACTGGCTGTTAAGATGCCATTCTTTCTTTCACGCATTATGCAATACTGTAGTTAGACCTATAATTTAAAATAATCTTATGCATGAATTACAAATATTAATAAAGTAACTCTGCATATATAAATATTTCTAACAGAATTTAAAGCATTCAGAATGTACATAAAAGTGTTTGTTTTTTTTTATTTGGTAGGGCCAGATGTGCTTCTTTTCTTCTCAGATCATCGTTGCTTTAATAATGCTTTGTACATAGCAAAACTCAAAACTGCAAAGACAGTAGCACCAAAACTTGCTCGGAACCAAAACGTAGAACTCTTGAGGTCCGCTTGTGTCACATGCCTAAAATTTAACACACATACAAAATCAGGTTAATTCCATGACAGAAGTATCAGACAACTTGCGTTAAACTACTCTGCTTTTGGAAATTCATCACTACACTTGTCACAGGCAAACAGCTTACATTTCAGCCTTATGAGTACTTATACTGTCATTTCACTTTTCTGAAAAGCTCAGGGTTTCATCTGCAGCCCTGATGACATTAGCAGATCTCACTAAAATCAGAGAGCTCACACAGCTGAAGAGAAACGCAGGAGCAGATCATTAGTCATGAATGCAGGGAGGGCAGTGTGTCTTCTGTGAGAGTACCAGCAAGCATTCAGAAAAGGAAAACAAAAACAGCTACCAATTAATTAATATCCCCCTAGTAAGAACATCTCTGTCCAGCAAAATCCTGTTTAAATGTTCAGTTTGCATATTTCTGCTTCTTCATGAAAAACTTTCCAGTCCTGTTGAGTATCTACTTGTACTTCTTCCCCCACAAGTTTACTGACAAGTAGCAAGTAATATTTTTCCAAAAGCTAGAATCAAAACAAGGACCATTTGTCAATCTCTTTCTTCCCAGTACAGTCACAAGAACAGCAATAGAAAGGCATCCAACACCAAGCTGAAAGCTAAGAGAAACTGCCAGTGAAACAAGCAGTGACAATGATATCAACAGAAAAAGACAAGATGTAACAACAGTATGAAGTGACTGTATGACATAAAAGCCACATCTTGCATGACAGTAGAGACAGCCAACGACCCAACTCTCCCAAATACTGCAAGAAGTCTGTGAGCATGCTCAGTTAAACATGGCTAGCCATCCTCAAAAGTAGTGTCAAGTATGACAGCTTACCATAAAGCAGGAGCTACCATTTAAAACCAGTTATCATAAATGCCATAATTCAAAGCACGAGAAGTTTCTAAACAATAGTAAAGGGTTTTTTTGTTTGCTTTTGTTTAAGATAGAGCTTACAACAGAACTCCGCTAGCCTACGTATTTTAGCCTGTATTAGTCATCACGGGTTACTACTCAGTGAAAGCTTCAGGAGTGTTAGGTGCAAGGAGCATACAGAGATCCTAAGCATACACAGCACACAAGAGAGTTCATATGGTGGGAACTACAGAGCTATAGCATACAACCTGTTTAATATAAACAGGAATTGTTACTTGCTATCAAAAACACAAAACCAGTTTAGGATATTCTTTAGTAGACACCTGCAGGAGCAACACAAGCCATATAGCTAATCAGTGTACTGTCATACCACATGCTGAAGAACAGGCTCTTTGGTGCACAAACAGCGAAACACAGCTGGTCTCTAGAAAAATCCTTATCTGATTTAAGAATGTCTTGCTGGGTTATAGAACAGATCAAATTAATGAATTCCTGCAAGCATTAGTTCTTCTACAGCTAGTTTTGACAAACTCTCTGCAAACTACATGTCAAGTGGTTTGCTGAGGGGAAGCAAGGGAAAAGGCAATGGCAAGGTCACCTTAGTTTGGCTGTTGTTACCTGACTTCATGTAAACGTGGACCAAGAGATGACTCCATGAAGATGGAATCTTCTACAAAGTTGACGGCGTGCACCTGCTGCATAATACTGCTCTCCTCGTCTGCTAACAGCGTGGCCCCCAACTCATCTATGTAGGGTCTTAACCTTTTTACACACATGCACATTTTGCAGTTCATAGCATGGCTCAACAACAGCGTCTCAAATATGACCAAATGACAAAGCCCAGAGAATTTATAATTTTTAGCCATCTAGCCCCTGATTCTTGTGCAGTTGTTAAAAACTTCGTGCTTGGGGAAAACCAGAATTAAATGGAGTTTTTACTTTTGATGAGCTAAGTAAAAAAACCCCACGATATTATGCAGCAAAATGCCATTGTTCTAAGGACAAAGAAAATGGCTTAAGAAACCAAATCTCTTCCTACTCTATCCCCAAAGCCTCAACTTTCACATGTCGACAGGATATTGCAATACTCCTGCATCATGCGCATGAGCTGGAGTACCTGTGCTGAACACGCTGGAACAACCCCAACACATTAGCCCTAAACTGACAAGATCTCATTACTGTTGATAATTCAATTCAAGACTGTATTTCATCTCAACTAAGAGCTCTGCCATTTGTGGGGGATTTTTTAGTAGAAGACTGTAAAAGACTTGTCTTCAGATCTGAAATTATAAAACTTATCAGTGTATGTAAAATAAATAACTTGTATGTAATATGATTTTAATAGATTACATCACGAGCTCTGCTGGGTGAATGCATCCCTTTAAAAATTGCAAATCACTGTTTAAATTGCATATGAATGCTTTTGCACTGCCTCATAAAACACTCTCACATCTAGATTTTCTGATTCTTATCTATAATTTGCCTTGTCTTGACTTTTCAGATGTCCATATTTAATGGTATGCAACGAACTTGTTGACCGTGCTTCATCCTTTTAAAACCAATTAATATATTCTCAGTCATGACAAAATCCTCTTTTCATGTCTAAAGGGAGAGTAAATTGACTCTGATCCCTTTTCTAAGCCTAACAGTAACTGACTCTTCCATTTAAATAAAGGAAATAAATCAAGGCAGGGATTTGTCTTCTGACCTCAATGAAATCTAATGACTTCAATATGAAATGGTTAGGGCCCCCGACCATCTCAGCCCAAAAATCTAAAGTCCAAATATACTTACTGAAATTCAGAACACTATCAATGTCTAATTGCTTTACACCTTTTAAAAAAATCCAATTTTTCTTCCTTACATGTTCCTTATGCTGTCATAAATTCTTTTTTTGCAACTTTGAGCCCTAATACTGTTTAGCTGCCATTAAAGAAAAAAAATTATCTGTCTGACATAATAAAGAAGGATCAATGTTTGGTTCCAGCACAGGTTCTTTGACATGAAAGAGGCTATAATGCAGAAAAACTTTTCTCAGTACATACTGCATAATTCTACCTCTTCAATAAATAATGTTCAAATTTAATTTTAGTGTGGTTGTGTTTATGAAACTAATTTTCACCAGTGGTAGAAATTATTACTGCCTTACAGTAAGAGCGTAACTGAATTAGAAGAATTATTCTCTCCAAGGGTTAAACTTCTATATGGATGTGCAAATATACACATACAGTAGTAGTTAGGACTCCATAAATGAAGCAGTACTTGAAACTCTTGCTTATTAGTAATAACAAGTAGCTTTCAAACTTCCCCAATAGATTGGTGTCTGTATTTAATCATAGTGTTAGTTCCACATATATAAGAAAGTCTAGAAATTTTGCCTTTGGCATAGAATTCAGATCTTTATGCACATTTTGGAAAAAAGACAGATTTTTATTCAATTGACCCTTAATAGTGAATCAAGTAACTTGTCACTTGTTGGATAAGATCTTTGAAATCTGTAGTCTTTCTTTTAAGAGGCTTTAACAACTCACAAGAAATTTGCAACATGCATTTATCAAGAGGTTAACTGAGCATGCCTGTCGTGGTTATACCCACAAAACTGCTGAGTTATGGGCCAATACTGACACTTTTCCCTATGTCAGCAGCAGAAGGATCCCAGGTCTGGGAAGGTTTAACCTTAACTACAGAAGTTCAAAAACATTCCTACTTTAACTACAAAAGCATTTTAAAAGCACAGTGGTGAGGCCAACAGGCTAGTCACACGGCTACTGACACCAAAATTATAAGCAAGTTAATGCAGCCAGCAAGCACAGCAGCCTGCTCTGACAGACAATAGGTTCTAACAATAAAATGTAAGCAACCGAATTCCAAAAACATCGCGTAACATGCGCAAGCTGCTGCAGCTTCCCTTCAGGCACTTATTTTCCTAGGATGCGAACCAACTCCAGCAGTTAGAATTTCCCCCCATGCTTTAGTTATCTAAAATGTGAAAAGCTCCAAGTGCATCATATTATCTACAAAACCTAAAAAGAATGTAAAATGCCAATTCAATGTATTCTATTTGGAAAGAAGCCAGGAGACGCAGCTTTGCAAACTTCTACTCAGTATAAGGCATTAAACAGTTTAGAGGAGGAGGAAAATAGGTAAGTAAAGAATTGTTATACTGTTCTAATTTGGGGGTCATCTAAGTATAGGGATAGATTTCTACAATTAAATTTAATGGTAATACACTATAGTTTTGAAAAATAATCAGCATATGCTGCATATAGTGAAAAATAACTCCTGGGTTATACTTTTAAAATTTTTCCATTATTACAGGAAAATAAATCTTTCAAATGATTCCTCAAAACAACCATGTTTTATATGCAATTAGAACTTCATGTCTATTCCACAATGTTTAAAAACTTCAGAAGAAAGAAAAAACATGCTCTGAGAAGTCTCCCACACTGAACAACACCATTCTCATGCATTAAAATTACTCTATTTTGGAATTAATTTAGCTGACAGAAAATGCCACTATTATACAAGCAAAAGGCAAAAACTGAATCATTTAAAATCAAGAAAGCAGAAAAACACACTTAAAATTGATGCTCTGGAGTTAAAAAAAGCCAAAAATCCAAGCTCATCATTAAACAAAGGGTTAGAATGACATAAGCAGAAACCTTGCTTTTAAAAAGAGGTAAAACAATGTAGTAAAAATAGATTAAGTGCCAGCCAGACAAATACAAACGAACACCTAAAGGAAAGAACAAATTAAAAATATAAAAATACTACAGCATAGGACCAAGTTGCGTACATGCATGTACAGTGCTTTGTATGCAGTGCCTTCTTTCTCGCAGAACCCATGAAGTGTGATCCTGGGCAGTTCAAACCAACAATCCTGCGCCTGCTCAACAAACATCTCTGAACTGAGCTTCCGCATTTGCTGAACTTCCCTTTCTGACAGCCTACAAACCCTCAGGAGTTTGTCTGTAGACGAGAAACTGAAGGTGGGTACGAATAGCTTTTTCAATTGCACAGAGGCAATGTTCTTTCTTTAATTACTAAGGTGGGACTATTCAAACGTGATATTATATTTTGCCTTGGTAACAGTGTTTAAGCATTACGTAGCAACAAATGATACAGGAAGGGTCCCGTCTGAAAAATTTCGTTTTGACTACTTCCACTGTCTAAAGCTCCAGAATAGGCAGGGATCAGGAGAGTAAGTACTCTTGAGAAACCTCCTTTACCCATCAGTTACCTAACTTTTGCCCAACTACCTGACCCAATCGTAAGCTCTTGTAAGGCAAAATATGAAAAGTTACATCAACTAACTACATCAGAAAACCCTTCTTGATTCAAATGTTTTCTCAAATCTAATCACAAATTGTTAGATTAAAAACGCATCTAAGGAGCTAATATTTTTAAACAAGAAAATTATGTACAATTAGGAGCTCTTCCCTCTTGTTTACACATATCTCATCTCTATTATAACTGCAGTTATACAATAGTCCACGTACCGAATGGTGAATAACCTGCGGCAACGTGTTCAGTAAGGAAACACCCATGAAGAGCTAACTAGCAAGAGAGAGTTGGTGAGATGAAGTGAGCATGCTGGAAACCTGCAACAAAACCCTAGTGACTAACTGAATAACTATTGAGAAAGAGATTCTAGGAAATAATTTTTCCTTTCTGTAGGGTCAATGGAAATCTATGAGGAATTCTCCTTACCTTGAATTACAGACTTTTTTAGCCAGTAACAGATTCCTACGCTTATTCCACACTACCTAGTGACACGGTGTGGAATGAGAACATCCTGAGACTTCTCATAAAAATATTTCAATACTTTGAGTCCTTGACAGTATTTCAGGGAAATGAAGTGCAACGTTTAATGCAGGATGCAAAAAAAAAGGCCCATACAAGAGAGAAACAAATCACAACAGCTAATGGTGAGCTTGTCTCTCCAAAACATGAGGATGTGTTACAGAGGTGATGCCAGCCTCATTAATGAAGAGTTGAGATTTTCTAGTAGTGACTGCTGAATGAAGTTTTAGAGCAACAACATGCAAAGAGATTGCTGTTTCAAAGGATTTTTGTCTAAGGGATGACTGCTGCAGAAGAGATGCAGCATGAACCATCTCAGTCATTCACAGCCTTTTCCTAAACTACGAAGTTTTTCATCCTTCCCTGAATTCTGACTCTGTGGTTAACGCTTTTATCTTGGATTAAAGTGGTATTTCATAAAGATGCTCAATACTGCAAGTGGGTATATCAGTAGGCCTCCTGTGTGTGCAACTTGATGCAAAGGAGACAGCCACTCTTGCTGGGAGCAGCTACATCTGAGAACAGCAAGAAACAACATGCATGGAGCAGCAGCGTGTCAGGATATTCCAACCATGGCCTCCAAATAAACACATTTATCATAGTTGTGACCAAGAATCACATTTATCATATACGCCTCCAAGAAAGCTATAAAGGATGGAACCACTACACTATGAAAATTGTTCGGTTTGAACTCCCATTTGCTGGGGTGAGATGACAAGTGCTGAGGTGTTAGTAAATCAACTGTGCCAAAATATGCCTGCAGTACACACAAGACAAGGTACAGCACTGTTTTCAATGCTGAAAACCGATTATCTCTCTTCACCAACTGCTTTTTCCAAAGTGTTTGCAAATGTTTAACCATTTACCACTTCTTACATGTTGCATTTTATTCAGAGAGGAATCGGATGTTAAAAGATCTTGATTTTTTACACAAAATATCCACTCTTTGTGCAAACCAAGCATAACACACACACACAGAGATTTTATGAGTTCCCAAATATCAATCAGCCAGCAAATGTAAACCTGTAGTATGTTACACAATCCTGCTATAGCCAAGCTGTGCCTTTATGAAAATATTCATGTAAGTGGTATCTAAGAGGCACTACCTCTAATCAATACAAACAAACCTATAACGTCTCAAGTGAGACACATTACGGATATTTATAGACACTACTTACTGTCCACTACCAGTTCCCTAAAAACACAGTCCTAGTTTCTCCACAGTATTTCTGCAATCACTAAGTGCCTGAATCAACTACCAAATCGGTAATGTTTCAAAGAAATCACTGGACTAAGCTCGAAAGACTGAAAGTACCTTCAAGTTAAACAAAGAGCGACAATTTTATGACAATTATTAAAGTAAGTATCTCCCTATTTAGTGGATATGGAGTGTAAAATCTGCAGTATATAAGGTTACCAATTGCTTTTTCAAAAAAAACTTTATTTTAAAAGCACACCTGGTACCTAGTAAATAAAGTTAAGGACCTGTTAAGAACTGCAGTGAAGAGTTTGTTCTTTACAGATTGCAGCAAGTCTGAGTTGAGGAAGTTCTGACAGATGCAAAATGTACACCTGTTGCAGGCGCACATACAGCGTAACCGGGCATGGCTGCGAAAACACACAGAAGGACAGGAATTGAAATCTTGCTCATAAAATCAGGTGCACATTAGGACTGTGCCACAACCGAGAGAGATTTAGGAATAAAAGGTACATTTGAATGAGTAAGGAGAGGAGAAAAAAAAATACACTGGGGAAGCAAGGGTACAACTACAGCTGTGCAGAATTTTAAGGTTAGATATTCTAGGTCTTGGACATTTTGGCATTACCACCATACACAGATCTTAATAGCAAAGCACAAACATGAATTAAAACATTTGCTGAATTTATTTAAGTTTGTAAGGAAAGCATCTAAAGGCTTCTCAGTATGTCTGCACAGCAATAGATAACACCCCTTTTTCAAAGGAAAGTAAGCCACATTTTCTACCACTTTGAATGCACACTTTACAAAGTCACAGTTACCTCTGCCTTTCCCACCCTAACAAACACACATGCTTGAAAACTAAGGGAGAAGCAGGAATATTGATATGACAAGACATTTGGTCAGTGCTACACTTTAGTGGTTTCCCAGTATTCCAGCGCTACAAAATAAATAGAACAGAACAAAAACAAAACAAAAGCTTTACAAATCTAATTCAATAAACTCAGTTTCAAGTATTTTTTAAAAAATCCTGTTATTTTGGGTGAAAGTGACATTAGTTCTATTTAATTTAAAGCAAATGTCAGCTGTCATACTAGACTCCAACTGCTGTAATATTTATGTAGTTCATCACCATATTAAAAGCTCCACCCACTAAAAAAAGAGATGCAAAGTGAGCTTAGCAACAGCGAGATGTGTAGCGAAGAAGAACGTGAGCTTAAGTATCTTTTATCCAAAGCCCAAAAGGTGTTTATACAGAAATTCTATAAATAAATTTAAGATCTGTTAGATTAATGAACTGAATAGTAATAAATATAGTAATAAACATCCTGAAAATAAAAAAAAAATATTCAAGCAGTGCAGTGGGGGAACCGTTGTTCACTAAAGAGTGTCATTATTTATAATCAGCTGTCAAGCTGAGATATTAACAAGGATTATGGCACAACTTATTCACATGTATCTCAAAAATACCAAGATATAAATACTAACATATTGAGTTATGCGTCCACAACGAGGACCAAACAGAACCCTACATATTCATTGGAATTTGCAACATGAGCTGGATGAAGTAGTGTATTCTTTAAAAAAATACCTTAGCAACAATAGCTGACACTGATTTATGTGTTTGCTACATACCAACTTTCTCAATTTGAAATAATTTGAAGATTCTAGTCAAGTCACTTCTGTCTCTCTGTTGCTAAATCTCAGTGAGGTAGTTCCATCTTCATGGCTAACAATGACATGCAGTGATACGGTGTGTGACCCATGCAATATGAAAAATCTAACAGTTCAAGTACTTACGGATACATTGCCATAGTTGTCAGTTTAACAAAGATATCCTTACTTGGCACGTCAACAGTATTACAAGTAAAGGCTTGAGGTGGAGGCATTTTGTGTTTTTTGCAGAATTCAGCAGGAGAAATACCATATTCCTGTCTAACTTCATGCAAGTCGGACTTTGCAGCTACCACTAAGCATGGTATTCTGCTATCCATGAAGTGCTGCTGCAAATTTAAAGGAAAGAAGTGAAAGAAACAGTGTATGATACATCCAGCCTGGAACAGCCTGAGTTGAACTGGTTGCAGCAGCATTAAGATATATTCATTGCACTGAAGTCAAGCATTTGCAGAAGCAGAGTATTTTAATATAGACAAGTAGACATTAGATTTGTATGAATAAAAACCCTACATCTTTAATGCATCAGCCATATATAACCAGCACTGGTAAATAAAATGTCTTTTAAGCACTAGAACTTGTATACAGGACCAGCAACTGACACCGAATATTTTGTCAGTGATAAAAAGATATATAAATGTAAAGGTCTGCATATATAAAATATACAAACCTTAAAAATCCTGGCACAGTACTCGAAGGACTTAGGGTTACTGACATCATATACCAGGCAGACAGCATCACATACGGTCTCAGCATCAGTTAAAAATTCAGAGTAACTGACATCATGTAGCTGGACAAAAAGATGGTCAGAGAGGGAGAAAAGCTTTGTCATTATGCAGTTAAGGGAATTTTACAACTTTCTTTTTCTCATAATTTTTATGGCTCCTTTTTATGTATCCTTAGAACTAATGGATCGACAATGGGCAGAATTGATGAAAAAGAAATAGTAGGAATTTACCATACAGCCAACATATTATAAGCTGTTAACATCCAATCTGCAGGCAATCACAATCTCAGCACAAAAAATTACATTTACTTCTAACGCAAAGTCTTAGATTCCCACAGAAACTGGCACTCATCCTACAGAGGAAAGCCACAGAGCAGAGGACTAGATCTTGGAAAACAAAGAAAGACACCATATTATTATAAAGGGAAACTACAGTGGAACAAGCTTTATAGAAAGTATTCCACCCATTGAAGATTAACTTTAGCCATCCTGATCACCCTACATAACAGATTCTTCTTTACTGGACAGGTAGATTGGCTGCTGCTAATTTACCATATGTTATCATTTGATGCCCTGTAGCACAAGCATAATGGACTGGGTTCTGTACAATTTAGGTCAAGGTTTCAAAATTAACAGGTCCCGAACAGGTTCAGCTGAAAGTACTAGCAGCATGTAAAACCAGAAGTTATTTGAGCAAGAAAAGGGAGCGGGGGGGAATCCACATTTATGAAGAAGAGACCATTAAAACAGAAGTTTGTTTGCAGAAGGCTCTGAATAATTCACAGAATTTTAAGATCAATCAGTCATATGCAAACAATGACGAGGCAACCTTACCAGCAAGTATTTTTCTTGTCCATATACATAGACTGTATTAATGGCGTAGTAAGATCTGTGTTCTGCACGTACTTGCCTCTGTCTCTGAAAATGCAGAATTCCATGTTAGACCACAGCAATTTGCCGCCTTAAGTTAATTTGAAAGATATTTTACTCCATTTAGTAATGAACGAAAATTACAGTAATCTGTGGTTTATTTTGCAAGTAAATGCATAGCTATAACCAATGACATACAAGTAATCACTGCATGCAATAGCCATTTGTCTATCTGAAAAAAAAAAGGGGGGGGGGGAACCCCTCCCCAATAATTCTATATTCCCTCACAGAACTGTCCAAACTCAGTAATCATCAGTAAAGCTCCAAGCTCAATTGGTTTGGCTGCCTAGCCTTAACTCAAAAGCATATACAGGTGAATATAAGCAAAAGGTTTCTTACTATTAGATTTCTTCCAAGAAGAGCCTGAAGAACTCCACTTTTTCCACAGCCTTTCATTCCGACCACATTGCATCGGAAAACATTTCTCTGAGTCTGTTTTTTCTGGAGGTCTATCTTCTTATCTCTTGTTACTTTTGAAAAAAACACAAATATTTTTCACAAGAGGTACATGCATGTATGTACGTGAAAACATGAAATAATTGTCCACTTACACTAAAATGCACATAAACCAATCAAAAATATTAAATCAAAGGTTTGACTTGAATAGAAAGTAAAAACAGAATATAAGTGAAAAACACACAGACCATTTGCTTAAACAATTTCCTCTTCAGGAGGTTTCTAAATTTAACTTCCTAAGTTGTACCAAAATTTTATTTTTTTACTACCTGTAATTGCTGATGCTTGAGATTCTTGTTCTGCAAGTATTGAGTAGCCTAAATAACCCAGGTACTCCAGGCAACGCTGTACATCTAAGTATGTGGTTAGTCTAACAGAGGAGAGAAAAAGAAGTTTCTAAATTGTTAGCAACTGTGACACCAATTCTCTACAGTACTGAAACAATTTTTTCCTCCTATCTCCAGGCAGACATGATAGAAGCAATCCTAGCACTATGTAGTACTGAAGTACAAAAGCACTCTGAAGGTAAATGGTGGCAACTTTACCAGTCTTAATAGTCAGCAAAACACTATCAAGGCAGTACTTCGCAAGGTCTATCAACCTACACCATATTTTTTTTCCACAGCAAATAACGTTTTCCTAATTTTTTAGATTTTCAATAGGGGAAAAAACCTCATTATTGAACACCATTATTCATACCATCTCTAAAGAGCTGAACAACAGAAATAAGTATTTCAACAAGTTTCAGGGAGACTTCCACATTTTGAAGAGCCACTTCTTCATAGTTACCACTAAATATCGGCCAAATCTCAAACAGGTTCTAACAGTTGTCTGAAGATTAGGCCACTGGATGGCTATAAAAACCTGACTGCTTGGGTCAATTTTCAGCTATTAAACTTCCACTCTTCCTACCAGATTCTTAAGAGAAATCTACAAACGCATTATCATAACCAAAGTTCTCAACTACTAAAATGTAACATATCACACTTACGTCCACTGGGAGAGAAATCCTTGGTATGTAATCCACCCTCTTTCATTTGTACAAACAGTGTTGTTAACGTCAGGTCCCCATGGCATATAAGGGAAGACTTTGAACAAATCTTTCAATTCATCAGGACACAGAGCACAATCTCTATCCTGAAAACAAGCATATGATATCAGACATAAATAATTTTATTCATGTCTATTTTAAACTGATTTTTTTTGCTGCATGCTTGCAAGATTCAAGAAACTGTCTATAAGAAACTGAGCTGCTTTCTTTTTAGTAATTGCTCCTTTCTTGTTTTCAAATAAGACTAAACATATGAGCTAGTTAAACAAAATTTGGTACAACTGTAACTGCCAACTCTCCTTGTAGACAGAAATATAAACAGCAGGCTAGTTTTGACTGCATAGCTTAAGCCAGAGCCAGTTTCTGAATGAAATGACATAATAACAAAACCACACTTCTCACTACCAAAACTGCTAGCAAACTAAGGCTCTTAAGTATAAGGACATACACGCTCTCAAATTCAAAGCTTACCAAATCATGTTTATCAAAAATACTTTGAAGAAACAAGTATGCATGATGATTTAATTCTGTTGTGCAGTCTGGAGGAATTTTTAGCCTGTTTATTGAAAACAAAAACAAATATAAGAAGTGCTAATTGTGTTTATAAAACATACAATATTAAAATTCAAAATACAGACTTTTTGAATTACAACATTTAGTAACTGACCTCTGCATTTAACTTTAATAATTTATCTTTAAAGAGATCAAAAAACACACTTTAATGAATGAATGTCTCTATATTACGTGATTTATAGCTAGACAGAAATCAGTCTTTGTTTGGTTTGGTTGTTTGTTTTTTGGTGTGGTTTTTTTTTTAACAGCAAATTATGTAGTTACATTTTTGAAAAGCCACAGAGTTGCTCAATCTCTTTAACTTTTTCATTTGAGCATTTTCAAAGGATCTCAAATGCTATGAAAATACTGACAAACCTTTCCTAATCTGTTGCCACATACAAGAAGGAACTGCTCTGATTTATGTTCCAGTTTTGTATTGAGTCTCTTGTGCCATCTTTCTTCTAAAGAGAAACAGCAGTACCTGGTTTGGCACAAGAGACAGGAGTTCTTTCGTAATTTCCAGTCACATGAAGATTTTTGGCTTGTAGGTCATAAAGTAAGGGAGATACTTGATGTAACAATGTGTTACTAAACACACTACAATAACCCTTTCCTCCTGCCAAAGCAGGAGGCAGCATAAATTAAACGCATGCAAGTTAAAGAAAGTTAAAATACGTATACATACGGAGGAAACAAGTACTCTGGTGTAAGCTCTAAGTCATCATCATATCCGAAGCGACGTAAAACAGTCCAAGTTGTCTCATGCCTTCCTCGCTGAATGAAAAGTGTGTGTAGAAAAAGAAAACCTAAAAATCAAATGATGAAATCTTAAGGCCCTGAAGTGCTTTATCTGCTCCAAGTATTTTTAACAGAATCAGTATCAGACTCAAAACAAAAAAGCTTGAAATACACATTCAGATTTTAAACCTCCTGGGTGACATTACAGCATTATCTACACAGACTGAACATTCAGAAATCCTGTTATTTTTAAAAATGTCCTCCAAGGAACTGTTTCTTTAGAACAACCCACTTGGTTCTCTGCTGTTGTTTGCTTCTTTCAGTGCTAGCATTTTAGAAGAACTTAGCTGTATGAAAATAAAGGCAAGAATATTTTCACCAATTTAAAACAGTAAGCCTTAGAAAGAAGCATGGAGAGCAGTGTCACAGAAGACTGCTTTTACTTTTCCTGTACCAAAATAACTGGGTAGGATTTTTGTTTAGCACTTTCCAGTCTTGAACGAACACTGAGATTTCACTGTTTAGTAAGGCTATGCCTTAAGATTCCCACTCTTCACAATTTCACAAGTCCTATTACATATGTAAGCTCCAGAAGCAAAGCAGTTACACTGATAACCAGAAAGAAAATATTTTTTCTCCCTTCACTTTTGCCATATGCTCTGAGCAAATCTGTACAACACAGCTGTCAAAATGCTGACAGACACCACACCTTGCTGACAAGTACTGCAGCCAGTGAGCCTTGAGACAAGATACAGATTTATCTAGGAGACAATCTCTTTTGAATCAGTATACTTAATTGGGTTCCATGCTCTGTAACAAGAGGTAAGAAAGACCTTATTTTATTCACCCCGTTATTCCCCAGTTTAACCATCCTCTGATATCATACTGCCACTACATCCAGCTCTTGTAGTCTAAAAAGAATCAAGATAGAGATCATGTTCCAAAAGACTAGCTTTTCTATGTAAGAATTATCAAAGACACAACTTCCAAGAGTTACATAAGGCTTACCTTTTAACGTTAATCCATTATCTGCAACTCCATCACTTACGTTTTTCCTGACTACATTCTTTACGTCTTCCAAAGCTTGAGGTGCCAGTGGTGTATTAAAACAAATTCTCTAGCAAAAAACAAAAAGAGCATGTTATGACCACAGGCTACTCAGCTGGACAAACAGCATGTCCTGTATGAAATGCAGCCTTAAATGTTCTCATAAGCTGGTAAAGGACAACCCAATTTCTTTGTAGAAATACTGGTGTACAAACTTTATTTTATTTTTAAATACAAGCATTGGGGCTGTAGATTTTTTTAAACTTGCTCTTGAACTAAAACTTGAACAATAGTTAGAAATAAAATTAATACCTTTTCTGTTTTTACAGACCCAAACTTTTATACTGAACTCAGGACTTTTAATACTTAGACCCGATTCCCTTACAATTCACCTTAATACTGTTCCTTCAAAAGCAATCACTTGTTTTCCTAGAATTATATAGTTCAACTATTAAGCATGGTGAAAAGATAAGCAAAAGAGTTACCTGAAAGAAGTTGAGCTCTGCATCATTGAGAGTACCATCATTATCCTGATCAGAAATTCTAAAAATGCGAGTGAGTGCTTTAATACAGGCAGGTTTCATCTAAGGAATAAAAGAAAGTTCAGTATCTTTCTAGGCTTGAATATAAAAAGATTACACTGAGTGACATCAGGCAGCTCAATCACATTAAAACAAATACCTTCATTTTACATTTTTAGAAGGGAGACATCATACACACACACACACAAAAAAAAGCAAGAGGAAACAAAACCTTGATCCAGCAAATTTATATCCATAATTTTAAAGCAATTATTCCACATTAAGTATCTTTCTATTCCATTATTAGAAGAGCCTCAAACTCTTCACAAACTGAAAGTGGCACTACTTAGTTATTGCAATAAAACCCCAAAGCAGTTCTCTAAATTCAGTCTTATTGCTACAGCAAGCTTAAAAAAAAAACTTCATTATTTTTTTCCCAAAAAACATTGTTTGGGGGTGTGTGTGGGGGAAAGCCTTGCAATCCCAGTGCCTTGCAAAAATAAATGGCTCTAGAACTACAGTCAACTCTTTCTAAACAAGCACACTACCCCTATTCACCATTTCAACTACCACTTCCCAAGGCTTCAAACAACAAATACTGAAAATCTGCACAGGGCTCATTCATCTACCAGGCAAAGCATTGATCATATGGACTATCTCTAGGACAAAAGAATTGCTGGGATACCTTCCGAGTGAAGGAAAACAGACAGTTGTAATTCTCTCCCAACAACTACAGTGATGACGGACTCTTCTCTTCACAGAGGTCACACAGATTGCATAGAGATTGGTTTTGGAAAACCAAAAAGATTTCAGTACAACAATTTTATCACAACATTACTAACTCATAAAGATGATTCTGATGGAAGAAATCAAAACATCGTTATTCTCTGGTTCTCTACTTAACAAAGTAGTTATTACTGAAGAAACTTTCCTATTGCCCAAGACTACACAGGGGTTACATTTAGAGATTTTATTTATATCTGCTCATGAAATTAATGGGTTTTCTAGAAAAACCCATACTCTTTCATAAGATGCTAGGCTAACTACCTGTGATACTTAAAAATCAGCTACATCACGTGTTTCTTATCTCTTTTGCCAAAGTTTCACTAGACACTCAGAAAAGTTATTTCCCTTAAATCAGGCCAAGTCTGGAGTATTTTCTCTGAAATAGATGGGGAATACTGTGAAATGTATATCTATATGAGGACTGAACTGAACACATGATTTTGTTCACTTTACATTTGGCTCAAAGTTATTACCAAAGCTTCCCATTTTACTTAGCAGTTCACATGGGCAACAAAAAACTGTCTCCATTGCTTTGAATGAAGAGGAAAGACAGATGGGATTAATACAACACAAAACAATCACCATGGTTCTGGCATATAACACTTGACATCTGGGGGTATGGTGGTGGTAACAGAACACACTAAGAAATACAAAATCTACTCAAAAAGGAAAGAACAGGAAAGTGATTAACTTCCACCCCCCACCCCCATGCTATTTGTTCTCAGAATCTATGTATAAATACCTCTTTCTCCTCTGGGCAATAAAGAGGACCTGTAGGATGTAGAACAGCTTTCTGTGCATAATAAAATAGCTCAGATATATTCTTCAAGTTTTTGGCTGAACACTGAAAGAGAAATCCTTACATTGATTAGCTAGTTTCTTGACTATTTGGTGATTTCTTCTGAAATTTAAGCAATCATCAAACAAGATCTAGCCCCCTCTTGTGGATACAGTACTGATTTGGAAAAAAAGACATTTAGTCCCTCTCTACCTGTTCAGCAATTAATAAAGGAGGTCTCACTACAACTTGCTGTCATACCAAGAATAGAGAAACTAAAAAGTTGTATCTACTTGGGGGGGCGGGGGGGGAAGAAAGAGGGGCATATCCACACTTATTAATTCAATTTTTAGTACTTTGTGGACATCTGTTTGGTTTAATACTAAACTTAAAACACTTGCTAAAGGCAAGGATGTGAGGAGGCTCTAAATACTGGAAGAATTTGACAGTTACATTTGATTATACAATAGTGTAATCTTCTCTAAAGAAAAAAAAGTATAAACTCACCATGATAATGATGTATATGTTAATATTTTATTTTGAACTAAAAAAAAAATATCACCTTTTCTATTAAAAAGTTGCCATACATGCGTGGCAAGAATGTATTTTTTGTTACTCATTCTAACTTCAGAAATCTTGCATACCTCTACACATGTTTCTATCTCTGTATATTGATTCATAATGGGAAGGATAGTTTCCATACTGCTATATTCCACTAGATCAGACTTGTTTCCAACTAATATAAGAGGCAGCCTGAAAATAAAAAAAGGTTAAGAGCTTTAAAGACAGAGGGATAACAAGATCTATCTTAATTTAGCATTCTACCTCCCACCAGCTGTCACTGTATTACTTTCATGATGTAATTAAATATCACTGGCAGCCAATAGGCAAAACTAAATGATTGTAGTTTTAAGTAAACTGTTTTGATATACACTTAGGACAGAAACATACTTCTTGTTGATACTACAAAAACCACACAGTTAAACACAAAACGAATCATATTGTTATTACACAAACCCAGCATCAGTAGAAAAGCTACACAGCCCATGTAGCCAAAACTAGTTATACTATAATAAATACAAACACACCTGGTAAAAGCTGCCCATGAAATTCAAAATAAATAGCATTGCTGACACATGCAACAGACCTACACACTTTAAATCTCTTGTTGCTTGGACTTCTTCTATAAACTTTAAGCTTAGAATTTGATTTTCTTAAACAATTAACATCCTCAACACTGTCCACTGACACTCATCGATGTGCAGCTTAATTCACACTTCTCATCTTTACTTATGCACCTGCTATCTTTGTCTGTCCTTTCATTGATGAGAGGAATCCATCGACTTGTTACCTAAAGTGGGATTAAAAACAAACATGAAAAATACTTTCTCAAATTGAATATAAATGAACTGTGCACAAGCTTGACTACAACTGCTACTGCTTCTTTCCCAAGAAGGCACACATTTACCCACAAAGGAGGAAACAAACAAAAACTGGAACTGATTAATGAGCACCTTTCTGGGATAACTGCACTGACTGAAAACTCAAATGCTGAAATGGACCAGAAACAATAATACATCTCTAGTTTCTCTTAACAAATTGATCTCAAACACCATCTTATGCATTTTAAATGTCTAATACAGTTTTCAGCTTGCCAAAAACTAACAGTGCACAAGTTACATCTCAAGCAAAAACTGGGTAAAATGTGCTACTATACCTTATCAATAGAATTCTTGTTGTTAACAGCATACACTATACAAATCACATTTGCCTAAAATGAAAAGAAAGGAAAGGCATGGAATTCCACTGTATAGTGTCTCTAGCGCAACAGAGACAATTCAGAAACATAACATCAGAGTAAGAACAGTTCCACCATTAGTCAAAAACTGTGTCCCTGGCTTGTTTAAGCTATCTGTAGCCTGAACAACAGCTTAAACCAAGTAATTTGTTATGCTGAGAAGTGCCAAAAATCCTGTCTTGCAGTGTGACATTCACAGCTTATGCCTGCAGAGAGACCAATGCTACCAAGAAATGTAAACTGAAGAATCGTAATTGCAGCCTCCGCTCAAGTACCAAACTACATGCCAGAAGTGGAACACAACACCATGACAGATAGTACAGAAAATGTGCAAAGGTGCTCAGAAAGAACTGAAAATAGGAACCAGAAGAAATTCTAAAATTACCAAGAATACCATGCTATTCATAAATGCAGTACTACAACATGACAGAAAAGATAAATGGATTTTTCCAGGGTAGGACTATTTCTTTACAAAAACCATGAATCTCTAGGCCCACTGACTTAAAGATATCTAGGTTCTGTCCTTTCACTTGGAAGGACAAAGCTTAAGCTCAAGTCAACAACACAGTAGTAGTACCTACTTTTCTTAAATACAGGAAGGTCTACTATAGCACAGGGCACAAAACAAAATGCCAAGCAAGAAAAAGCAAGAGAGGTTTTTTTGACAGGTAGCTTGGGAGGAATACAGAGAAATCGTCCAAGTAGCCAGGGAGCAAGTTAGGAAAGCTAAAGCCCCAACAGAATTAAATCTAGCCAGGGATGTCAAAGGGAGTAAGAAAGCCTTCTATAGGTATGTCAGTGATAGAAGGAAGACTACGGAAAACGTGGGCCCTCTCTGGAAGGAAGCTGGAGACCTGGTTATCCGGGAAGTGGAGAAAGCTGAGATGCTTAACGACTTTTTTGCCTCAGTCTTCAACAGCAAGTGCTCTAGCCACACTGCCCAAGTTGCAGAAGGCAAAGGCAGGGACTGAGAGAAGAATCGCCCACTGTAGGAGAAGACCAGGTTCGAGACTGCCTAAGGAACCTGAAGGTGCACAAGTCCATGGGGCCTGATGAGATGCATCCATGGGTCCTGAGGGAACTGGCAGATGAAGTTGCCAAACCACTCTCCATCATACTTGAGAGGTTCTGGCGGTCTGGGGAGGTCCCCACCAACTGGAGAAGGGGCAACATCACCCCCATTTTTAAAAAGGGAGATAAGGAAGACCTGGAGAACTATAGGCCAGTCAGTCTCACCTCTGTGCCTGGCAAGATGATGGAGCAGATCCTCCTTGAAACCACGCTAAGGCACATGGACAACAAGGAGGTGATTGGGGACAGCCAACATGGCTTCACCAAGGACAAACTGTGCCTGACCAACTTGGTATCCTTCTGTGATGGGGTTACAGTGTTGGTGGACGAAGGGCGGGCAACTGACATTGTCTACCTGGACTTGTACAAGGCATTCAACACTGTCCCACATGATGCCCTTGTCTCTAAATTGGAAGGACATAGATTTGACAGATGGACCACACATTGGATAAGGAACTGGCTCAATGGATGCACTCAAAGAGTTGCGGTCAACGGCTTGATGTCCAGGTGGAGACCAGTGACAAGTGGTGTGCCTCAGGGGTCAGTATTGGGGCCAGTGTTGTTTAATATCTTTGTTGGCGACATGGACAGTGGGACTGAGTGCACCCTCAGCAAGTCTGCCGACGACACCAAGCTGTGTGGTGTGGTTGACACGCTGGAGGGAAGGGATGCCATTCAGAGGGACCTTGACAGGCTGGAGAGGTGGGCCTGCGTGAACTGTGTGAAGTTCAACAAGGCCAAGTGCAAGGTCCTGTACGTGGGTTGGGGCAATCCCAAACACAAGCACAGGCTGGGCAGAGAGTGGCTCGAGAGCAGCCCTGAGGAGAAGGACTTGGGGGTACTGGTGGATAAGAAGCTCAACATGAGCCGGCAACGTGTGCTTGCAGCCCAGAAAGCCAACCGTGTCCTGGGCTGCATCAAGACAAGCGTGGCCAGCAGGGCGAGGGAGGGGATTCTGCCCCTTTACTCCACTCTCCTGAGAGCCCACCTGGAGTATCTCATCCAGCTCTGGAGCCCCCAACATAAGAAGCACATGGATGTGTTGGAGCGGG
>Ga0065711_1007495_pt1 | contig 23394 bp, 23 predicted proteins | sample Hoacrofraction12_FD_59098 | JGI IMG/M metagenome (GOLD analysis project Ga0065711, IMG submission 59098) | Hoatzin crop microbial communities from Cojedes, Venezuela - Epithelial fraction 12 v2 (version 2) | ecosystem: Host-associated > Birds > Digestive system > Esophagus > Crop | place...
AGCCCCGCCTGGACAAGGTCCTGTGCAGTCTGCTCTGGGTGACCCTGCTTCGGCAGGGGGGTTGGACTGGGTGACCCACAGAGGTCCCTTCCAGCCCCCATCACCCTGTGATTCAGGACCCTGGGGACCCCGAGCTGATGATCCATCGCCTTTGCCCTGATGGCACGACAAGCCCAGAGCAGAGGCGAGGGCAGCGCTGCCCGGCTCTGCTGGCAGGAGCATCTGGCGGCAGTTTCAGGGAGGCAGCAGGAAAAGCTTCCCACAGAGGATAGTTTTTAACCTGTTTCACTTAAGCACATTTTCTTTCAGCACCTGAAATACCCAGCTCCTTTGCTGGAGAATTCCTTCTCTTTTTCAGGCTGTAGTTTTATCCAGGTGATTGCTTTGACAGGAGCAGCAGCAGGGGGAAATTCAGGACAGAAGTCACCTGCAACCGAGTTTTGTAGAGGAGATCATTCTCAGGACAGGCACAGCCAAGTGCTCCCCGCTGCTGCCAAACCCACGGATAGGCCCGGAGCAGGACGTGACGGAATGGAGCACACAGTTGCACACCTCTATGGCACACACAGCTGCGGGCAGCAGGAGCTGCTGTGAACACGCACGTCCTTAGCCACACGCGTTCCTCAAAGCTTCCAGGGAACCACGCTGGTCACACAATTCACGTACACCTCAGCCTGCCGTGACCTGCCTGTGACAAATAAAGCCCTACCAATTAAAAAAATCCCCATTAAAATGGGACCTGGACCCACACAGGATGAATTTGGAAACATTTGGCTGCTTGTGGAAGCCCTGCATTCACCCGAGCAGCCAGATAACCGCCCCACAGGCTCCACCATCCTCCCTGGGAACTGCCCCAGCAGGTGGGAACCCCAGGCCCCACTGCCTCCCCTGGGGGAAGCAAAGCACGGCCTTTGGGGTTGGAGCGCCTTGGTCCACCTGCAGTCAGGCAGCCAAACGTGCTGTGTTGCTGCTCTGACCCCCCCGGGGCACACGGAGCTGGCCGCAGGCTGCGCACCCGAGGCACTGCCTCTGGTCTCCTCCTCCTCTGGCTCAGCAGGCCCCTTCCTTCACGCCCTTGGAGCTCGCTCTCCCTTCTCAGATCACTGCTCTTGAAAAGTTTTTCTCCCGCCCCGTCCACCTCAGCAGGCTAGGCTGATCTCCTCTGAGGGGGAAGCTGCTTCCAGGCCTTTGTGCTAGGACTGCTGGAGACAGCTCGGTGCCTGAAGCAGTCTTGGTCCCTTCCAGTCCCCAACTCAAACTCACAGGATGAAGATGTGTAGCCTCCCCCAACAGCTCCTTGTAATTAGACCTTCTAGAGTGCCAGAAATAAAAGAATCCTTTTCTACTTCCTAAATACCTGACCTGTCCAGACAAGGCAGCTGTAAAGTTTACTTTTTCTTCCCAGCTGACAACACACACAGAAAGGAAAAAGATCAATATTTTCAGCAAGGAGACTGTGCCTCCTCAGGGGGCTTGGCTGCTGCTCCGAGTCCACAGCCTGCTTCAGAAGGCTGAGCCCAAGCACAAAGAGCCCGAAGGTGAAGTCCTACTGCTGCTGCAGACCAGAGCAGGACCTCCAGGCATCACGCGCACGGCAGTGATACTCGCAGCAGGGACAGGTCCTACTCCGACACCAGATGCCTTCTTTTTACATGTGAATGAAGCACAAATTCCATAAAGCTGCTGCAGCTACAGCTGCCCAGCTGTTCCACCCTAGGAGTTCTCAGGCAGCAGCAACACAATCACATTCTCCAGCAAGGCCAGGATACCAAGAACTCCATGTTGGACACTTTTCTGCTTTTATTTTAAAAAAATCCAGAATGGATCCAGTAACAGTTTTATTATCAAGGAAATTGTTTTACCATAAGCAGAGAACAGACACAGGATGGAGCAGAAGGCTCAAACAAGCAAAGTAAACTTCCACATAGCCTCTTTTGTAAGAAATAATGTTACAGCTAAATTTGAAGTAACCCCTGTCCTTGAGAACAAGGGTACTAACCTAGCCGCAGATCCGAATGTTCTCCAGCAACGTCACCAGCCTTGCCACCGCTGCTCCCAAGTACTCAGATCCACAAGGAGGGCCCATACGGGTGTCTCTCTCCTCCCAGTCCCAGCAGGACGTCCATCTCCACCCTTCGATTCAGTGACATGGTTTTCAAAGTTTGATATCAGATTTAGTACACCATTGTGTCAGGTATCAGAAATAAATGATCAGCGAGTCCCCGTGTGCCTCAGTTGAATACCACCAGGCCAAACACTTCGAACTTCGTCTGGCATGAATTAACTTTCATCAAGTGACAATTTATCTAGCAGACGCATCACTAAGTTTATACATTAAGGGATTTTATATATAGAATACTGCAAAAACACAGTAAGTCTGAATTCTGCCCCTTGCTGCTCAGGAAGGTCCCTTCTCTCCCAAGCGTCAAGAAAATCGACCTCTTCTTCATACTCCAGTCAAGGCAAGACAGAGACGTCTTATTGCTTCTCTTCCTTCTGATCCCCCGGACTTCCTGAACCCTCGCGTTCGGAGGCCATCTGTGAAAGAGTTGGCTTATTAGCTGTAATAACAACAAAATGCTGCTCCCAGACATTTTTTTCCCAGCTAGCCGCTTAGGTTAGTTCCAGACTGAAGACGCCCTTCCCTCAGTGAAAAGCATAACTGTCCACTGGAGAACAGCAACAATCTTCATCTCTGCGTGACTGCTACTAAGAGGGAGGAAATAATCTTCCCGTTATTTACGTGTTCCCAGTGGATGTAACAAGCTTACACTGCAGCACTGAATGTTTTCAGTTTGACATCAGAAAAGCAGCTTAGGACCACCAAGGTCACCTGGGCAGTGTGCTGCTTCTGGGAGACCTTCCACACAACTGCCAGGGCTTGAGTGGGTGGGCCTTCCACTGGGGAGGAGATGGAGAAGAAAGTCCCGGTGGCCTCACTGCTGTGATTTTAAGCAGACTGAACAGGAGGCCTGTTATACAACCATCCTAAAACTAAGTCCAGACCTTCCACTGCTTCTTTAGGCACTCTACACACCTAGGGGAAAGCCCTAGGAGCTCTCCTCGAGGCTCCTTACCAAGAGCTTCCAGCACTTCTCCATACACCACTGTACAGAAGCCTAACACCCCGCCTGGGAGGCGGGATGGCCAAGACTGCAGGCCTTCACCTCTACCCGGCTTCCTACAGCAAGCATCCCTCCGAAGGAGCTGCACCGAGGCTTGGCGCTACCTCCCAGCACAGCTCTTACCTGCACGTCTCACGTCCCGACCCAGCCCTCCCCATCCGAGGGCTACAAAATGGAAATGGCTGTAAACCTACCTTCTTGTAAGCCATTTCAAACAGTTTCAGGGAAGCCTGCTGCAGGCTGGTTGCTGCCTGCCTGATGTTTTCTCCCGTTTCAGTATCCTTACGAGCCAGAAGTTCCCTCATCTTGGCAATTTCTTCCTTTAATTTGTTGCACTGAAAATAAGTGACAAACAGACACGATGAAATCCTGCACTTTGTTCACCGAGAATCTCGTTCCTGTCATTTCACCCACCTACTGGCCACAGCAAAACTGCCAGGTTTTTGCCAGAAGCCATAAAGCCATGTCTCAAACTGAGCCATACGGTCCGCAGGGACCAGGACTGCGCTCAGTTCCCAGTGGGCACCTGTCCACTTCACTAACTGTGCCACAGTTGGCATTAATCGGTCCCCTTGGTTGCAGTCTCAGCAGAGGCGCCAAGGACAGAAAGCCCTGCAGAGACCGAAGAGCCCGCCAAGGCTGAGAGCTGCTCTCCCTGGCACACCTCGCCAGCGAGTCAGTCACCCCGGGAGCCAGGGTGAAGGGAAGGGAGAGCTGCTTTTCATCTATATTGAAGTCATGTCAGAAAGCCAACGAGTAAGGCTGTTCACCGCCCTGTTTAATCCCTTTGTTACACGTGGGAGAAGGAGCAGAGAGGCAAACCAAAGCAATACGGTGTCATCCCAGCCCCTGTAGCCATCTGTCAAGCCCTCCACGCAGTCTGGCATTTCTCCGTCAGGCTGGCGCGCTGCTGGAGAGGCAGGCCCGGAGAAGCGAGGTTACTGGGGGACGGCTGTGCCGGCAGCGCTTGCAGGCAAAACGTGGGCAGAGTTCTCACTCAGAGCCGCAGGAAGGGGAAGGCCATCGACACCTTCTGTGTCGGGCCACCGTCTCCACCCTGACCACGCAGGCCTTACTCGTAAGCACCGCCACCCTCTTTCCCTTGGCATTCCCCAAAAGACACCGCAGGGAACAACAGCCCTTGCAGGGAACAGGGATTTAGGCTCGGTGCTCCTGAGAGAGAAAACTCCAGCGATCATAATCCCAAACACAGAGGCAGCCAATATCCACCCTGGAGAGACAAGCTCGGCTGGAAAAACAGCATTTAAACTCATCAGAGGCTACTTACCAATGAACGGTAATTTTGTTCCCTCAAACGCCTCACAAGCCCTACAAGCCCTTTGTATTCTGCTTCGAGAGCTGTTACCTTGAAGACTGTGCAATCTGTTTTAAACTTGGCTTTTGAAATTCATAATGCAGAAATTAAACTGTCACTTACAACAGTATGAAAAAGCACTCTTTTGATACTAAATATCCACTTCACTCCAAAGAGAGATGAAAAATCGGAGCTAAGTGGTTACAGTAAATTACACTGCCTCCAAGTTCTTGGGTGCTGTGTTTGTACCACCGAGGCTGCTAGGACTGCGCAGCAGCTTTGCCGATACACTGGTAGGCACTGCTCATAATCTCTAGCTTTTGAGCAAAACTCTCCTCTCACACAGGCCACACTACAGCTCTTATCAAATCACTGCAAGGCCAAGTCAAGGACACAATTCATGCAGAAGCCTTTTGTTAACAGCTTCCCAGGCTCTTAGATCTTCAGTGACACTGAACTTGTGCTTTGAAATAGGATATCTGCTATTATCCAAGCCATGTTCTTCTAAGTACATCCTTACATCCTCCCATCAGCCACACTCATCTCACTCATCAAGTGCAAAAGCCAGAAGAGTCAATGACTGTGCCACCTCTCCGCAGCATGGATATACACACCGAGTTGATGCTACTGGCCAGAGCCAGCTATGAGTTACGTGAGAATGTGAGCAAAGACACAGCAAGGAATCTTACCTCCTCTGCTGTTAGGGGATCAGAAACTACCCACCTCATCCGCTGGCAGCTGATCCTTGAACTCCTCCATCTTAGACTCTGTATCATGGATGATGCCTTCGGCCATGTTCACAGCTTCCACACGTTCCTGGGTAAGAGAGCTCATAAGGATCTACTGCACATCTCACTGGCGATGCGAGTTGTGTACGTAATGAACTAGCAGCTGATGTTTCTTTCCCCAAACTGCCAAATTCCATCTTAGCTCCTACCCAGGGTCCTTCCTTAATGGCATGGGGAGGGGGAGAAGAAATGTAAAGCAAACCATTTCTAGATGCATTATGGCACCACAAGCCCAAGCAGGCAGTCTGTGCAAGGCAGTCCTCACGCTGTCACACACAGCAAATCCCATCTTCCTGGAAGAGGCAGCAGCTAATACAGCACTACTACTGCTGGCACACTGCAAGAGCCAGCAACTGCAGAGACAGGAGAGCACTCTCTGCTCCTTTGGAAAGCAACAGAACTCCCAGAAAACACTCTTAATCTGCTTCAGGAACAAGGACACTAGAGATAACAAAAATGCTGGGTTGTTTTACTCCTGTCCCCCTATTACAACTGCTTGTAGCATCTCAACGGTGGAAAAACTCCACTGTGCTAGGTAAGAAATAAGTTCCTAATGTTCCTGTTGCAAAGACAAAATTCAGTCCCAGCATCAGCACGAACTACTTCACCAGCAGTGGTCTCCAGGACACTCAGCCCTCTCCATCTGAAAGAACAGTCTACCTGAACACGGGTGCAAGAATATTCTCAGGAGCCCAGCCGCTTACAGGGAAAGCCGATGAAAAATAGTTTTGTTTCTACACTATGTCTTCAGTCTTTGTGGGCTGCCAAAGTTTACAGCAGGATGCCGAGCCCAGCAGAGGGACAGATAACTCTGTTTACGCATTCACAATACTTCCACGGCAGTAAAACCATGATCAGAAAGGTGAAACCAGGGAAATTTGACAATTACAGTTACGCAGGTCAAGTAAAGAGGCAGACCAGTGTTAGTTAAGAGAGCAACCTAATGACCTTCATCTGACAGGTCACCGGACAGAGATGAGTCCCACTTCAGGACTACAACAGGGAAGAACTAATTCAGTGATTTAAGACACAAAGTTCAAGTAAGGCAACAGCAAAAAGGTTTCAGTGCAGCCTCTTCAAGTGCTAGGCCACCACCCACGCTTCATGGCAATGATGCAGTTATTTAAACAGTGGGACTTTCAGACCAAGGTCTCTCAGTGTTCGCCATCTAACCTACAAATGCTAATAAGCCAACGCTCTGTGGCTTTAGAGCTTTTAAGACAAGACAATGCTGCTTCATGTGAATTTACTCCATGCATTCCCTCCTTTAGTCCTCTTCTGATCCTTTCAGTATTGAGGATGACATTTACAGAGCTGCCTGAACATAAGACAGGTTTCTACAGACTAGGAGAACAGATAAATTCAGTGCGCTAGTTTCAGCAACTGCTAAACAGACGCTGATACTGTATCCCAGAGCAGGCCTTCACTGTGCCTGCTTAAAAATCAATGCTCTATATTTAGTAGCATAATTCATTGGTACTACCCTCATTAAACCAATTAGTTCCAACCATTAGTCCTGTGAACACCACAGGTTCAGTCACTCAACCATGGCAAGTGCCAGTCTTGTCTTGACAAAGTCAGTGAGGCTTTCAAGCATCTCCCAATGGCTTCACCTGTGCCGAGGGCAAATACTGCGCTCAGATGAATTGCAGCATTCAAGACACCACAGTGAGTTTTTAAGCACAATGGAAAGCAACTTCCCACTTACAAAAGAAGAGGCTGAGGTGCAGCTTTGCTTGGCAGGTTCTATAAATTAAGCTTTAGAATAAATTCAGAGAAAGTAGCTTAAATATCCCCATACTACCTCCACTTAAATGGAACATCACCATGAGAACCCAGCTGTAACAGGCTAGCTCCAAATTAACAGCCAAGGTAACAGGTAGGTGGACAGCAGAGAGCATGGATGACAAAAGGCACAACTAAATTGCAAAGCTCAAAGCTGTTTGTCATGAGTAATAGGTGGATAAGTTTGCTCCCTGCTGCCTCCACGTCCCAGTACTTCTTCAGGGAGGAATTAAAATGCTAGTGCCACAGGGCAAGTTACCCAACCCAAACCCAGGATCCAAATGCCTCTGCATACACCTTCTTCCAGCTCTGGAGCGTAAACTGAATACAAGGAAGCAAGCAGATACTCGGGTAACTGCACAAGCAAACAGCACAAGGCTGTACAGAGCAGAACCTACAGCTCCTTCAAAGGGGAGCACATTCAACAGTGCAGAAGGGCAGTAACTGGCAGGTACGCTACCAGCTGGAAGATGCCATAATGATCATATTACCTTTCTTCGCCTGTCTTCCTCTGCATATTTCTCTGCATTCTTCACCATGTTCTCAATTTCATCTTTGCTCAGGCCACCAGAAGACTGGATAACAACTGCATTAGAGAAGAAGCATTAATAAAGAACGTGCTCTCACCTTTGAGGAGAGTATTATTTCCCAAAGCCTCTCAGCAGCCGTGCTCAGGGACTGTGCACCTGTGAAGACCCCGTGGGCAGTACAAAGACAGCCAGTCTTTGAAGAGGCAGTCATGCTGCTGGCAAGACTCAAACCTGACATCTTAGATCTATGGACTCCCCAGCTCTGCCAGACGCTTCCTGTTCACTGGTCTGCAAATCACTTTGACCGTTCTCCAGTTACTCCTTCTGGAAAGTGAATGTGCACACAAAGCCCCCAAACCACAGGGGCATCCTAGCAGGTTAAAAATCACAAAACTGAAAAGGCAAAAAAACAACCAAAGAAAAAAATCCAGACAGAAGGAATTATGTTACCAGGGCACAGAGATTCCTTTCACTGTTGGAAAGCAGCCCAGGCTGGTAGCAGGGTAAGACAACATTCCCCACCCAGCTCCTCACACTGCCCTTAATAAGTGAGCATAGCATGATTCTATGGGCAGGCTCTTACAGGTGTCCGCCTCTCCCTCTTTTTTTGCCTCCATTAGTGCCAAAAGGTACTTCTAGACTTCAGCTAATTTCTGCAGTAAAGCATTATTTCATTGCAACAGAGAGGACTGACATCCAGGATACCACAAAGTTCAAAAAAGGGTACGCCGAGATCCTCACTAGAAATAAGTTTTCTATACTGTATTTGTTAGGGGTACAAAACCCTGAACAAAGACAGAAACACGCACATGTGCCCTTTGGATGCAGATGTGCAGTTCAGCTTCATCATCAGGACCATGTTTGTACACAGGTAGGCAGCTAAAAAATTCTAGTTGCCTATTATCAGGAGATGGCTATTCAGAGGTAGAAGGCTGCTGCACATCGAAAATATACAAGAAAATTAAAGTAACAAGCAGTGTGGTTCTGGTAACAAATTTCTGCCGAAAGCCAAGCAGCCCAATTAAGGAGAGCATATACCTTCCAGGTGACAAGACAAAGTTAACAATATTTTTCTTAACTAGAGCATGTATTTGATTGCTCAAGTGGTTGCCTCCAAGAAACAACTGAAGGGCGGTATAGAGGCTTCCAGTTAGAGGCACAAAAGCAATCTACTTTGTATCAGGGGAATCTATGAATGCTTCAAATTAGTTTTATTAGTTTAAAGCTCCACAACGGAGCTTTAGAAAATGCCAACCGTGTCGTTAATTACCCCAGAACACTGGGACTAACATTTCATTGCACTACAGAGCAAAATACACTGACAGCTTGAAGTCCCCAAGCCTCCTGCCATTTAGAGACGGTTCCAGCCTAAATGGATGAAAATGAACAAGGTGGTTATGCAAAATACCTGCTGCTTCAAAACACTTCAATTTTGAGACCTTTGTAATGGGGTAATTAGAAACAAAACAGGGTCTCGGCACGGGGCTGATCTGTTCAGCTGTACTTGACATGCCCTGGATTCAACAGGGATCCTCCTAATTCGATTTCTCCCTTAAAAGCTGTCACCTGCATGCAGGCAGCCTCCAACAGCCAGTCAGCTCTGCAGGTGTTAGCAGAGGGCAGCCCCAAAGGAACACCCAGGAGCACAGCTCAAGAACACCCTGTACAAGGTGCTGGATTCCCTAACCCCGACTTCTGTCCCTTCAGGGTAACGTAGGGCAGAACGTCACTGCTCCGAGCTCCTCTGGTGCAGGCCATCGCTGTACGCAGCAGGAACACTGCTCCAAACACACCGGCGAGCCCTCAGCTAGCCACCCCGTACGCCCCACACCTCTCCTGGGACGGAGGCACAGCCGATACATTCAGGAAATCCCAGGAAACAGTTGCACTCTGCTGAAACACTGCTATAGTGGTCACAGCAGACTGCAAGACCAAGCAAGGACCATCATACAGCACAAAATGATTCAGAATGTGGTAAAACCCTCTAAGCGAGGACTTCCTTGACCTTGGTATAGGCAGATGCTTCATCTCTGCCTAATGTGCCAAGAGAGCGCATCCATTGGTGGCAATCTCTGTCAGCGGGCTAACAGAGAGCGCAACAGAGTGCTACGTGTTTACAGAGGCTTCAGTTCCTTAAAATGAAACAACAGGTCAGCTGTCACTCCTCCTGCTCCCTATTTCACTGTGCGGTAACCCTTCGCCCTCCCTTCCAGAGCAGGCACTTAGGCTCCTAAGACGACTTCAACTGCATCTGCGCTGCACTGGAGGCAGACTGCTTGAATCATCCTGACTCTTAATCAAGTAACATGCACCACAGTCCCCACCCCTGGACCGTGGGATGCCCATCAGGGCAGCACTCCATCACCTTTGGTGTCCCCTAGTGTCACCCCCAGTGCCCAGCGTGCTACGGCACTTTCACTGCTCCACACCTTTCTCCTCACCCCTGAGCAGCATCCCAGAGCACTTACTTTGCTGTTCGCGTCCGGTGCCTTTATCCTTGGCTGACACGTGAACGATACCGTTAGCATCAATGTCAAAAGTGACCTCAATCTGGGGCACTCCGCGCGGCGCTGGAGGAATCCCAACCTGGGAACAAGAAGTGCTTAGCCATTAGCTCCCACACAGCCAGGAGCTCCAGGTACGAGGCTCCAGCGTCGCGCACGTTATCTTGGTGATCTGTCAGCTGAATCAACTATTAACTAACCCTCAGAGCTGAACCCTCTAAATGCCCGTGGAAATCATGTGATTAGCAGTATGTACAGCTAGCAGGATACAGATTTCTACCCAGGCCAAGTGCACAGAAACCACAAGAAGTAGCCCCCAGGTTTGGTCTGGAGGCAACGCAGGTTCTGCTTTATCGCTAAACAAGCCACTCTTCCCATCCAGGACATGGCAGGATGCTGTATTTCCTCACTTCTGGACACAACTGGACTTTACTGACTACCTCTGAGGTTAACCCATTAAAAAACTTGACAGGCAGTTCAGCTTCCTTCAAAGGTACAAAATAAAGGCAAAGCTCTTCCTTTCTGCATGGCTCTTCCTAGCAACAGCAAATTTGGGCAAACAGTTATCTAACAGTGCCAAATTTTGCTGACACTGATCAAACCAATTCTGTGTTGGGAGCTGGTTAGTCAGCCACACACTGCACACACACGAATCCCTCAAGCATATCCGTTCTCCAGTAAGGAGGGCAATCCACGGGCTTTCACACAAAAGCAGCACTGGGCTAGAAACGGGTTACCCTAGGGACAGCAGGTTAACGTGCAGCCTGCGCCAAGTCTTGTCTTTGCAACACCAGAGGAAAGGCATGCATTCTGGTTACCTGCTGCAAGGGCCTGGCACTAGAGAGCTCTCTTTGTGCCCAGAAGTGGAGAGGGCCCTTCAAGGTGATCAAGCCCTAAAGCTACGTTAGCCCCTGTGCCACTTCAGACTGCTTAGAAACTCTGAGTTCCATCTTAAACACTAGTTGCTCCCCTGCCACTGAAAGGCTGTCCCAGAATCAGGCTGTGCCTTTAGAGACTGCTTTTTTACTACAAATAGATAGGGTCAGATGTCTTCAGTAAGATGACTCCCCCTCAACACTGCCTTCAGGGGTCAGCTGAAATGGAGAAGGCTTTGAACTTCTCAAAGCAGGTCAAATCTAAGGTCATGAATACTGAGCAGCCAACGTACCAATGTGAACTGGCCAAGAAGTTTGTTGTCACTAGCCATCTCTCTCTCCCCCTGGCATACTTTAATCTCCACTTGAGTCTGCCCATCAGCAGCTGTAGAAAACACCTGTGGAAAAGGAACAAAGTTACAGCACAGCTAGTAAATTGCAACACATGAACAGATGCAGTTACAAACTGACTAACAAGGAAAGGAGTAAAGAGAAGCTACTTTGAAGAGGTAAAGAATCATTAAATGCTTGTTGTTCCCCTGTTCCTCTTACAAAACACCAAGGCACCAAGACTAGCAACAGCCAGGCTCACTGGCATCTTGTCCTATGTGCAGATGAGCACATGAAAACCGGCAATGCCATCCCAGCAGCAGGCTCCAGCAGCAGCCAGCCACATTACCAGAACGCTTCCTCCTGCCCTAACCCCACGCCCCAGAGAGAACAAGCGTTATCACTAAGAACACACACCAGCAGACCCAGACAAGGCAAAGTAAAAGAAAGGATCACACCCAAGTCTACTCGGGCCTTACGACACAGGGGAAAAAATAATCGCTTCTGAGGTACGCTGTCCAAGAAAGATGGTCTCCGGCAGGTGTGGTGCTCAGTTACAGAAGGTCTCCACACAATTCTTCTTCAGAATGATGTGTTGACAGTTACATCATGGCACACACACTGCAACCGCGACCAGGCCGCAACAGTTCTGGGGCATCTCAGCACACAGTAGCTCAACTCACCTGCCCCCTTGGGCACAGTAATCATCAACACAGATACTCAGTGGCTGACATTAAACCTGACTTCTACACCGCTTCTCCTTGCCAGATGAGGAGGAGAGAAGATCATCTACTGGGACGCTTTGGGTAGCCTTCACTGGGTGTTTGAGACCACCACAAAAGACCCACCCATCTGGAGTCAACTTGTACCTGGCTCTTCTTAGTTGGTATGGTAGTATTCCTGTTGATGAGCTTTGTGAAGACGCCTCCCAGTGTCTCAATCCCCAAGGAGAGGGGAGTTACATCCAGCAGCAGGACATCAGTAACGTCACCAGCTAACACGCCACCTTGAATAGCTGCACCAATAGCAACGGCTTCGTCAGGATTAACTGCTTTGCTAGGAGCACGGCCAAACAAATCCTGTACAGTCTGCTGCACCTGAATGGAGGAAAAACACAGCTCGTATGCAGAGTGAACCATCACCGCCCAGTGCTGTGGCCACAAGAACACACCAGCCGCAGCTAAAGGTTTGTATCTTTATGCTCCCACTGCCATTTAACCCCATGGCATGTAGAAATATTAAGCGTCAGGCTTGTGACTGCTCCCTAATTACCCATCTTCCATGTACCCTGTTAAATGCAGTCGTTTCACTCTAGACAACCCCTTCTCTGGAGACTTTCCTGCAATCATGTTTGCCAGCTGCAAGTCAACCTACATCAGTCTTCTCACGTAGCCCAGCTGTATTCAGAAGGGATCGCTCCATGTTTATCGAGCAGGAGTCAAGGACTGCTCCCCAGGCACTTGTACAAGCCAACACCGGGCAGAACACAGCTGTCAAGGACAGTACAGCTGTGGAGGCAGAGCACAGGGAAGGTAAAAAAAATTCAGAGCACAAGGACAGGTCATCTTGTTTGTATGTAATGAAGGTGGAAAAACACCCAAACATGTATGAAGGACTGCAGTTTCAAATTCTTTATTTAATGGGCCATTCCACCAGAGAAGTAGATCTGCTATGTCAGCAGACAGTCCGAGCTGCTGAGGGCTTTTCACTGCTCTGCCTTTTCGGAAGGACATGCTCATGATTACAACAGATTTACTGCTGAAGTATCCAGATGGGAATGCAACAAGGTGCCTCCACCAGAGCAGAGCTCAGCAGTCTACTCCTCCACCTTACAAGAGAAGGGTGTGGGACTTCGCTCCCGCCCACAGCTTCCCTCCTCCCCAAGCACACCCGGCAGACACACGTCAGCACAGGTGAGCATGATGTGCCTGGGAAACTGTGCTGTAAGCAAACATCCAACTCCTCCGCGCTTAAGCCAAGAGACATCTGCCAGGAGTGTTCATTACAGAGGAAGACACTTCATGGATGAGCGTGTAATTAAGTGCAAGCCTCTGGAGGCATATTTTACAGTACAAAAGAAACATGACCTCTAACCACTCACTGTACATTTCCTGGAGCACTGGCCACGTGACAGCCCTAAAGAAGGCACATTCCCTTCTAGCAGGGCAAAATGAACACAACAACGTACAAGAGAGAAGGCTCTGTGCAACATACAGGCACTTATCTTGGAGCCAGAGCTGTAACTACAGGCACTCAGGAACACACTATGCAAGCTCAAAGCCATAGATGCGGGGAGTTATAAACGGGGCATAAAAAAAGTAAAAATAAAAAAATTAAAATCAATATTTAAGTACTGTCTCCCACCCCTAAAGGATACATAATGTTTCAGAAAGGACTTCCCCACTTCTAGAGCTGTTTTTTGTCACTTTACATGTAGCTAACCACACCATCTTTCCTTTATCCAGCTGGAACAGTAGTGACTTAGGGAAGGCGTAGCACAGTTACTCGCTTGAGCTTTGGCCAGAGCAGCAGCTTCTGTTTATCTTGTTGCTCGGGCTGCCCTGCCTGGGTGACCTTCTGCGCACGCTAATATCAGCTCCAGCCACCACCCAAACCAACCCACCACCAAACCCCAAATCAATTCAAGCAGGACCACGCACACACCTACTATCCTAGGAAGGACCTGCAAATCCCAAATCTTAACAGCAGACAAATAATCCAAGCCTGACTGATCACTATGGAATGATATTTTGATGATCTCTGTAGAGAAGGACAAACCGTACCCTTGAAGACAGCAATGTACATACATGTTCAGCTCTGACTTCAGTGGAGCTAAGCAGCAGCCCGCACTGCTACTACAAACAAGAGTAAATCACCAGCAGACAGGGCCATATCTGCAAGACTCTGCATGTCAGCAGAGCAAGCTTCTAAGTTACCTGTTGGTGCTTATCACCACAGAGCATGAGGGCCAGGTATTAGGTAATGAGTGTTTGGAAGAGCCAGTTAAATATGCTTGACAACACCCAGCCTCACACAGGTAGCTGAGTACGCGCAGGTAACAGCGCCTTTCTGCTTGTGCTGTTTCTTCCCAGCTTGCTATTAGTGCTCTACGCAGGGGAAAAAGTCCAGTGGAAGGCAAAGGTAGTACTGATAGGTTATTGTCATTGAAGAGTACCTTTATCACTCACTGAAGTCCACAAACAAGAGACAACACTGTGTATCTGAACAATGCTGCTTATGTTTGGTCCACATCACAAAACCAAGTTGAATTTTCAACTCCTGATGCCTCCCACTTGTCTTTGTAAAGTGCAACTCTGCTACAGCCCCCAGAGCCAAGCTAATTAAGCAGGGTGAGAGTCCCTTGCCACTGCTTTCATGAGACTACTTCACATGTCTGCTCTGCTCCTGGCGGCCTTCAGCTGCTGCAGTGCTGAAGTTACCAGACTCCCAACTTATCCGTTCCAGATCACCCTTAGCAGTAAGCACTGGCTAGCTGTGCCAGCTTTGCCCCTAACAGAGACATATCTCATACCTTTGGCATTCTGGTCATGCCACCGACGAGGATGACTTCACCAATGTCACTCTTACTGACTTCAGCATCCTGCATGGCTTTCTGACATGGTGCCACCGTCCTTTTGATCAGATCAGCTACAATGCCCTCAAACTGCGAGCGACTCAGCTTCATGTTCAAGTGCTTTGGTCCAGAGGCATCCATAGTAAGGTATGGCAAGTTAATATCAGTCTGCAGCACAGAAACAGATGCGGAGTGAGAAACAGGAATGGAAAACAAGGAAGCTACATAGAGGTTTTAGATCAAGTCACAGTTTCTGTTCTGCCCGTATTGGAACATCTCCACGGCTGTTCTGCAGCCCAGTCTTTAAGTGGCAGAAGGCACATTTTTATGTTTGACATTTCAGACAAGAGACAGGTAAAATATAGTTACACATCTCATGGTTAAATCTGTCAAGTTCCAATTTTAATATTGTGTTATTCTGAGGTCTTTTATTGTTAAGAAAAACAATTTAATTTCTATCATAGCCAGGTCACGTCAGAAGTGACCATCTTAATCCTCTTCCTTTAGCACAACACAGAAGAAAGACTATCTTCAGAGTTCTGAAAGACTTTGCCAAATGACTGACATTTCATATAAGGTAAACCACTTGAAGGAAATAACTCATGACTTATCTAAATACAAACAACTCATGTTCGACAGCCAGTCCATTGCCATTTAACATAAAGTTCATCAGTGCCAGGGACCATAATCCCCACTTTTCATGGCTATTTGTGAATGATCTTACAAATTCACATGCTGAATTTTTAAATCAAAACTTACACTGAAACCATCTTGTTCAAGTGCTGAGTCATGCTGACATCAAGATATTACAAATCAAAGCAATTAAAAACATTAATGCTTTTAGCTCTAGAGATTTAAGTTTATACAACAAGAATTAATTCCAAGTTACTGACTAGAGGTGCACATTCACTTTAGAAATAGCATGGCCAAAAACATTAGGGGAAAATAGGGCCAGAAGCAAGTTGTTTTCCCTTCACTGCTAAAGAGTTCAGGAATTCAGTTTTTCCGGGTATGAACAGACTGTATTTGCCAACTCCTGAGCTAGTAAAACAGAGCCTGCTATGTCTCTGGCAGAACTATGCATCCATTGTGACTGGCCTAAACTCCTTGCTACGAGTTCCACACCGGCCAACAAAAAGACCACCATCAAAAAAAAAAAGTTTATTCAGAACCTAGAAATTGGCAGAGACCCCATTTCAATTACTATATAATTGACCTTAATTTCACTTAGGCAAGACTATTACACCCCCAACTTGCTGCTTTTCCAGCTCCTTATTCAGTAGTGAACAAAAGACATGCTTGAATGCATTAATATACAAAGCAGGTGGAAAAAATAAAAGGGGGTACATGTTGCCCATTGTTTAGACAACTATGCTACAGGCAAGTAAGTAAAGATTCTTTACAGAAATTATTTCTTGTTACTAGACAAATTAGCTGTTTCAGTGGAATGAGTAGCACCAAGGTTCTGGAACAGCTTGCACAAAGCCGCAAGCGCTTCCAGTAACCCAGCAGTACTGGCTGCAGCTAAATTCCCCGATGCTCATCAGACTTCTGAAATGTATAGTAAGTTGGGAACAAGGACATATTCCCTGCAAGACAACAAAACATGGTGCCAGCAGAAAGGCAAAACCCAGCACTCGCTAACATGCTCGTCTTCTGATAACTAATTGTGCTCCTGAACAGTCTGCCCTGCTAAAGGACTTTCTCTCAAAGTGATGTCATTTGGTAACACAGAGGCTTGTTCTGCCACCACAAGAAAAAAGCAGCAATTTCGTAGAGCTTTGTAAACAGAAATAACAGAAAACTCAAGTGTACCAAAATGTTCTACCGGACCGCTTTGAACCCAGCCACCTACCTGCACAGACGACGAAAGCTCACACTTTGCTTTCTCTGATGCTTCTCTCACCCTCTGAAGGGCCATGTTGTCTTTAGTCAGGTCAACACCCATCTAAGCGACAAACAATACGGGTTAACAGACCCTCGGCTTTTGCACAGGAGTCACGGAGAGCTTTTCTTCATTACAGTTCACCTTCCTATCACTCTTGACTGTAAAGATGTTTGTAGAAATACAGCCTGGCATATGCACTTCTGCCGATCTCTCTCACTTCTGGCAAATGTATCTAGCATTTCAAAAACATCTGCTAGCCCTCTCTGCTCTGGAAGTGATTACACAGTAACTAACTGACCAACGCTTAGAAAAGCTGCTGCATCACAGAATATAGAAGGCAAGACTGGATTGGCAAAGCTGTTGCAAATACACTGCAGTTTCCTACAGTCAACTCTGTATTGTACCCATATGTGCTGACACATTTAACCGGACCACAGGTATTTATTACTGAAAGTAAACAGAGTTACAGAGGACTGTGCTGCTACACTAGAGTAAAAAGCAGAATCCTGCTATTTTGTCTTCCAGGAGAGGCATATTCCACTGCAAGAAAACAAGCGTAAGAACTGGAAGCCAGAGTAACAGGTGTCTTTAATAGTCTTAAATTTCAGCTGTGCCACAGATTACAAACCAAGTCCTAATAATTTAAGAAAATTCACATCCTTCCACAGAAGTTAAATGAGGTTGAAAAACAGTGTAACACAGGAGTGAATTCTGACGAGATACCTTACCTCTCTCTTGAACTCTTTAACAATGTACTGTAGCAAAGCCTGGTCAAAATCTTCTCCACCTAAGAAAGTGTCACCATTGGTGGACTTCACCTCAAAGACCCCCTTCTGGATTTCCAAAATGGAAATATCGAAAGTGCCACCGCCCAAGTCGTAGACTGCGATACTACAAGAACAGATAAAGAAAAACATTACTTTCCAGGCAAGGCTGTGTGGCTCAAAAATCATTCTCCCCAGCAGATGAGGTGTGCAGAATTCATGTTGCTGTCCACACAAGTTAAAAGCCTCTCTAAAGACAGCAGTAAACAAATCACACAGCATATGCGTTCCTTGAGCACTCTTGAGTCCACGCGGAAGTCTTCTCTGAAAGATGTGCTGCACGACGCTTAACCTTTCCTGTCATTTCAAACAGGGCAGTTCCTTCTTCAAATAAATACACGCTTACACCCAATGACAAGTGCAGGGACACCAGAACCACTATGAAACACGTTTTTAAAAATATGAGACTTTCGCAGAACCACAAGCTTCATCAGATTTACAAAACCTGTAACAAATCCCCTGCATTTACATAACCACCCTTGACACAGTGACAGAAGGCTGAATGCAGTCAGGGAAGAAGACACAAGCTGTGAATACCAGGTGCCAAACCTCAGCGTACCTCTTGTGCGACACATCAGCACCCATGGTGACAGCCTCACCCAGCTGTCCTTAGCCACACCTATCACCGCTACCAGTAGGTAAGATAATTAAATCGACACTCAGCTTTGATAATTAAGTTGTAGCTGCAAGTTATGAACTCACTTTCTTTAACCAGTACGATTGGCATAGAACAGAGGTGACATTACATGGCACTGACTCACAGCTGTGCGTCTACTTTGGCAGAATTCCAACCAAAGATTTTAAAAACCACAAAAGCAGAAGAGGCATTTACAGAGCAAATTACAGCATCCTTACTTAAAGGAGGGTTGGTGTTATGAACAGCCACTTACACTTTGTCTTCAGACTTGTCCAGACCATAGGCAAGTGCAGCTGCTGTTGGTTCATTAATCACCCTCAAAACATTCAAGCCTGCGATCTGCCCAGCATCTTTTGTAGCCTGAGGAAAAACAGGGGAAGAGTGCTGACTACTGAGAGAAACTCAATGCAATTTGTAAGCCCCAAAAACTCTTACAGCTTGGTGAATACCTGTCTCTGAGAATCGTTGAAGTAAGCAGGGACTGTGATCACAGCATTCTTTGCCGAATGTCCCAGGTAATTTTCTGGAGGAAAGCGGAGACAAAACAAAGTTATCCTTGTAAGACAAGAATACCACCAAGTTGTTATTCTGTAGTTTGAAATAATTTTCCTGAACTAAGAACAAAAGACAGGCTTGCTGCCCAAGAACTTGCTGCCCAAGAACTTGCTGCTTTCTGGGAAGACGCAGAGGGAGCTGTGCAGAAATTATGTCCTTCCACATAACTTGGAATAGTTTGTAGGCTTCCAACAGAACAGCACAGCACCTCTGCAATTCAGTGAGTGACTGGATGCCACGGGCGAGGGAGAAATCATCTGAGAGCTTAACTTGTCTTTTTCGTGTGCGACACTGAAGTTGTTTCCCATTTCTTTGGAGTATTCAACATGTGATGCACTTTTAACTCATTTTCATCCTGTTCATAGAGTATGCTGTTGGTAACATTTACACAGTACAAATAATGTACACATACTAACTTTACAAGTGTTTGACAGCAAGTCGGGAAAAATACGTATTACACCCGAATTTAAGGCCACAAATGTCACAGCATCAAATGCAGATTCAGACCTGCTAAAAAATAAGAATGTGCATGATGCAGTTACAATGCACAGACGGGATTTATGCCTCTGCAGTAGCTCTGCACAGACACAGTGTAATAAAATGAAGTGTGTACACTGCATTATTCTGTGTCGCTTGCAAAACCAGATCATTCCATAGTTGAATTCATGTAGCATTCGGGCCAAAACCCAACAGATCTACAGGAAGCAGACACCTGCTTAAGGCAGGGGAACACCACCCTCAGAGTAAGTCAGATTCATTGCATCTAGATGCTCACATACCACACACTCATATTTTACTCTTGGGTGGAGCTTTAGCAAGCATCCAGCACCTAACACTGAAAAATAAAAACTTTTGGATGAAGCTTCAGAACAACCTTTTGTGCTGCCCTCCAAACATTTACCACTGGATGCACAACGTTTACCAAAAGAGGCTGTGGAAAGCAGCTACTGACTATTATCTCAATGTATTATACTCAGTTTCCCCAGAAACCACATTAGGAACTGAAAAGGAGAAAAAACCCACAATTTATCCAGGCCAATGGATATTTTCCCCTAGTGAAGATTTGAAGTCGCCACTGGCTAAGAAGCTATGCATTCAGGCCCAAAATTGGGTCCCTTCAACACTCCCTTTCTTGCTACGTACCTAGCAGCTGACCAAGAACAAAGCCACTCAAAACCCTGGCCGCTGCAGCCCGTGTTCAGCTGCAGCCAGGGAGGCACAAGGACTGCAGCTTACAAGGAAAGACAGCTCCCCCTTCTGAGTAAGTGTGTGTTCAATTCAATTAAAACTGAGCATCAACTCAATCGATACTCAGTTTGGACAAGAGTATGTTTTAAGTAAAGCACCAATATCTCGCCAAAGATCCGAGATCGAGGTAGGCACTGATCTTCCTTGAGGCTTCGTAACAGCCCATCACACACCCTTCCACCATCAGCCCCACGTAAGGGCCTGCTGTACAAGGATTCCTGTACCAAAAAAGTACCTTTATGGCTGCTGCACTTCCATTTACCATGGCCCAGCACCAGGGTCACACCTGTGCTCACACATGGCAAAGACCAAACTGTACCAACCTGCAGTTTCCTTCATCTTCATTAGCACAAAGGCACCGATCTGGCTTGGAGAATAGAGTTTCCCGTGAGCCTCTACCCAAGCGTCTCCGTTGGAGGCACGGACAATTTTAAATGGAACGTTCTTACTAAAAAACAGAAGAATTCCACACTCAATTCCTGTATTAGCACACAGCACAAAACCCCTAGAACTGGTATCAGCAGACAAACATGTACAATTTCTAGACGAAGAATTCCGAACTTGCCAACAGCACCCTCCGATCCAGGGAGTCCCAGAAGTACCAATATACTCCTACTGGTTTTAATCAGCTACATCATTTAATCGCCAGCCTTCGGTATGATCATCCGGCTTTGATGGTAAACACCCTCAAGAATGAGAAAAGTTTTCACTGGTAGATGCTGATCGTTCTGCACAGCATCAGCAAGGCTTTTTTCTTCTTTGAAAACCTTAAGATGATCAGCAACTAACGTAGCAAAAACCAGCTTGGCCCTCAGAATACAAACAATGAAACTCTGAGACACGAGGGCATCACGAGTTCCCCCAAAAGAGGGTCATATTTTAAAACACAACACGTCACATTACGCGGCATTGTATTTTACGCATTCCTGCTGCTAGCGGAATTGCTCTCCACCCTCACTTACATATCCTTCTTCACTTCAGAGTCATCAAAGCGCCGCCCGATGAGACGCTTGGTAGCGTAGAAGGTGTTGTGTGGGTTAGTCACCGCCTGCCGCTTTGCCGGCATTCCAACCAAGCGCTCGCCATCGGCCGTGAAGGCAACAACCGAAGGGGTTGTCCTGGCACCTTCGGAGTTTTCCAGCACCTATGTAAAAAAGCCATAATGGGATGTCATCACAAAACACTGCCTCTGAAAACACTAATTTGGACATTCAACTTCTCATACCGTCACTACAAGCTGGTATCCATTTTTTACTTACTTTCGCTTGCTTTCCTTCCATAACTGCCACGCAGGAGTTTGTTGTACCCAAATCAATTCCAATAACGGCACCTTTAATTGCTTCTGAGCTGTAAAGCATATTATAAGAAAAGAATTATTAACAAAGACAAATAACTGGACAGCCAAAAAAACTTTTTACCCTGAAGACAAGACAAAATGATTCTTCTCTAGACGCCGAAGCAAATACACACTGTATTCTGACCCAAAGTGTACTCCGACTCTTACACAGGAATTTAACCTCGTGCCTCTGTTTTCAATCAGATCGCTTAGAAGTAAATCCTCGCTTGTTTAAATGAACACGTAAAATACTATCTTTCACCACAATAATCTTTACTACATGTAGTGTCAGTATCCCTTAAGATCTTGATATAAAACAAAGTCATCACTAATTCTGTCCCTACACAGACAGGCGTTGCTTTAGGTTACTTTTGATGTTCAAACTTGTTTGAAAACATTCACTTGGTGTAAAAAATCTAGTAATAAATTTATTGGTTTATTTATCACTGCTTAGCATAAAAAGAAGAATACACAAAGAATGACTTAACTCATGCAGGGTTCTCTGAGCCAGAGCTGGAGATAACCACCTTTTTGATCCTCAGGAGCAACAAACTAATTTCATTGTGAAAAATGGGAGCGGTTCTTACACAAGACAAATCTGAACCTCTTCCTGCTTTCTAAGAAGTCCATACTACCCTCTTCAAGGCTACAGAGAACGACTGAATCACAGTTTTGCTTTCTAAGCAAAGGCATGTCCTGGGATGAAGAAAGCACGCTGAGGGCAGAGCAGGGCCCTCTTTGCGACGGGGCCATCACTGCCTCACTCCCCAGGACCCTCAGTCGCTCTGACTCCAACTCAAATAACGTAAAGCAGCGATCTCAGAAATGTGCAACTGCTCAGTTTCTCTGTGCTATCCAGAACTCAGCAGTCTTCCTAACACAAACAGATTTCCCATTCTGTGTCCTGAATCAGCATCAGCCACAAAACATCTGACTGAGTTATGCAACTAACTGCTACTCTTTTCCCATTATCTTGCAACAACAAAGCTAAGTAATTAAAATGCACGAGCTGTTGGAAATAAACATTATCTTTAGTGAAATGGAGCCAAGCATCACTCTGGTTTCAGGCCAGTGTAAAAGAATTTGTTCCACCAATTTTTAATTTTTTTTCTTTCAATCAAACAAATCTCAACAATCCACATCTTATGAATGCTGCTTATGGCAAGAGGATAGGGGAAGAACAATTCTTAAAGTTCCCTTGGAAAAAAAAAAAAAACCAAAAACAAATAAAGAGAAGAAGACACAGCCTTGGAAAAGTGACACACGTAGGTACTAGTTTTATCTTGCTGGTTTGGCTCCTTTACTCCGTCTCTAACTCCAATGATCAGTTCTGGTATCAGGAGAAGAGTAAATATAAACATCAAACAGCCAAACGTGAAGGAACAAGCAAATACTTACGCATATTTTCTGCTGGATGCTGCTCTGAGAACATTTTGACTGAGGCCATTCCAGAATGTCTATAAAATAAAGATGTTCCAATGAAAATTTAGCTTTAAGTGGTCCTCAAGCCAAGTCTTTCAAAAGCAGACAACTTTTGCAGCGACAAGGTCCTACTACAACACTGTATTTTTAAAATCTTAAGTGCCAACGAAGGAAGAATTTGAGACAGGTTCGGATCGCCGCAGAAAACCAATTACTACGCTTGTTCATCTCGTGTAACGCTGACTTGTATCACCAAAACAGAGCTATTCCCCCACAGAAACCAGCCCAAGAACACGCTACCAGGCAAAAGGCACCTCAGCAAATTAACTCTGAACCTTCAGCTCTCGCTGCACGGCGGCGGATAAACATTAACCCCGCTTCCCGAACGCTTTGTGCGCGGTCAGCAACGCCTCGCCCACCACGGCCCTCCGAGAACCCGCAGTCCACGCTGCCCAGCAACTGTTTTCAACCGGTTTCGCGGCGGCCGTAACCCCGCACTCGCCAACGGGCGACCCGGAGAGCTCGGGAAGCGTCACACTCCCCACCCCCCCCCGCGGGGGTAAACGCTTTCCGTAGCGAAAATCTACCGCGGGCTTGAGGCCGCCCGACAGGCCGTGGCCTGCAGTGGGGCGAGGAGGGGGCGGCGGGGGCCCCGCTC
>Ga0065711_1034672_pt1 | contig 23394 bp, 18 predicted proteins | sample Hoacrofraction12_FD_59098 | JGI IMG/M metagenome (GOLD analysis project Ga0065711, IMG submission 59098) | Hoatzin crop microbial communities from Cojedes, Venezuela - Epithelial fraction 12 v2 (version 2) | ecosystem: Host-associated > Birds > Digestive system > Esophagus > Crop | place...
TTTTTTTTTTTTTTTTTTTTTTTAGCTTTCCTTGATGCAGAAGGGGAGGAAAGGAGCAAATAAATTACTCAGTAAAGGCTCTCATAGATTGTACCTTGTTAGTATATAAATTTTGTTGTGAGATCTTTGTTAGTTTAAAGAGGGACTGACAGATATTTGAACTCCTGTAGCCCTATTTTGGGCTTTCACTCGGTAGCCCTATTTTTCATGTTATGAAAAAGCAGAAATAAGAACCCCTGATATATCTATTTTATGTCCTTCATCATTGTACATACTTTCATCATGCTCCCTCCTAACTGTCCTCTCACACTGTAATCTTTTCATTCTCCCCCGATACAGAGTTCATGCAATGCCTTTAATAATTTTCATTACTTGTATCCATTGGCCCTCCTATTCATGCTCTATATTTTCAGTTATACTTATATGAAGACAATCCAGTATTTTCAGTGTTCCCTAGTCCCTGATTTTAACATTTTTCTTGCTTTTTCACCATTGCTGCTCACTGATTTGTCCACCGATAGCCAAGCCCTTTTCTGCAGTGGCTGCGGTTCATTTAGAACCTAGTGATGCAAACAAAGTAGATCAAATTATTCCCTCCAATATGTATTACCATGTATTTGTCAGCACTGAATTTCATCTGACACTACGTTCTCCAGCCACCCAGCTTCGTTAAGTCCCACCAGAGTTCCTCACAGTCTCATTTTGTCTGGACTAACCTAAAAAAATTTGCAGATTTTGCGACCTCGACATTTTCTTCCCCCACTTCTTACACACTATAAATGGATCTGTTAAATACTTGGGATCACACAGAGTGACATATCGTGCTGAAAATGGACCATTTATTCCAACTCTTTTCTGGCTTCAAAGCTAGCCATGGTCGGTTTTCACTGAATTTCACCCCTCTCCCCTCCCTTAAACTGGCTGGATTTTGTTGACTTGGTTTTCTTAGTGGCTTGTTAAAAAACAATTACTGTACCTGCTAGTTCTTAGAAGTTGAAGACAGCTATCATGTAGTCCTGACCAGCCTCTCAGGTGCTGAATGTACTAATTTGGATGGATACCTCATCTTTTGACTCCGCTGCCTCAGTCAGGAAATATATCCCTGAATGCTGGCCCTGTTTTACACTCGTCCCTAGGCATCTGCTGTTGGCCACTTCTGAGACAGAAGTTTGGGATAAATGGGCCTTTGGTCTGGCTTGGTACAGCCCTTCTTATGCATTAATCTTATCTTCATTATCTAAAATATTAAGTTTCCAGTTGGGTTTTCCCCAGACTCCCTGTGATGACGAATGATTTAAAGAAAATATTAAGACAAAAATGCTCGAAAGTGGCTGATTTTGGATGGCATAGGATGACAGCTTTGTATCATGTCTGAATGTAAATAACTTCCTGCTTATCCTCACCTTCAAATCTTTAATGGAGACAGTAAAATAAGACAAATCTTTTATTAGTACACCCCAGAGCCCATCAATCATTTCCCTTCCTCAGCAGAATATGATTACCTTTGTTTATGATTCTTTCCTACAGTTTTGAATCCACAAGACAGTGTCCATACTCAAGCACCTTTCAATGAATTAAGAGGAAAATATTTCTGAGATGCATGTAATGTTTCCCATGCTGTTATTATCTATACGCTTTGAATTTCTTTTTCTTTTTTTTTAAGAGAAGAAAAATAGCAGGCAAGCACATATATGAAACAAATAGTTTATAACCACATGCCTGTGGTCAGAGCTCCACAGAAGCTGTATTTCTTTCTTTTCTTGTCATATTTGTTGTTTTACGGTATTAGAAAGACAAGTTAGACAAGAGATTCAGTTATCCTTCCATTTTAGGAGATTATTATAACACTTGACATAGTTTAACACCAGATTTGGGTGGCTCAGTCCTAGACTCTCCCACCGACTTCAGCTAAAAGTCCTCTAGCATTAACACTGGGCTCTACTTTGATTGATATTTTAATTTAGAAGCTGAAGGGTCTGGATGAAGGGCAAGTTAACAGCATTTGCATTGAGTTGCTCTTTGTACCAAGGCAGATGTTTATGCTTTTGACAGTAGGAAGATTAATCAGCAGAGGATATTTGGGTAATATTCCTCCTCTGGGTCTGTTACTTGCTGCCAATTTTTCAGAAATATGTGAGGTTTAGAGCCCTGGTGATTAGGCTTTGTACTTTTGGCATGAGGTCTGACATCTGGACCACCCAGGTGAAAGTCCACTGCAGTTCAGGAATCAGTTGACTCTCAATGCCTGGGAATGTCCCCTTCAAAAATGATGTTTAGGGGCTGATCTGTGAATTCTACTTATGCTGCAAACATCTGCTTATGCTCCAAGCTCAGAAGAAGGCTTCTGAAAAGACAGAATAAAAAAAACCACCACAACTAATTTGTTGTTTTCAAGAGCCCGAACCCTAGACCCCCAAATCTCAGCGTTACAGGAAAAAAAATACTAAAAGGCAGGTTAAGGCAACTGCTCTGGGATTCTTTATCATTTTTCACTGTCATTTAGCCTAGAGATGCCATGTTCCACACACAAATCACATGTTCTGTAACCAATCCACCCAGCCACAGCCAGCCAGTAATTGTTTGCTGCACAAACTCTGTAACACTTCATTAGTTCTGCCACACATCTACTTCCACTGAAGGTAACTTTCCAAAACGAAAAAGCACAGGGCAACGTTACATCTTCCATCTATTTTTAGTGCAACTTTAAAAAAATATACAGGAAATGCAATTGAGGAAAAGGGCTGCTCGCACTATGGTTTACAATTTAAAGCAAAAATATGGCCTGCGTTTTTTTTTTTTTTTTCTGTCAATCTTACATTTCTCCAATGAGACTGTGAGAAATGTGCAAAGTTATGTGATCATTTCTGACAGTTCTTGGCAGCTGGGCAGGCAAGCATTGGAAAGGATATCTCTCTCCCGATCCAAGATTAAATTTGGACTGAAACACAGGGCTCATTTAGGCAGCAATTAAAGGACCTTATAGACTGAGGGAGAATGAAATGATAAATGCAAAGAGGCTTATTTAATGGGGATATTAAGTAAACTGCTGGTAAAAATGCCCATTTATCATCCACTGATTCCTAATTGGTTTCCTGTTCCTGCCTGCATGTGGCATTTTCAGAAGGAATTACCTTCCTTTAGCGCGACTGTTGCAAATGCAATAAATCAAGCCCATAGATTTCTAGCTAATTTAGATGGAGACTAAATTGGAGCCAAAGCATGCAAGAGTGCTTGCAATTAATGTTCATTACAACTTTTAGCTTCAAAAACAGGAAGGATCATTTTAATGCACCATTCCCAAGCAAAGACACTATTTCAGGACTTGGCCACCCTTTGTGTGCTCAAGAAAAATCACTTGCCTTTGTAAGCAACTGGCCTTCCTAAAAACTTCCTAGGAATACAGGTTGAGGTCTAGCAAGCCTTTAAACACCTGTACTTCAGGATAATTCCCTGCTTCTTGTCTTTGTTACATGCATCATCTGTCTATAACGGCCAACTTACACAAAACTAGCTTACATTCACCTTATCATTATTGATCTCAGCTGCCTCATTCCAGCAACACAAACTTTATTTCCACCAGGTAGTGTGAGGAGATAACAACTTTCTAGCTGAAAAATCAATGAAGAAAACTGCAGTTTCCCAAGCAGCAACTTCAGTAGCTTGTCCACAGTCTTTCAGCATATTCCTTTTCCGAGGGTTCAGCTTTGCAGGAGAGAAGAGAGAAAAACTTGCTAAGGTGGGAATTTCTTTGTTTTGCCATTCTCACAAGGTGCTTTAGAGATGGAGTCTGTGTCTTATTTTATGGCGTTTTATTGTTTGATACAGCAAGCTACTTTTCAAAACACACAGTGACCCAGACTTTCTGCAGCTTTTGGCATTTGCTCCACTTGAGTGTAGCCCTGATACGGAGCACTGTGAGCATAAACAGAACTAGCTGTTGAGAGTTCCAAACAAAGCTAAAAGAACAAAAAAACCTTTCACTTCCTGAATCCACTGAAGTTCATGGCACTTTTTATATTCAGTGGAAAGAAAATTACATTTACTGAGTCTTAAACCCCAAAAAGTTTTTCTGTATGTGATAAGATTCTCTTTGTTTCTCTCACCCACTGAAAGAAAGGATTGTTTGTTTGTTTGTCTTGCTTCAAAAAAATACAATTGACACAGTCCAAGTACCTTACGGCAATAAGGAGAAATAGATTTAGAAACACTCTCTATCCTTGGTGTCACAGAACAGGCAACAATCTACCTTTCATTTAGAATTGAACCCAGCTACAGTCAGGTTTTTTGTTCTCTCTTCTACTTGGTTGTTTACTTTTTAATTCCTTGTTTTCCCTTTAGATCACCACTCACTGAATTAACATTCAGAATTTACAGCCTTCAGAGCTGACATGTTTGTTGCAAATGATCAGTTTTGAGTGGGATAGGTTGGAACCCAAGTGGGTGATAAAGAAATCCATTAACTTACTGACACTCATATCTTCCATCTTCCTCTGTAATGCACCCATGAATGGTTAAAGGCAGTACCCTGGGGAAGATGAGGGTTACACTTCTTCTCCTCCTCCAACCATACGTAGATAAATATTCATTGGAAATAAAAAATGACATGGAAATACAAATGTTGGTATTAATGCCCATACCAAGAGCCCATGTTGTGGAGGAAATAGGCTGGCGACCTGAAGACCCAATTTCCTTTTTCCAGGCTCTGCTACCTACTTACTATTTCACTGCATGCAGAACATTTCATTTTTCCATGCCTCATCTTCTCCCTCACAAAAGCGTGACTGCACTCCACAGATGGGAATTACCATATACAAGCACTAACTACTTTCACTTGTTTAATTTTAAGCAGCTTCAGGATATTTACCCTGAATGCCAGGAGCAGAGAGAAACATTGAGGCCAGCCTGGGAATGCTCTACCATCAAGGAGTAAGTGTTCCTGAACTGAAACAGCCTGTCTAACTCTCACCCCAGCCAGACTTCTGCTTCAATGCTTGCTGCACACACAAGCAAAATGACATGCATAGTGTTACGGGAGAGTGTAGGTTGTACAGAGAGGGACACCACTTAAGTTTGTCATTCTCCATAATGATTCGTGTTGTTTTGATATTTGATGAAGCCAGCTGAGGTGCTAAGCAATGGAAGTTCACATTTAATTTACACAACACTTAAAACAATAGAAAGTTACACTTTAAAAAGTACTTATTTCCCTTTTTTTCTCCTTTTACATTACTCTAATGTCTTAATACATCAGGGCTTGTCCCTGTCTTGACTGTCTCTTTTCCTGGCTCCCAGCCAATCCTCTGCACTCAGCTGGTGACACTTGCCATTTGCGGTGATTTGGCCCAACCTTCACCAAAGCAAAAGCAGATCGTCTGTGAGCCCAGGACACCTCGAGGGATGACAAGAAGTGGGGCCAATGTCCCACTTCAGATGTCCCAAGCCTTGCGTCATCCAGGTGTCAATGACTGCGTCACAATCAGCAAGATTTGCCAGCCTGCTGCGAGCTCTCCTATCTTTCAGCCAGCCTACAAGGTGAAGCTAACTCCTTTCCAATTTCTGCTTCTAGTCACTAAAAGGCCGGAAGCAGAATTTTCTCAGCAAAGCATATAAAGCTGTTGTGGCCTCGTGCACTGAGGTATGACACTTCAAAAGGCAGAAACTTCAGATCTTGGACTACAGCCCTCTCAGTTCCACATAACTGACCAGAGCTTGATCTCACATTAATGGGTTTTATACTTCATTAATGCTACCAACTCTAGTGGAGCTACTGATGGTTTTTTACTAAGGCAAGTAACATCAGAATCAGGCCCCAAATCTTGTGGCTGGTTCTCTTACCTAACCAGATAAACAATTTTTTAAAATCCTCCTAAGCCTACCACTCTCAAGGCCTCACAGTCTTCAGAAAGGAAGATTTTTGGGTTTTCTTTAAACCAGATGCTGCTTGTCTGCCAAGCATTTAGTCCAATTAAGTTCCAATTTCATATTATTTTTCAGCCACATGTTACAACAAACAACTGAGTAGAAATCCACATATGGTTTCTGATACTGGAATAATGAAACTCAAAAAAAGAAAGAATTGAATTTCCTGTGGTTCCTTTTAAAACTATGAAATGTGTAATATTTTAATGGACTAAAATCAGTACACATGGAATATTACTTGGTCCCAACTGAATACAAGGTTGTACATTAATGGAAAAGTCTTGCTGATGTAAACAAAGAGGCAGAACACTGTACTAAAAAACCAGGAATTTATTACTCAACCAAAACGATGTACAGAGTTGGTACAAGTCAAATCCACTGGCAGAAGGGGAAAGTATGTTCGTGTCAAAAGCAGCTGCCTGTAGCCAATGGCGGCAGAGTGAGCTGATTCTGACCTCACATGCCTATAAATGAGGAGTAATTCCAGTGTTTCCACAGGGGCTGCAAGAGTGCAAAACAGTTGTGGAGAAATCTAAATCAGCTCACTGTGTAATTGGCTCCACTAGCCTCACAAACTCATCAACAAAACACATGTAATAATGTAGTCAAACAGATAGGGTCAGCTACATTTCATTCCTCTTCAGTGGCATCCCTGCCCTGTAAACAGTCCGTCCAACTGCATATCAATTTGCTGTCCACTTGTTTCACTCTGCAACGCATGGATTTGATGAGGGAAGATAAACACTGGTTAATGCTCTACAGGTCCTTCAACACGAAGGCCCGGTAGAGTGTGTGCTACTGGTCTTTCTCCTGTGCAAACTCCACAGAATCAATGACCCCCCAGGGTGAGAGAGGTTTAGCTCAAGCCATAGCCATTCACGCTTTTAACATCTTTGGTTCAGTCCCCAGTGTGTCAGTAGCGATGCCAGTAATCACACATGCACCATGGAAAGACTCACTTCAGGGGACAATGGCTAAAACCCCCACGGCATCGCCTTCAAACCTGGATGACTTACAGTAAGCCATGAAGACAAAACATGTTCAGGTGCAAATTATTTATTCTCTGTGGGACTGGAAGGGAAAAAACTGCATAACTCTAAGCCTCTCCTCTCCCTCCATCTCTTCATCACTTGCCATGACTTAGGAAAACAAAAAAAATGAAAGAACATAGTGACCCGTGCAGCCCACCCTCAGAACAGTCCTGTGTGAGGAAGGTACGATTATTAACCTTCCCCTTGGCATATATTAATCCACAGTATTCTTCACATCTGTAGGGCATCTCAGACACAGGAGGGAAACAACTGCAGTAAGCAGAAACCAGCACAAAGTAAAAATACGATCTGAGTCTCCCGGACAACAGCAAAATGCAGTAATCCACAGGGGTAAAGTGACCATTTCAAAATTAACCACAAGGATTTAAAGCTGAGAATTAATTTCATCTCTATTATTATGTCAGGTAAACTAGTCGCAGCTATACGCTAATTTATATGGAATCACAAAGGAAATCCTATTTCATTAAGTGGATTAAGCATTAATGTATTACCCTTTCCATTTTTATCTTCATTTCATAAAGTGCCTAACAGGAGGTCAAATTAAGAGACCAAATTAACATTTAAAAAAGTCATAGTGAATGCTATACCACAGTGATTCTAACTACACTGTTCTTTATCATGATGGTATCAAGGCTATTTTAGCCTTGGTACTGGAAATTAATAACTGTTATTTCCACGGGGAACCATTTTTCCTGAATGTAAATCATTTAGCAAAGTCAGGCGAAAGAAACAAAAGCATTACTCATTTCATGAGAAGGTGTAAGCAGAACAGGAAGAAAGCAAGCAGAAAGTGCTAAATCAGTTCCCCATTCTCCCCGCGTGAGCCATACGAAGGGATCTCTCACAAATCTCGACTCGTGCTTATGACTGAAACCAACAGAGTCCACCTTAAGGCAGTAAATCGTATCAGCTGTTTTGAAGGCCTTTCTTTAATTACTGATTATTCAAAACAAGATGACGTTGTCATTGCCCATGTAAAAACACGCGCACACACTAAGTCTTATACAGTTACCCACTGGAACAGTTCTCCAGATCAAATTCCAGCCACAATATTTTGTTTGCTCTGCTTGTTTGTGTTTACACCACAGGCATTGTCCTGCTAGCACAGTTTCCAAGTCTGTTATTTGCTGTTGGTAATTCATATTATCCTCAACTAACATTAAAGGTTTATCACTCCAATGTTATTAGATCAGTTTTCTGAGGAATTTCTATTTTATTTGTGTAATGGTGTTTATATGTCAAATATGTGTCAAGTCCAAGGGCACTGAGAGTTTAAGAGCTTGGAGTAACTAGTGAAGTCACATCTGGAAAACAGCATTTGCTGGAATCTGAATAATAAAGTCATCTTACCATAATGCCAAACAGGAAAGATTTCTCTACAGCAATACATAATTTTGAAGAAATATTTTTTGTATTCCAATCTTCAGAAGCACCAGTGCCAGGTTGTAGCTGGACTATTCAAATTAATTAGCACATGTAATCACATCTGCCTTTTTCCCCCTTTTACTCACGAAGAGCTTTAATTTGGAATGCTTTTATGCACCAGTGAAAATAGATTTTCCACACCACATCAGTAAGGAAAGGAGTAAGAAGAAAAGTACCAAATGCAAATCAAACCTCTCCTCTGCCAAGGATTTAGACATGCCATCCTTCCCACCTCCTTTTCCCACCAGCAAGCAACCCACATCCTCCATCTTTTCCTAAGAGCCATTCCTTCTGTGCAAGCCATATTACAAACTTCCTTTTCCAGCAGCGGCTGGCTTCTCCACAGTCCTCCCACCCCTACACCCAAGCGCAGCTTTTCTGTTGGCTGGTGTTCCTCCTTCTTCATATTCTTCCTCATTTTTTGAGGGTTAGACTTCCTTTTCATGAGATTCACCTCCCTCCTTGGAGACTCCCCATGCTATGAAAAGAAGAAGAAGACAGTTCTGACGTCTCTCTGCCAAACTTTCCTTCTTACTCTTCCTCTGTCTTTCAGCAAAGGGCATTCTGGGTCATTTGCCAGCACGGAGAAAACTGGTTGATATCAGTGGCTGGCAGCTGTATTTGGAGAAGAGAGGAAACCTCACTGGGGATGCTGAGAGAAAGTCTTTCCTGGCCAGTCAGGATCTGTCCTGTGGATACTGCAACTGGAAATGTACCTATTACTCAGGTTACAGAACTTCTACAAGTTCAGGCTACCTTTGGCTAATCCTAAGAATCCCATAAATAGTGTGCCGGATTCACAAAAATCTGTATCCTGTAACTTTTGTATCTCCATAGCTGAAAAATTCTTCCACCACTAAGAATTATTGCTATCATATTGCACAGGAATTGCAGGCAAGGAAATGGCCAAGTATGTCTGAAATGTCCTTCTCTTCTTATTCAGCATGGGATGGATTTCTAAGCACCTTTCTGTGCTTGTTTTTCACAGCTATTTTTAATACATATAGTCTGGTAGAGATGTTTATGTAAGAAGTGCTAGGCTGGTCCAGTTGGCAGAATGGAAGGATTCCCTAAGGAAAAATTCAGTAAGTTAATTGTTTTTGTTGTTCTGTGACAAGTACTCTTCAGAATGAAGCAGTGTTATTCTATCTTTATCTAGCTGGTTTGGCCCACTATACATTGGGGACAAAATGCAATGCATGCCAGGAAAATATGTTACTAAGATTGTGGGATTTGCCCTCTGAAGGTGTTTCTCTCTCAGCTGACTACAAAGAGAGGATCAATAACTAGTATATACCACCTAGACTTTTAAATGCCAAAAGTGGAAAAAATCAACTATGTTCATGATAGAGGCCATGAATAAATCAAATACAATTTTATGTTGACACCAAACAGAAATACAGTTTCATGCAAGCCTAGTCAGTTCAACCCAGAAACACAGAAAAGAAAGGAGAAAAGAATGAAATGCTACTAGTTGTACTTGGCACAGACAATCCAGACATCTTCTGGTCTTGCACAGAGCAAATTCACAGATGTGTAGATGGAGAAAGGAAACAGGTATGTATTGGAACTAACTTACAGTGCATTTGAAAAGACAAAGCTTAGAGAAGGCATATTCAACAGAAATTACATTCTTTCAGGCCAGGGAAAACTTCTTCCCCTCCTTTCCATTTGGCAAGTGAGTCACTGGGCTGAGATCACAGGTGGGACAAGTTGAGGAAAGTCACTTCAGCAGTTCAGCAATGAAGAAGGGAGCTTAGAAAATGATGTTCAATATTTTAGAACCTCCAAAGAGTCCATTGTGGGGCAGGCAGATCACAGATCGAGCAGGCTGGCAAACAGAAACTGGCAAAGCGGTAGAGGGGTCGGGGATCCAGAGAAGTTGCTGAATTAGGTTGGTGCCTGATCATTTCTTCACAGCCCTGTTGACCACACGGAAAGTAAGGCTAGAAAACAAGCCTGAATGGCCCCACTGGCTAGCCATCCCGATGGCAGCCCTCCAACAGGTGGAGTGGATTATGGAAGGAAGAATGATCTGGTTTGTACAAGTTATTGCTGGATAGTTCCCAGATGTGTTAATAAAGCTGCAGGCTATTCGATCAGCATCTCTGGGTCTGTCCTGGCTGCTCCTCTACTTCCACCCTAATCTTGAAAAACTGAGACTGTTAGGTAAGCCAGTGATTGGCTTACTTAAGAAGTCTCACTTAGACCTGTGAAACAGAGAAAATTTTGTTTGGAAAAAACATAAAATTTCTGGGAAAACCAGGAACTAATGGGATTAAGCTGATTGATTGGCAAAATGGAATGACAAATACTTGACACAGTTCCATATGTAAAATATCACTGGCTTCCAGAGCTCAGAAATCCGAAAGAACGAACTGGCTTTTTTACGTGGGACTACAAACAGAAGTCCAAAAATAATTTTGTGCAAAACTGCAAGTTTACATGGGTCTGATACAAAAACACGTTTCTTTCCAGTACCAGCAAAATGGCAACAGAGCTTACCGAGCTATGGCTTTCTGTTCTACCCAGCAAGCTTCCATTCTTTCCATCCTTGGGAATCTGTGACTGAGCTACAAGAAAAAAGGCCTTTCCAGGTATGGTCCCTGTCAGCTGTTAACTTTCCCTCTGCCAACTGAAATGAGGCTGCTAGTCCTGGCATTTCAGCAAGACTGTGACAAGCAGGAGTGAGGAAAACTGGCTTAGTGCATATTTTTCCTAAGCACTGAAAAGAGACATTCAGGCACAGAGAAGAATCTGCAGACATCATGAGATTAAGGTGTTCCTGATGATTTTGCTGCATTTTCTAAAACATTGCTTTTGTTCGAAAAACAGTGAAGTTTATAGCCCCCTTTAATGCCTTCACTATGTCAACCAACTGACTCTGTGGCCAAACAGACTGAAATAACAGCTTTATTCATTTAATAGGGTGTTAGCTTTGAAGTTTAATTATCAGGGATAGGAACTCTCCACATTCAAGGAAATGCGGACTGAAGTATGAAATCCAGTTGGCTGCAGATCATTTCTACTCCATGTCAGTGCAAGGAGGATTTTCAATTGCGTGCCTGGCAGAAGTGAAATCTGATCTGTAGACTCTCCTTTGTTGCCTCTTACAATCCCATCATTCGATCCAATCCGTACAGCCTCTCACTCATTTTCGTCCAAGTCCTGACAAATTATACTTCTCTTTCCCCAAAGTGGCTCCTGGGAAAGATGAACTTGATTGGACAGGATTTTTCGTCTCTACTGCTGTCTGTACTACCCTTTGGAGCATCCAGCATTGCAGCTTTGGCACAGACATCAACAACCACATCAAAAATCCTGAGACTTTGGGAACCATCCCAACTGCCTGAGAACACTCCCAGAAGACAGAGGGACCTTTCCCTGCTGCTTAGCACATTGGGCACTCATCTCACCTCCATTACACTAGGTGTAACACACTCTCCTCCTAGTGCAACAACAATTGTCTCTTGTGTTGCAATGATGTGAATTGGGTTGACCAATCCAAGTGGCAGATCTGGCCCATGCAGTTCATCCATCCTGATGCTTTTTTTCCCGTGGCCTCAAAGGAGATCAGGAACAGTTGTTAGGACAGCACACAGAGCACAAGCCATTTGGAAACCTCTTAAACTTCTAGCACGTGGTCAGCTATTTGGAGCTAAGAGTGGCCACAGCCACATCAGACACAAAGACAGTCCCCAGGCTGGCATTCAGCCCCTGCCTGAGAAAGTTGAGACACCATGAATTTTAATGATCCCAGGGAGGTAAGAAAAGAATGACACAAGCCACTTGTCTGCAGCAAGACAGATCTGCTTGGGAAGAGACTGTCTTCTCAGGATTCGGGGCTCTGTGAACATTAAGCCTCAAGGTTTATAAACAGGATTCCAAACCTTCTCTGAAAACGTCACTGCACCTCATCCAAACAATTCAAATCTGGTGACAATCAGACCAGTCTTTTCCAAATTCAGCAATGGCCCTTCCTCATAGTGCCCATTTTCATCTTATAGCCTTAAATGTCAGACGGTTTTCTTAGACCCTGGTTGTCAAGCAATGCTTAAAATGTTATATTTGTTACAGTATACAAAAATTTCTCTTTCACTCATCTCCAATACCTAAAAAAAGACTAAGGATTTCATTGAAACATTCCAAAACTGAGATGCGCACCGTAAAAATTGTTCACTCCTGTGCCAACAAAATTAATCAGCACAACTCCTCACACTAATTATTTCAAATCTCAAGGGGTTTTATTAAAGTCATTCTATATAGCTGAAAAACCACAGCTATTTTGACTCAGCTATCAATTATATCATAGTAAGTATCTTATTGCATTATTTTAGGACTACAATAGATGAACATATTATAGCGGTATGAAAATACAAGATCATCGAACTCAACAGCTTCACAGTGACTCTACCCAGGAATTTTAAGATGTTAATCTCAGGACTGATTGAACAAGAATATGCAATGAACTGTGCATACAGCTTTCATGGTAAACATCTCTGCAGTTTCTCTCCCAGCACTAAAAGGCCAGGTACAAAAACAAACATTTCTTTCAAAAAAAAAAATCTCACTTCTGACAGATAAATCCCCTTAAGCTATAAAAAGGCAAATAGGATGCAATAATTAGGATGAGTTATCCAATATGCAAATCAGTTGCTGTGGATTGCTCTGGAGCTGCTGAAGGTTATTCAGCAGGTTTATCCAGAGACAGTGGATTCCTTTAAAAAAAAAAAAAAATCATGGGAAAAAAGCACAATGGAATGAATAGGCCCTGCCCTTTCACAGAACATCCAGCTGACATGTAGCTTCCTAAAAAAATGTAAATGATTTAAAGAAAGGCTAAGCAGAAATGTACATCAAGTGCCATTATTTTATCACCCACTTTAATCACAGGCTGCTGTTCAGAATGGCTTGGGATGTTGGTTGTTACAGAAGAGATTTCTGTACCATTATTAGTACCTCTGAACAAATGTGGTGAGAGGGGAAAAAAAAAAGACGGCGGGGGGAGAGAGAGTGAGAGCGAGAAGGAAAATGTAGCAGCGGTTAAAGCATAGTTTAATAACTCCAATCTCAGTCACTTTTTTCATATGTATTGTATGTGCAAGTCCATAGTACAGCATAATGTGTCATAATTTGGCCTCCAATTCTGACAGCACTGCTTGACTTGGGCATTAAATCATTGCCCCGAGGAATTCACATTCTGGCAATTCCTGATGGTAGGACTGTCATCTCCTCCCACACATGACCTATCATTTTTGACATGATTGAATCAAAATTAGTCAGTACATTTAGATGTAAATTAGAGACATCCAAGAATAATAATGAGCACAAAAATATAGCTCTGTGTAATTGACACGGCAACAGCTTAGTACAGTCTTCCACAGTGTCCTCGAAATTATTAATATCATGATAACAGAAGTACTGTATCAAAAAAGTGAGAAAACTTTTCCTTTTTTTTTTTTTGAGAGGCATATTTAACTAACCCTTAAATCCTAAGGAAATCTGTAAATGTTTCCTCACCCGGCACTCGCATTACCTGGACAGTCCTAACCAGAGACAGAAGTAACCAGCTGGCCGGGGCCCGTGCAAGGGCTCCCACGTCCTGCCCCACCTTGTGTCTGCTCCCTCCGCCTTCCCTGCCACCCCCCGGTGCCGCGGGGGTCCCACCAGGTCCCTTGACAGGGATGGCCGCTCGCCCCAGGAGGTGACACCTTCCAAAAACGGGCTGGAAGCCCCCGCCCCTCATGCGCTTCCCAGCGCTGCCCCGCGGCGATGCTGTGCCCGGTGTTTTCTCTCTTATAGGCCCATTTTTTGTGCATTTGTACAGACCCAGAAGGGTGACACTGTGGGCAAGGTACCAGAAGCCACCGGCATGTTGCTCCACGGGCCCAGCTCTCCCCACGCTTCCCACCGCCCCCAGGCAGCTCCAGCCCAGCCAGTGTCTGGCCTGCCCCGGGCTCCCCGACGCCTTCCCAGCCCCAGGGAGCAGAGGGGAAAATCCCCGGGGAGTACACAAGGGAGGAGGCCTGAAAATCTTGAGTAGAAACAGGTGGGACAGTCTCCAGTCCTTCCCCTGAGCTGCTTGCTCCGCCACGGGAAAACACCTTCCATGTTGCCCCTCTCCTCCCCAGAGCTCCCTTCTCCCCCGGGTGAAGGGCCCTCCATGTTGCCTCACCCCGAGCACGGGTCAGGAGAACAAGAGATGGCTGCAGGCTTTAGGGAGGAGGGACACCCCCCAACTCTGTAAGGGTGCAGTATGTAACACCACCACCCCCACAGAGCCCTGAAGTACTCTTCTGTCAGGCGGGAAGAGGGGCGAAACAGGAGCAGCTCTTGGGTTTCCCGCCTCCCAGCAGGTCGGCTGCCCTCAGGGCCGGCAGGCGCTGGCCACCCCGGTTGCCCACGAAAAGGGCAGGCCTTAAAACCAGAGCCCCAGCACATGTCGGGCTGAGGCACGCAAAAAAATGTGCAAAATTAAGAAACATTTCCAACCGGTTTCAGTCTTTTCCCTACGAAATGCCACTTAATGTTTCTGGCAGTGGCGTTTCACACGCGGGCTGAGCCAGCGCCACTGTCCTGGAGGAAAGGCTGCCCGCCATCGGCCGTCCCGGAGCCGCAGGGTGCGTCACGAGGGGAGAGCCTGATTTGGTTCCCATGTGCCCCACAGGAAAATAGGTAACTGTATGGGACCAAAACAATTCAGTGAGTCCTTTTTTTCATATGGTGGGAGCATTTACAAATGTTAATGTGGCAGTCAGTGATCTTGATAACCCAAGTCTGTATTACTACCTTGAAGCAAACCTAAAATCTCCTGGGGTCATGCCAACATCTCAATGGTTGCGTACTGACTATCTCCCTAAAGTCTTTGATTACCATGTTGCCGGGGGAAAAAAAGAAATTAGCTGGAACAATTTCTGTGTCAGTTGTCTGTGATGAAAGAGGAAGTGCCCAAGATTACTATGTCCTCGACGCGCTTGCCATACCTTCACTCAACAGAGATGTTAATATTTTGAGTAACCAGGTGAAGCAAGTGTCAAAGCTGTTTTATTGGAATATGTTTTTCTGGAAGCCACAAATCATAAAACCATTTCTGAAACAATACTGCAAACACTACAAAAGTTTCCCTGTGCAGAGCATATATGGCCAGAAACACTGCTTATTGAAACAAGCACTGATAAGAAAGAAAATTGTCTACCTCTTGCAACTTAGTTTTCAGGGCTGGTGAGTACCTTACACCCTGAACCCTGCAGTTTTCAGGTGCTTAGCAACTCTGAGAATGTAGCTAACAAGTGCAGGTAATTTGTGAGATTTAAATGCCACTACTGGGTGAAGAAATCTCACAGTATACATGGCCTCACTAGCTCTATTATAAGCAATAAAACACCAAAAAATTCAGGAGTATTCCTGTAAGAGAAGAAAAACAGAAGAAGTTCTCATGTACTTTGGGCAGATGTTCAGTATTATTCTCTTTGACAGGAGCTGAAAGTAAAATGCTTGGTTTCTACTTGTTTTTTACCCTAAAGTCACTGGACTGTTACTGCCTATTGAGTTTGCCATAGCACCCAACATGTGCTAAAGTATTACATCTCACATTAATAACAAATTCCGTACAGGTTGCTTCGTGGCGTTAAAAATGATCCACCCACTTACAAAAACAAGCCAGAGCAAGTAAACCTAAACCCAGCTGCAGCTTGTGTCAGCTTTGGCTTGATGAAATTTATTCTGTAGGACCTATGACAAAGTTCAACTAGATTCAGAGAAGGTGGCAGCAGTTAAACTAATGAAAAGACTTGTGCACTATACAAAGATTCACGGTCTTATTAACATATCTATGCTAATTTATCAAAAATGAAGGGCATTTCAAATTACTGTTTGGATTTGATGCAGAATACTACGAAGAAGACTGTAATTTGGGAATGTAAAAAAATGTTCTCTGGTAACAAAGGGCTTTGAAATCAACACAGAATGCCTGGCTTTCCTTCAAAATGCCTGAAAATGGCTGTCATCTCCCACTTCTTAACAAGGACTAAGTTATTTAAAAGGCCTGTTTCTTTTTTTCTACTCAAGAGTTGTTGCTTCTGGTAGAGATGACCATTGTGATAGGAAGTGACCAAAGAATAAAAATGAAGTTTAAAAGAGGAAAGAGAAGTCCCTTATACTTTGCTATGGGGAACAAACTGAAGAAATAGAGGGCAAGAAAGACTGAGGAGAAAGTAACTAAAGTAGGAGATAAAAATGAGACTGGAGCGGCATTAGTAGGCCAGATTCAGAAGTTTCAGAAGAAGGAGAAATAAAGGAGTTGGCAAAGGACTGAGTGAAACCCATTCTCCAATTTATGGAGGATGCACCTGAGAGTCAGTGAAGGTCCAGTGGACTGCCAGTGGGAATGAGCATGGAGAGGGAAGGCCTGCATTTTAGTGTTACCGGACGCGGAAATCTGAAATCATCATCTATAAATCCAGGATGAGAACCTCTCGCTAAAGCTGAAAATAACCAGAACATAACCCCCCACATCTGACAGAGTTCTATTTTAATTCCTTGTATTTTGGGAATGTGAGTTGTGTTCTCTTGGCTTCTGGTAACATCTGTTCTGATAAGCCCCCCCTACAGTCTGCACTACAGCTAGCAATCTGAAAACTCAGAATAGAGGCAGAATTCAACATCTCTAAGCTGTCACAGAAATGAAATGTTATTTTTGAAGTTACTTGAGCAGGCTGGTAAATGCTACAATAAACCCAAACCACAGACTCCAGGCATTTGGAATTATTTGGCTGACTCTCTAGGCACACACGCCTGAGCCCTACCCCTTCAAATGCCTCAGAGCCTTGAAAAAGGGGGAGAAATTGCCACTTCTGCTATGTTGCATTTCCCCACGAAACGAAGCAGAACATGTTTTCTTGCTCAATGAGAACACGTTGGTGGAATTACCCACAAAGGCGAGGAGTGCTCTGGTGGGTGCCTGCAGAATCTGGGCCCTACTCGTTAGTCACCCAGCTGGCTGTATACAGTTTGGCAGATTAATTACCAAAGCAACACTTTTACCTTTGTATCTGCCTTTTTTTCTTGTCCTACCCTAATGGTACCAAGGAAACCAAACGCAAAAAACAAAGGTATTAAATATTACATTATAAGAGAGAGCATAAAGTGCCTTGATAAGGCTGACAAGCCAGTCTTGTGGGGAAATATTACAAAAACAATTCTCTTGCAAACTTTAGCTATGTTCTTTTGAAACAAGTCTTCAAAAATTGAGGCAAATCCCACCTCAGTTTGACATGCAACAACAATAAAAGACACGCATGATGTACAAAATTTCTGTCTGATAAACAGATCAGCCAAGCTACATCAAATTAGCTAATTAACACTTCCTTAGTTTGTCAGACGTGTTTAGGGGAGTAACTTGATTCATGAAAGTGCAGTTACGTGTATAGACAATCTCCTCTGGCATTTCTTTACTTGCTACAGAAGAGCCTGATATGGTTAAAACCATAGGGTCTCTCAGATACATTTTGAAGGAGAGAGCAAGGCAAACTATACAGCTGTATTTAATGATTGCCTCTACATTGTATCAATGACTGGTCTAACTAGGACAAGGTGAAAACCCGCCTCCAGCTCTGTAGAGGCAGGAAAGCAGAGTGTATGTTTATTATCACCCCAGTGAACAGAAATTCACAAGTAAAATAATCATACTTTGTTATAAATAGGGCAACTCAAAATCCACTTGCAAAGAATAGCGGTATCTTACAAAAGTGCTTTGGCAAAATAAACTATGAACCACATGAAGCCAATTATTTAGTAATAGATATTTTAATCTCCTTTGCATTTTTACATATTTTTCCTTGTATTTCCACTACAACAAATGGGAAACATTTTGAATATTCTGAAATATTTCAGTTTAATAGTCTTCATCACATCAGCGACAAATTCTGTTATTACAGAGCCCTGCAGAGTTGATCGAAAAATTGACTTAATCCCCAGGTTACATTCTGTTTGCCTCAAGTAAGCAGGCTTTTTGAGTGGCAAGAAGTATTCAGCAAAAAGCACTTATCTTCAAAAAAAAAAATAAAATCTTTCTTCTCTGTCTTGCCTTTGAAATTCACTGGCATTTTCTGATTTACAGAAGATATCATAGAATGTGTCATTCTGTGACATTGCAGGATTTATTCAATCCCTGATACCAGCAGTGTCACAGAAGACTGCATTCTGGAATGTCTTTAGCAAATTAACAAACACCAAGAGGATTTCACCAGAGAGAGAAAAACTAAGAGTATCATGCTCAAATGGTTTCTGTTGTATATTCCTCAAGGTGGTTCACACAGATATTCTCACAGAAGTCTAATGTTAATTCAATTTTCTTGTTAGCACACTTCATCTTCAAACTATAACAAAGAAAGAATAAATTGTCATATTGTATGACAATTTTTCACAGTCTCACTTATATTCTTTGTTTATAAAAGCACATTTTCACAAGGACTAGTGCATTGTCTAAAAGATTTTGGATAGATAAAAGGTTTGTATAGAAACAGTAACTGGTTTTAGTTGCAGTGTTCCAGATCAAAACATTTTCTTAGACCATGTTAGGTCTTATCCAGATTTCAAAACCTTGCCTTCATTTACACACACTCCATACCAAAAATTTAAGACTGAGCCTCAGGAAAAGATCATCCTTTAATTCCCTGGGCTACCTTGGAATATGTTCTTTTGACTGCCAGATTCTCAAAAGTTTTCCCTGAACCCTTTACTCACATTGTCCATCTGCATCTCAAATATCCTTGTTCCTGAATTCTGCACCTGCTCTTAGTCCAATGTCACAGATGTTTTATACCAGATGTTGAAAAAAAATATTCTGAATTGGCTGCAATACAGTTGGTCTTGTCTTGGATATCTTTTCCTTAATTTATTTATTTATTTTAGTCATTTCATTCCATGATGCTTTCACCTACAAATTGAACAGGGGAAAAAATGAGTAGTTCACATGAGCGTGCTATGCACATTTCCAGTTAGAACACAAGCTAGAGAACTTGAACTGAAGCCACTCTGAGCAAACATTCATCTTTTTTTATTGTAAATGTAATAAGCTAGAAATTACCCAAAGTTACATTCTTATGCGTGTAAAAAAAACCAGAAGAACCAGAAAAGTATGACTGTTTAAGAACAAGTTCTGATGCCCTCCGTAGTAACAAATACCGTTTTTATGAAACACAGAACTCATCATGGAGAGGAAGACAGTGGCTTTTGCCTGGCAAGAAACAGAGGATCATGTTTGAGGAAAAGGATCACATAGAAAACAACAATCACATATTTTAGGCTTTGAATGCTCTGAAGACACAAACCCCTGTTGATAAATTTTCTTATTATTTCTTATGTTATTTGATCATAAGTTAAATACTAGCATGAAATCTGAGACAGCCGTCATTAGGCTTCAGAGTCAACAAGATATTGAAGTGAAAGGAGTGAATATAGGCCACTGTGAGCTGCTGTCTCCAGTTATTACAGAAGCTAGAGGCAACACGGCATCAATTTGCTGTCAGTCCAAGTGGGGAAGGCTATTTTTGCAATTATATGCTAGAGGCTATTTTTAATGAAGGATTAGAATTTGGAGCACAAGATGACAGCTTCCTAAAACAATAGGGCTTGTTCAGCTGCTGTGAGCCAACATCATTCATCCGCTGAGTTGTGGCCCTGATCCGTCAAAGCACTGGATCTTCAAGGAGAGTATTTGCATATTTTGCAGTTTTATTACTTGAGCACCTGGGAGCTTTTTGTCATGGGCAGGAATGCCACTGCAAAAGGAACTGTATGAACACCAGCAAAACAGCCCTGTCCCTAGCAACTTACAGTCTAAGCTTTCTTCAGTTTTAGGGTTCTGTTGGATCGAGGACTTCCTGTATCTCCAAATATGGTTCTAGCAACGCAGACATTACAAGCCAGTGGGCAAGTATCGTATTTCCATCTTCCAAACTGTACCAATTAAAAAAAAAATGGCCAGGGAGGAATTTGAAAGTGACAGTAGGAATTCCTGACTTGGACTAGAATACAAGGAGGAAAATGCAGTTTATCAGCCCATAATGCTGAATCCAAGCTGGTATTTTCTGCACTGAAGAATAAGAATGTGCTCTGTAATGTTCTATTTTAGAAAGTGTGCTCTCTTCTAAAGAGTCTGCAGTTTGACTTCCAAAGCCACTAAGTTCTTTACTGTGTAATTAATTTACTCCATTAAAACATACTGCAAATTCCTTGGCTGAAAGCAACAGTCTTATTGAAGGGGTGAGCTGGATTCTCAGCTGCCAGCGCTTAAGGTTACTGAAGTAACAAAATTAATATGGGCTTAAATTGTCATTTTTGGAAGAGCACTGTTTCCCTTAGTGTTTTGGCTCATCACAACACAGACTGTTGACATGCACAAAAATCTAATGCAACATGGTGAGTCAAATTATTTGGCTAGTGTCACTCTGCAGAAGTCTGTCACTGTGTTAATACCGAGATTTGCTAGATTTTGGAAAAATGTCATTGTATATCCAGTGTTCAAGATCTTTCTGCTGGGAGTGTAGTGAAAACTATTGGACCTCTTACGTTACATAGAATACTCTAGCAGGTAATTACCCTGAAGTTTTGTGGTCATAATTTACCATGTAATTACAGAATATTACACAGAGATGTCTGCAGATAAATTAAAATAAACTAACTCCAGTGTGAGTGCAGCTCATCAGCAACTCAAAGTGTCTTAGAGTGGAAAAAAGCACAGCCCTTGTATGCTTAAACAGGGGAGGCAGGAGCGAGAGAGGGAGGTGGTTTATGACATTGGTGGCAGCTGTGGTATCGATAGTCTAAGAAGGAAACGGAAAAAATGGAAAACGTAAAGAAAGTATCCCAAGAGCTAGAGAAAACACTTTACAATGAGACACTCTAGGAGCTCAGTATAGCTATTTTATTGAGGCAGAGCTTACATGATTTCAGTATGCAAACACTTTTCCAGGTAGCAAATACTGTGCAAAACTTTAGAAGAGAGAAGTGTAGCAAGAAACCAGAGGCTGAGAAGCCGAAGCCAGACTATTCAGATCAGAATAAATGTACCTGGTTTTGATGCTGCAGGATGGCCATTAAACTTGGGAACTCTGTACCATAGAAATGGTAGGTTTTTTACATTTCTTGGCTTTTTCCATGTAAGACTGGTTGCCTTTATGAAGATATTATTTTACAAAAGTACAGGTTGTTTGGATTCTATATATGTAATTTGGGACATGTAATGGTCTGTGGCAATACAGAAGGCTAGACTACATGATCACATACTGGCCTTCAACTCTACGTGTTCTGGGAAAAGAACAGATACAATTTCTTACAGAAAGGGTTTTCTCTCTGCACTAACATATTCAAATGTAAAATAAACTCATTCTTCAGTGCCTATTTCTGCCCACTGAGTAAAATGGGAGCCTATGTTGACTAATTCTTGTTTGACTGTGTAGTATCAGATTACAAAATTCTGCCTACCCATAGCCAAACAAGATCACAGAATCACAGAATGGTACAGGTTGGAAGGGACCTCTGTGGGTCGTCTAGTCCAACCCTCCTGCCGAAGCAGGGTCAACTACAGCAGGCTGCACAGGACCACGTCTAGGCAGGTCTTGAATATCTCCAGAGAGGGAGACTCCACAACCTCCCTGGGCAACCTATTCCAGTGCTCCATCACCCTCAGAGTAAAGAAGTTCTTCCTCATGTTCAGACAGAACTTCCTCTGCTTCAGTTTGTGCCCGTTGCCCCTTGTTCTGTTGCCAGGCACCACTGAAAAGAGCTTGGCCCCATCCTCCTGGCACCCACCCTTCAGATATTTGTAAGTATTTATAAGGTCTCCTCGCAGCCTTCTCTTCTTCAGGCTGAACAAGCCCAGCTCCCTCAGCCTTTCCTCATATGAGAGATGTTCCAGCTCTCTCACCATCCTCGTAGCCCTCCACTGGACTCTGTCCAGTAGCTCCTCATCTTTCTTAAACTGGGGAGCCCAGAGTACTCCAGACAGGGCCTCACTAGGGCAGAGTAGAGGGGAAGGAGAACCTCCCTTGACCTGCTGGCCACACTCCTCTTGATGCACCCCAGGAGACCACTGGCCTTCTTGGCAAACAGGGCACACTGCTGCCTCATGCTCAGCTTGTCGTCCACCAGGACACCCAGGTCCCTCTCCGCAGAGCTGCTCTCCAGCAAGTCAGCCCCGAGCCTGTACTGGTGCATGGGGTTATTCCTCCCCAGATGCAGGACTCTGCAGGTCCTCTCTGCCCAACTTTCCAGCATGTCCAAGTCTCGCTGAATGGCAGCACAGCCTTCCAGTGTATCCACCACACCTCCCAGTTTTGTGTCATCAGCCACTTGCTCAGGGTGCACTCTAACTCTTCATCCAGGTCACTGATGAAGAAGTTGAACAAGACTGGGCCCAGTACTGACCCCTGAGGGACACCACTAGTTACAGGCCTCCAACTAGACTCAGTGCTGCTGATGACAACCCTCTGAGTTCTGCCATTCAGCCAGTTCTCTATCCACTTCACTGACCACTCATCCAGCCCACACTTCCTGAGCTTCCCTCGAAAGCCTCGCTGAAGTCGAGGTAGACAACATCCACGGCTCTCCCCTCATCTACCCAGCCAGTCATGCCATCGTAGAAAGCTATCAGATTGGTCAGGCATGATTGCCCCTTGGTGAATTCATGATGACTACTCCTGATAACCTTCTTTTCTTCCACTTGCTTCATGATGGCCTCCAGGATAAGCTGCTCCATCACCTTTCCCGGGATGGAGGTGAGGCTGACCTGCCTGTAGTTCCCTGGGTCCTCCTTCTTGCCCCTTTTGAAGATTGGAGTGACATTGGTCTTTCTCCAGTCCTCATGCACCTCCCCTGTCCTCCAAGACCTCTCAAAGATGATGGAGAGTGGCTCAGCAATGACATCCGCCAGCTCCCTCAGCACTCGTGGGTGCATTCCATTGGGGCCCATGGATTTGTGGACGTCCAGATCACTTAA
>Ga0065711_1034673_pt1 | contig 23394 bp, 15 predicted proteins | sample Hoacrofraction12_FD_59098 | JGI IMG/M metagenome (GOLD analysis project Ga0065711, IMG submission 59098) | Hoatzin crop microbial communities from Cojedes, Venezuela - Epithelial fraction 12 v2 (version 2) | ecosystem: Host-associated > Birds > Digestive system > Esophagus > Crop | place...
CACATTTTTTTTTAAGATCACTTTTCTTAATATGCCCATTTTAAACAAAGTCGGTATACATTATTGTCAGTCTGTGCCGTGTGTGTTGTCATTAGTTTGTGGGGGACATATCTTACTTGGGTTTTGGGATGTAGCATAATAAAGAACAGCTTGTTCAGTTAATATCGGTTTGTTATGTTTTGTGATCTCTAAAAAGATGTTACGTCATTATGCGGTGTATAGAAACAGACGTGTGTAGATTTAATAGTGGGATATTTGGCTCAGGACTGTTCTTCACCGTGAAAAAAAGGCTGATATTTTCTTGTAGGCATTACTTGTGAGATTCTCAAATTCCTGAAAACCCATGATCTCTGAAGATCAGTAGCAGTGTTCACATACGTTACCTTATTGTCTGTAGTCAGAATACAGTGTAGGCGGTTTATCATCGTACGTTCTTTTACATTGGTTTGTGAAGACTATTTTGTATAAAATAATTACATTCAGAACATTTTTTTATTGGTGTTCTTAGTTTTGGTCTTTTCGAAGCCATGTCTGCCATTGAAATGATGGATCCCAAGATGGATGCTGGTATGATTGGAAACCAAGTTAATAGAAAGGTTCTTAACTTTGAGCAAGCTATTAAGGTTTGTGTGACTTAACTGTTTTTGCCTGTGCTGCCTCTAAAAGTATGATACAGTTTTATTAAATTGCAGTTAAGCACAATTCAACATAATTAATGTTTTCAATCTTTACTTAAAATTGATTTTTTGTTTTTTGTTTTGGATAGTTAAGAAATAGCTTGTGATTTTTACCTTTTTTGTTACCTACACTATCACAATTATGCTAACCCTTCCAGTGAAAAGTACTGTGAAATGATTGGTTATTGATAGCTCAAATAAGTAAATTTCAGAAACGGTTTTGCGAGTCGCCCTGTGCTTCTCCGACACATGTCTTTTATACGAAGATGTGTTGGTTAGTCCCTCTTTAAGGTGAATGGAAACCAACTCCCTTACAAAAGCTGTAAATGATCACTTTATGAGACTGCCAGTTCGTTAGCATTGAACAGAAGCTGGCTAATTTGACAGTAATGATTAACTTTTGATGCATGGTCGAGATAAATTAAGGGAGGGTGGTTGAAAGTCTTTCTGTTATTTTGGAAAAAATGATGCGTTCACAGAGGAAAAAAATATTTTTTTCCATGGATCTTGTTTTGAATGGAGTCAGAGAACTCTGTGTAAAATATTGTCCATCTAAATTATGTAGAATGTATGCAGAATTGCATACGTTGGACACATGAAATGAGGAAAGTAGGGTTGCTGTCTTCTTGGTCTGGACCTTGGAGGCACAAAAACTCGGGAAGTATTTGCAGTGTACAAAGCAGTCTTCAAAGACTGTGTCTTGCATATTGTTCCTTGTTTTATCTTTATTATGATTATACATATTGTTTTGTTGTTTAGGTGTTGACACTTAACTAGTTTTAAACTTTTATTGGCTACTCATAAATCAGAAATTTTACTTTAGCTTTCTCTTTGAATAGCTGTATGTTTGGTCAGTGTTCAACACAATGATGGGAAAGCAAAGCTTTTCAGAATTTGAGACACATTATGAAGATGATCAGTAAAGCTAGTGGTATGCAAATATTCTGATATCGTAACCAAATTGTAATCTCCTTTTTGGCTGTACAGATAAGAAGTTGTATTTTGTCTATAGGCTTCCATAGTCTTTATTTTTTTTCTTTCTTTGTTTTCTAAGGATGGCACCATTAAAATAAAGGATCTCACTTCACCGGAGCTCATAGGAATAATGGATACATGTTTTTGTTGTTTGGTAAGCATTTCTCTGCTCTTAATGTTAGATGGTTTTTCTTTCAAAATATAATCCTTTAATCCAGTTTAAACAAAAGAAACATCAGTAGGACTCAACAAAAAAGATTCACGAAGCAGAAAATACATACTTAGTGTTTTAATTTTCATTTAGATATTTGCATTGGCTATTGTGAGAGTGTCGTGGATTTGCCCCCAGCTGGCAACTAGGACCACGTAGCTGCTTGCTCACTTTCTTCCCCCTCAGTGGAATGGGTAGAAGAATCAGAAAATAAGGAAACTCATGGGTTGAGATAAGGACAGTTTAATAGAACACCGACAGAAGAGAAGATAGTAATAATGATAATGATAGAATGTACCGAATGAGTGATGCACAATGCCATTGCTCACCACCCGGTGATGAATGTCCAGCCTGTCCCCAAGCAGCGGTCGCTGCCCCCTGGCCAGCTCCCCCAGCTCATGTACTGAGCACGACGTCACGGTATGGAATATCCCTTTGGCCAGTCCGGGTCCACTGTCACTGCTGTGCCCAGTCCCAGCCTCGCATGTACCTCCCCACTGGCAAAACATGGGAAGCTGAAATGGCCTTGACTGTAATCATTGCTTAGCAACAACCAACAACAGCAGTGTGTTATCAACATTATTCTCATACGAAATCCAAAACAGCACTATAGCTGCTAACAGGAGGAAGATTAACTCTATCCCAGCCAAAACCAGGACAAAAAGGCATAATGTTGATTTTTGGAGGGAAGAGAAGTGGTAGCATTTTGAATAATGTAAAAAGGTTTTATAATTTGGTTTTAAATACATGGTATCTGACTGCCTGCTGTATGTTGATGTTTGACTGTGTTGGAAAGTGAGCGTGCAGTAACCTACAGCACTCTGTTGCTCATTTCTGTGCAGCTAGTATTGACTGAGTTTATGGGAGTGTTTTGAAGAAAATACCTAAATCCATTTAGAAAGGAAAAATAAGTGAATTATCAGTTATTTGTTAGTTGTGATTTTTTTCTGTGTATATGTCTTAGTTTCCCCAGTAAACGGTACAAATTATTTTTGGTTACTCTTTAAAATTACATCAGTAGCATTGCTTTGGTGTTTCCAAAAAGATGTGTAAAGGTCACTGTATATTTGATGTGGTGTAGCATAAGTAATCTCCCCCGCCCACAACCTGGCTTTGTTTTTTGAAAAGGGATAGGGGTCATACTAAAAATCGCATCCTACAGTCTTTTATGCTATTTCAAGATATAAATCTTTATTTAAATTACTGTAGCTTTCCCAGTAGCTTAAAGCAGCATGAAAGTAGTAGAGAGAAGGAATCGTGAAAAGAAGCTGTAAGCTGTAGAAGAGAGCATACAGAATATTGCTGGGTTGTTTCATAGCCACGTGTATTTTTCATTCAGTATTTGTGTAGAGAAAGCTCATAGATCTGATGGTTTCTTAACTTGATGTCATGTTTAAGCCACAGAGATCAGAGCTGGACTTTCTGGAAGAGGTTTATCCAGCACCAGAATCTGGTAATGTTACAGGGTTTAGTAACTTAGTGCCTGTCACCGTCAGCAGACGGACAAAGGGTGAAGGCTGAGAGACCTTCTCTTGCCCTTTTTTGCTAGGTGGAAGGTTGCCATGATAGGGACTTCTTTAATGACTCACTGAAGCACAGTAAGATGGAAAAAGAGCAGGAATGTAAAAATGAGGTCTCGGCTGTCCTGAGTAAACATTTAATTTTCCCTAGATAACATGGTTAGAGGGACATTCCTTGGCACAGACGGTATTCACTTGCCTGTATATTCATAATCCAGACTTCATAGAAGATCCTGCTATGAAGGCTTTTGCTCTAGGGATCCTAAAAATCTGTGATATTGCCAGAGAAAAGGTGAACAAAGCAGCTGTTTTTGAGGAGGTAAGTGGTTTGGTGTCTCCTGTGGTTAGATATGTAACATTATATGCAAGTTTCTTAATGCAAATGAAATAGTATATTAGATAACTTTATTACTGTTTGACTGAAGGATGCTGTAGGAGCAGCAGCTCATCCTTCTAAAAGTATTAGACTTGATGTCTTTAAAATGTCGTTTTCTTCAATGAAGGTGTTGCATGCTGTTTTCTGTATTTTGCCTGAGTATTGGAGTCACATAAATATTTTACTCAAGAAGCAGTGCAAGTCTTGTGGCTTACCATTTTAAATAAGATACACTTGTGGTTTTCCTCCTGTTTAATTTTTTATTTTTCCACATTAGATAACCATGATTGTCTTTTGTCTGAAATGTACATCTAGCAATGGGATCAGAGTCTGGTTTTCTGTGCTCAGAGCAATTTTTGTTTACCCTGAGCTTAGACAAGTCACTTCTTACTGACTATGCCTAAAATTGATTAAATAGTATTTTACATCCATAGTTCTTGTAACATTCTGATAGGGTGGCACTTGGTGAAAATATGGAGTGGTTTTAAGGATTTATGCAGAAAATAATTACCCCAAGCTGGATTTGGGCTGGAAAGTCACCTAAACCATCAGTGTATTCAGTTGTGCAGAATAAAACCGGACTTTTATACTTGGTGTATTTAAACAAAAACACCCCAAAACAAAACAAAATATTCAACAAAATAAATGTAAAAATCCCAACGAAACACAACAGGAGAACAACCCCCAAACCAAAAAAAAACCCTGACAACCCCAAACCCTGAGTTGAAAATGTAACTGCTACTGTTTATATTTCACTACATATTGCTTGTTTGGTTTTTATTTTTTAGGAAGATTTTCAGTCAATGACTTACGGATTTAAAATGGCCAATAGTGTGACAGATCTTAGAGTTACAGGTACAGTTTGTGCTTTCTGTGTATCTGTTCATCAGCCACTTTCTTTTTTTTTTTTGAGCATGTTGGTTACTTTCAACCAAACCTAACGAATTGGTAGGCATTTCAGATGTTAAGGTTTTCTTGTAAGTCATGTGAAAATTTGTGGCTTGGTAAATAGAGAGATCAAATTATTTTTCTTTGAAGAAAAGCTTCAGCTGTTTATTTGTTAAATTCCTGAGAAACAGAAGTGGTGGTTTTAGATATGCCAGCCAAGTGGCTGTGCATGAGCTCATCCAGGACTGAGATAGATAGAAACCATTGGAAAGTGCCCTGCTTGATCTGTGCATCTCTGCCTCACAATTTGTTGTGATGTAAGCAGATTGCTTATGAGGAAAAAGAGCAATCTAATGTTCTAAAGCTATGAATACTTATGTTATTAGGTATTATGTATAATATGTATGTTAGCCTTTTGGTACACTATTTTTGACACATACTTGAGCTTTGCAGGGATGTATTTTTAGAAAATTTGCGAACACTTTAACTTTGGATCAGTCAGTCTGTACTCTGGTGTATCTGTTGTTGCAAGACATCCCCACCATCCCTCACAAGAATATTTTTTGTCTAGTCTTTGGCTAATGGATACGTAAAGCACTTCAGAACTTGATTTCCACTCAAAACTTTTTTCCCCTGAGTGGTGTGGGTGTACTTAGGAATGTTTCTTGGCCCTTAATTGTACTGTGACTTTTCCAGGTATGCTGAAAGATGTAGAAGATGACATGCAAAGACGAGTGAAGGTATTGTTCTCGTGTTTGTCGTGTCAATTATGTTTGCTTTGGCAATTATACTTCAAGTGTACTTAACATAGGTTTAGGGGAGGGAGTTAGATTGTGAAATATGCGGCAGCTTTGTGTCATTAAATGATGGAATTTTTTTTATGAACTGCCTTAGTGGTTTGTGTAACATGCTGGTAGTTTGCCTTGTAGCTAAAGATGTTGAAGTCTTCAGACTTTTCTAAACTCTTTAATAGTTGCTTCACTAGTAATAGGTGGAATCATGATGTGGAAGACAACATTGGGCTGGGACACTGGAAGTATGTATTTAACTTCAGGCTTTTATGCATGTATACTATGTGATGTTAAAAGAAGTCGCTTAATCTTCATTTACCACAGTTTACAATATGAAATGTCCATACAATTTCCTTGCGGGTTTGCAGAGTGGACAGAGATAGATCTCATTACTGTAGGAAAATCTTGGATCATTCGGGTACCTAGGTTATATATTAAGAGGTTTTGAACTTGAGAACTGATATTCAGGGTCATTTATTAGAGGGATGTTCTGGAGAGGGTAAAGGGATTTTATCAGTGTCTTCTCTTTGCAATTTTTAATAAATTATTTGAAATTTCTGTACCTTGTAGAGCACTCGAAGTCGACAAGGAGAAGAGAGAGATCCAGAAGTTGAACTTGAAGTAATGAATTGCTTCCTCTTTTTTTCTGGATTTCATTGATTTACTTCATTACTTTACATCATTACTTTAATTAGTAGTTAATAGCTTATGAGAAATGAGTGTCACCAGTGTTGCTACTACTGTCATATCTGAGCTGCTCTAAACATGTCCCTGAGCAAATTCCATGCTAGCAAGAAGGCTTTTATGCTTTGAAAGGGTAGAGTTCTGGATCAGTCTCAACAGCAGAATAGTGATGCTGCTGCAATTCTGCCATTTAGCCACCTACCTCTCAAGAAAAAGCCATTATCAAAGTAGGTGGTGTTATCTATCCTGTATTTTTTTTCCTTCAGTTCCTTCCCAGCAGCTGTTACTGCTGCTGGCACCCTCACTGTCAAGGGAGAAAATAGGAAGAGAAGGTGAAAGCAGTGTAGCTCCTTCTGGAGAAGGTGGTAATTGATGCAGTTGGTTTAGAAAGGTGTGGGTTTCCTTTTCTGGTAACGTTATTTTCTTCAGAAGTTTTAGCATAGATTTTCAGGAAAAAGGAGAGAAAATTGTTTGAATATTTCGTGGTTGTTCACTTAAGCTAAGATCTGAATGGTATTTGCATAGGAAATAGTTATACAGCCAGTGGTTGTACTTTACCCAAAGTATCTTCATCTTTTTTGTGTTAGTGCTTTCCTGACAGCAGTACAGATTTCTTCTATAAATTCTGTGACTTTTCTTCAAAATCATACTAGATACCATATTTTTAAAACTAGAAAGCATACTTCAATAAATCTATAGAAGTTTTTCTTAGTAAGTTTCAGGATTTAATGTGTATTGCTTAGTAATTTGCAGTATATTTTTATTACAGCATCAACAGTGTTTAGCTGTGTTCAGCAGAGTCAAGTTTACCCGAGTACTGCTGACTGTTCTAATAGCATTTACCAAAAAAGAGGTACGTTCATTTGGTGTTTCTGTGTTCGCATTGTGATCCTGTGACATGCTCATTTTTCATTCTGTAAGGTCAAGCAATTAGTCTGTAGATTCTGTAGATTTGAATTGATGTTGCCACAGGTAGAGCGTTGGATAAGGCCTTACAGTGGCAACTATTAGGTTTTTGTTAATTGTTAAAGGAAACGCAGGGAAGGCTAGTGGCTGACATTATTATGGCCTTGCAGAGAGACAGAATATTCATTCTAGAACACTGAAAGAAAATATTTATGGGTTTTGGATTACTCTTTTCACACACGAGCAAACCTTTTTTTTCTTGAGTTCAGTGCCCTTCTGTGGAGTTACTAGACATTGGACAGTGTTTTGTCCATCTCTAGAGAATTGTTAGCTTTTCCTTCCATGTGATACTGAATTTGTATCTGGACTTCTTTGGTCTGAGAAGAGGAATATGACAGCTTTCCATGTGGTTTGCCTGCTTTTTTGAATATTCAAAAATATTCCTAATTCTTGAGGGGCGGAAGGAACTGCATGTTTTAGGGCAAAGGGATAGAATCACATGTCACATAAGACAAAGCTTTTTGTTTTAATAGCTTTTTCTTTTACAAGGATAAATACCTGTCTGTTGCTTATTGTTATTTCTATTTTGATAAATAAAAAAGTTTCTTGGTGAAGTGGCATGGAGTCTTTCCCACATACTTTGCTGTTGGAGCAGCTGGATATTGTACAGTTTAAAAGACCTTGATTATATTGAAGGTCGGGTGTAAGTATCATTCATAGACATCAGTGAGGAGGAAAAAGTGATTGAGTGGTTGAGAACAATTGCATTCTGAGTATAACCATTACTTATATCAGAAATCAAGCTGTGACATAGAAGTGATCTATACTGATGTACAACCAAATTCTGTCTGTGTTAACTGTTGTGAGTTAATGTTCTGTGTAAAATCAGATTATTATTATGTCGCTAAAGTCTGATTACTTAAAAGGTAAGTATTTTACATAATGGACTACTTTGAATTAGGTCTGCGTAGCAGTTTGTTCTTTTAGTAGATTTCTGGATGCCGTAATACGTGGGCGTGTATTACACAGAGCTACAGATCTCGTGCAGCTTCTATTAGATGTGGGGATTTTAGATACTTTTTTTCTGAAAGAATTCAGGTTTCAATTTGACTTGACATTCCAAATATTTGAAGTTCCATCAGGGACTGTTAGTCTGGTATTTTTAAAACAAGATTTTAGATTTTACAGAGAGCTATTTTAAATGGTACCCGATGTGCTAACTGATTTGGATTCGTAGGATATCAGAAAATTCAGCATGTCAGCAGATCACGAATCAAGATTTCTAATGGACATCTGCTGTCTTGTTCTATAGTGATTTCATTTCAGTTGGTATGTTGTGTTTTGTCCATATTCTCAAGAATTCTGCGTTTCCTGATGACAGGAGATTTTTCTTCCTCTTTGCAGTTTGGAGTTCTGCGTCATTTGGCAGAAGAGTTTTGTGGGGGTTTTTGCCCTCCCTCCCACCAGTCCTCCAAAATCAAACACAGAGAACTTGCGTGTAGTGTATACTAGATGTGCAGTTGTAATTATTATTAAAGCTTATCTAATACAGAAAAAAATACAGTATTAGATGATGTATGGATATGTAAAATATAAAGAACACTTTATTGCACAAAAATCTGTTGGGTATTTTTTTTCAGAACTAGTTGTGCACAAACATTAGAATTCTAACATTCTTTTTTCTGAGACTAGCATTAATTCTGTAGTAAAAATACATTGGTTCATAATGTGAATAACTGTTCCTATCTTTCAGACGAGTGCAGTTGCAGAAGCTCAGAAACTGATGACTCAGGCAGCTGACTTGCTTTCTGCCATCCACAATTCATTGCATCATGGTATCCAGGCACAGAATGATACTACTAAAGGAGGCATGTATCAAATTTTACCATTTTTTCCTTTCTTAAATACGCTGTCTTGATAAACTTTAATATCTATGTGCACATTATACAAGCTGTTACAGATTTGCCTTGCTTGATCTTAATTTTATTTCACGAAATGTTTTTCCTGTCACTTCAAAGCCAGAGATAATGTGAACTTTTGATGAAGTGCATTGCACTTTGAATCAGTGTATATGCCATTTTAAAATAGGGAACACCACCTCACTGTCTGTACAGGTATATGCTGAGGTGTTGGGGGTTGGGTTTTTTTAAGAGTAATCATTGTCTCAGTTGGGTAGTTAGTGTCTCTGGAAGTTAACTGTCAGTTAAAAAGTTCATTTTGGCTAATTGTATAATTTGTATTATACCTTCAAGTTTGAAGTGAGTTCTGAGAACACAGCTTATGTGCAGCTTTTCTCTCTCTCTTTCTCTCTCCCCTCCTCCTTCGTTAGATCATCCTATTATGATGGGCTTTGAGCCCCTTGTTAATCAGAGATTGCTGCCACCAACTTTCCCACGATACGCAAAAATAATTAAAAGGGAAGAAATGGTCAATTATTTTACCAAACTAATAGACCGAATAAAAACTGTATGTGAAGTGGTCAACTTAACTAATTTGCACTGTATACTGGTAAGCATGAATATTTCTTACTTATAGCCAAAAATAAGATCCTGAAATGTAACTTGCAAAAAATCATTTCATACATGCTGTTGCTCACTGGAGAAAAAACTGAGCCATATGTATAAATCTTTTGGTGTTTCTCATTGTTGTGTACAGTTTCAGAATTTGCTGGTTTTCCTGATAATTAATATTTTTCTTGTTTTGACAAAGACCTTTTCTCCTCTCAATCCTCTCGATTTTTCCCATAATCTGTTAAATAATTATGCTTGCTAGTGGTGAAGCCCAAGCATGTTGATTTCCTTGTAACTCTTTCTTTGGTTGAAGAGCTGCATCTGCAGTAGCAGAACATCATTCCTTGCTATATTCCTGATTTTTTCAGATTCAGTAAGCAGTATTCTGCACATGTGCCTATAACACAAGAGGGCACTTAACAAATGTTTGTTTAAGCGTGCAATTCCCTGAGTAGTTATAAAGTTAAGCACCTGGTTATGTTGTTTTCTGAATAAGTGATGTTATTCTCAGTTATGGCCTATATTTATTAGAAGACACTTTAAATACTTGAAATACTTTTCACCATACACGAGTTCACTGACTGAGAAAAGAGCCATAGTTACATCAGTTCAAAGAGCAAGCAAAAGTCTTTTGTCTTTCTATTTCCGCTTAAAGCAATTAAAGCAGTGTTTGCATGAAGGATCTGGTACCAGTTAAACATTGCAGTTGTGTTATGTACCAGTTATGTTGTAATCTTAACAGTTTCACAGTATCTTTTTTTCTACACTGTCATCCTTCTGATTGTTGCATCTGAAAAAGAAAATTCAGAAGCCTTTTGTTCTGTTGAATAACAAGTTATTGCAAAAAAAAATAGATTTTAGCTTCATAATATGTTCTGTTTCGTTCACATTATTCATGCTTACTTTCTTACAAGTTGTGTAAGCTATGCTGTGTGTATGTATGTGTGTTTCTGTATACAAAATGTAGGTGCATTTACACAGTTGTGTATATATATGTATATAAAAATGCAAATGCTTGTGTGCATATAAAAAGTGTGTGTATAAAAAAATAGGCATATTAACCTGAATTGTCTTTTTTTTTTTTCTAAATGTAAATTAGGATTTTTTCTGTGAGTTTAGTGAGCAATCGCCATGTGTTCTTTCAAGATCCCTGTTACAGGCAAGTCCTAATCTATGTCTTTGAATAAAATATGCATTCATTATAAATATGCATTCATCTTCTTGTTTCAAGTATTGAAATTATTTGAATATCACTTAATATATAAGCGATAAAAAATTTCTGGAGATATTTAAGTATTAGGTATATGGAGGCTTATGTTCTGATGTATTTTTTTTAAACATTTTTAAATACTGTTGTTTAGATCATGTTAGTACATGGTAATTAAAATGAAAGCATTAACATTTTTTCTCTGCCATAAAGCTGGGCCTGTACACACATTTTTATGCTGTTCTCCGTATGCTGTCTCAGTTTGGGGCTGGCGTTTGGTGTTATCCTCCCTATTTGGACTGAATTTTTGTCTATATACTGCCTCTACTGCTAAACTGATGGTTAAGCAGAGCAGGCTACTACTTTTCTTTTCACTGCTTCACTTTCCTTGAGAGTGTGTTATATATTCCTTAACTCAGATTAAAATATACCTACTTACAGGAAGTTTTGATCTGAGTAGGGTGTCCCTGCATATCAGAACTTCTTTACTGATCCCAGTTAAAACATGTATAAAGCCAATGGAATAGAACTATTGACAAGTAAAATGTTTTCATAGCATCTGTGTTCTGACTTTCTGCTACATGTGTTTGTGCAATCCCTGTGGATACCTGACAGCAGAGCTTTTTCTCCAGCTGCTGAAGAACCATGTAAGAAATGGACACAGCACTTGTGGAGGAAAGTGGAATGAGCATCAGACATGACCAATGAAAGCAGTAGTATGTATAGGGGTAGAAGAAAGTCTGCATTAGTCTGAAGGTTTACGTTTATCTGCCTCTGGGGAGACCGCATAACCTATTTTATGTTAATGATCAGAAACATCTGTCCGATTAATCGTCTGTAAAATCCAAGAAATAAAATAATTTTGAATGCATTGTCTCATGCAAGTAATAGAGCTGTAATTTGTGTCAGGGAATACCACAGAGGTGACAGATCTCAGAATGCCTCTATTTCTGAGTTGGTAACCTTGTGCCTAGCTGAACCATTTTAATTCTTAAAGCAATCTTACGAGTTTCTGATACAATACAGCTAGTGTAAGAGCTTTCAATAAGTACTTTCTAAAGCATTACTTTTAACTTAAAACGTCTTTCTGAAAACACATTTTCACTTTCAGACTACTTTTCTGGTAGATAACAAGAAAGTGTTTGGCACTCATCTCATGCAAGACATGGTAAAAGATGCTTTAAGGTCTTTTGTCAGTCCTCCAGTGCTTTCTCCAAAGTAAGTGAATCTTGAGTTTACTTGCGTGTGTTTAGATGTGTGATAAAAAAATATTTCTGCTTACAAAAGCAAGGACAGACATATAAAGAACTTACACATTTTGTACTTGTTAGTGCTTATGTATGAAGGAGTCAGTTGCTGTTGCTGCATTTGTGTTTCTTTTTTAATTTCGTGCTACATAGACTGGTGACATTTATAAACATATGTATGTATGTGGGTATTTCCCTTTTAGGTGTTGTCTTTATAACAATCACCAGGCGAAGGACTACATTGATTCCTTTGTGACACACTGCGTTCGGGTAAGCATTCATTCCAATTATAGCATGTTTGTGCATGTATGAGCACTTCCAAGATTTGCTTACGTTTGAAAATGAGACCAGTTTTTTTCTAGACACCTGACATGATGGCCAACTTCTGCAATTTTGCCTTCTTAAAATGGTAACACTTTTTAACAAGCCAGTATAATTATTGCTGTTTGTTTCCTGTGTTATGCTTCTAGATTTTTGACTGACATTTCACTTCATTAGCAATCTACACCTACTGCCTATTTACAGGGTAGTTTCATGTCACAAAACAAATGCATAGCACTAGTTAAAAAAAATATTTTTCCGTTCTCTCCAGTTTAAAAATTTAAAAAATCCTTGTAAAAGATTCAGTTATTGAATGAAGTGCAGTGAAAATCTAAGAAAATCATAGAATCATTTAGGTTGGAAAAGACCTTTAAGATCATCGAGTTCGACCACAAACTTCACACTGCCAAGTCCACCACTAAACCATGTCCCTAAGCGCTACATCTACATATCTTTTAAATACGTCCAGCGATGGTGACTCCGGGGAACCTGTTCCAGTGCTTGACAACTCTTTCAGTGAAGAGATATTTCCTGATACCCAGTCTAAACCTCCCCTGGTGCAACTTGAGGCCATTGCCTCTTGTCCTATCACTTGTTACGTGGGAGAAGAGACCAACACCACCTTGCTACGACTGCCTTTCAGGTGGCTGTAGAGAGCAATAAGGTCTCCCCTCAGCCTTCTTTTCTCCAGAATAATCAGCGCCAGTTCCCTCAGCCGCTCCTCATAGGACTTGTTCTCTAGGCCCCTCACCAGCCTCATTGCCCTTCTCTGGACGTGCTCCAGCACCTCAATGTCCTTCTTGTAGTGAGGGGCCCAAAACTGAACACAGTACTCCAGGTGCTGTACTTGTGTACAGAGAAGTGGGCTCTTGCATCACTGCAGAGAGCTTGCCTGCCTGCTAGCTTGTGCTGTGTAGGGAGCCTTAAGGAACCCAGTTCCTAAGACAGATGCCTAAATAGGCATCATGGTACCCCTCCTGTGGTTTCAATGTTGTGTTGAAAATTTAAAACTATACTTTGTTTTTTTCAGCCGTTCTGTAGTCTGATTCAAATCCATGGACACAACAGAGCTCGTCAGAGAGATAAATTGGGTCACATTCTTGAGGAATTTGCCACCCTCCAGGATGAGGTAATGTCCTAGGCAGCAGACCAGCAAACCTTTCTTTCCAGGTAGATTTCTACCGGACTGGAGCATGTGGTATTATATTGTAGATGAATGAAGCAACTCCTCTGTTTGTCCTAAGATTTTTAGGACAAGGATTCCTAAAATGCAGCCCAGGAAGTCTGTAGGATGTATCCAAAGACTTTGTTACATCTGTGGAACAAAGAGTTACTACGTTGTTTAAGATTGACTTTGTCCAAGAAGTAGATTTTAGGGAAACCTGCTGTGATGTCTAATTTAATGGTAATTCCACTGCTTGTAGTCTCTATCCTGCTTGTAACTGTCAGTCTGCAAGATGTAACCAGGAAGAGAGGGATAATCCGTGTTTACAAGACACGTTTGAAAATTCAGTCTTATAGCTATGTAAGATGCAAAATTTTATAACAGTTTGTAAAATATATGTAAATTAAATAATAACTCTTAAAAACATGTGCTTCTACTGATTTTGAATATTTCTTGAGAATGGGGAGTGAAAGATGAGGGGAAAGATGTATTTTTACTTGCTGGAAATGTATTTCTTCATCAGTGAGGCATGGAATAATAAAATACTTTCCAAGATGTGCATGCTAAGGAGAACAGTCAAGTAACTCGGAGTTGAGGGGGAGATTTTGTGCGCTGGAGCTTCTCTCAAGGTGGTTTGATTGAGTTTGTTGCAGTACTGCAGCTGAGACACAGTTTTTTCACTTTGTAATAGATTATATGGATTGATTTGTTTAGAACTACTGATAATGCTCCATCTGAAGGAGACTTCCTCTATTCCATACAATTCCTTTTTAACACTGAATTGGTCTTAGCAATATATTAGTTTCTCTGGTGGGCCACAGTGTGTTTTTTCTATGTGAAGCTTGTAAATTTACTTTCTCAATGAAACTATTTTTAAAAAAAAAAGAAAGTAATTATTGACAGTATAGCAAAATTAGTAACAGCTTGTAATGGGTTCTGAGTTTCAGCACTCACATGACTGCAAGCAATCTATATATAAATACATTTTAAAATTTTAAGTTTAAAAAAACCTGATGTTATTGCTGTATTAGTGTACAGAATATTTTTTTTCCCTGTGGAGCAGAATTCACTTGTGTGAGTAACTTTGCGGTTTTGTGACAGTTCTAGGCTACAGAGGTGGCAATATCTGTAGAACATGTTTCTGTCTCAATCTGCAGCATGGCTTTACTGACACAATTTGTGTTCAGGTTTTGTTAAGATTTTATTTCTGGCAGAACTTGAATGCTGTTTCACTCGAATGTTCTTCCCTGTCTGTTACTTTGCTCTCTTTTTCAACAGGCAGAGAAAGTAGATGCAGCACTTCATAGTATGTTACTGAAGCAGGAACCGCAGAGGCAACATTTGGCTTGCTTGGGCACCTGGGTCCTATATCACAACCTTCGTATTATGATACAGTATCTTCTGAGTGGCTTTGAGTTGGAACTTTACAGTATGCATGAATATTACTACATATATTGGTAAGAGGATGCTTTATTGATAGCTGTTGGAGGAGGGATGCTCCCACAGAGCTACAATTGCCAATATTTAAAGCAGAGACCGCAACTGTGATTTTTTTAATCTCAAGCTTGCTCAACACAGGATTTAGTACCTATTCATAAAATTACATGTGGAAAAGAAAAATCTGTTGGTCTCTCTTCTAGACTTACTAATACCAGTGTATTTTTTTTTCCTGAAATAGTAATTTGCTCTCTCTTTAGCTTTTTAAAACAGTGTCTTCTAAGACAGTTAATGCAAAATATGCCTGTTTTGGCATACGAGAATGCAGGAGGAAAGAAATTTCCTGTATTCTTTCTGTCGTTGTAGTACCAAGTTCAATAGTCTTGTTGATTAGTAGTATTTTTAGAGATACCCAGAGTTTTAAGTTGTGACTGTAACCTGAAAGTTGACTGGGTAAAAATAATGTCTTATTCTGTGAGCCTATTTGAAGACACATCAGCCTTTAGTGAAAATTATTGGACTATATGGAGTCGAAAATACTTTTTATTTTTCCACTTCCATTCACATTAATTATTTTTAGTAGTTGATGGCTTACTCCAAAAGGGAAATGATTTTAGATGGTTTATTTTTGATTCAGCATTAAAAGTTTGGTGTTGAACCTTCCTATGTTGAAGTGTTTCTGTACTTCGATGTTTTGTTGTTTTGTTTTGTTTTTTTCCGTGAAATTACCAATAAACTCTTGCTAGGTAAGCTGTAAGCCTGCTTTCTGAGATTAGACGGTTCTGATGACTTGAACTTCAGTGTGTCTCATTATGTTTCCATGCTGTTTCATTAGTGGATTAAGCATTAAGTGAGAAAAATAATACCCCATATAGTTGTCAGAAGATGGAAATATTCTTTAAGTAGTACCTCAATAAGTAATACCAAGTTTTCTGTAAGACGGTATTTTTTTACCTGCATGTATTTCCCCCCACCATTTTAATAAAATCACTCTTCATTGGAACAGTCACGTCAACTGCTTTATCACCTTACTGTAAGTAAAGAACATAAAAGAGAGGAAATATCTAAGGGGAGATGTGCAAATGAAGCTTAAAAGGGTTTCTCAGTAATTTTTATTCTGAAGTATGACTTCTTATGAAGCACTTTTTCTTCTTCATATGCTCCAGTTCTGTAATTTCTATTGTCTTTTTTTTTTATCCCTATTCCTTTTGATTTGAAGTCAGTCTAGAGATTTATTGGTCCTGCTTCTGCTTACTAAGAAAGTGTTCTTAAAGAATTCTTAAAGATTTTTCTTAAATCTTAAAGAATTGCATGCAGATCTCATGTTCCTGGGGGCTTGGCCCTTTTATTTAATAATTCTGGCTTTTTAATGCTTGTTTCTCAGAACCGTAATTCCTAACAAAAATAGAAAAGGTATTAACATAATATCTTTTTAAAAAATGCTTCATTTGCTGGGTGAAGGAAGAGTTGTAGAAAAGTTTGTTCTTGTATGGATTTTGAAATAACAAGAACCTTAGACTTCATTTAGTAAACATGTAAGAAACTTGCATACCTTCAGCTGTCTGTGGTTGAATCTGTACAGAATCTTGTTTAAAAAAAAAAACAAACAAAAAATCACAAAGCAGAACAAAGACTAATCTGTTGATTTCAGCCATGTGAAACAGAGTTTTAACTGCCCTAAAAGTTGTCTTTACTATTAGTTCCTTGAGTAAATGACTTGGTATTCAGTGAGGACGTGTACATTATGAATATATTTTGCACTGTAGTATGTAACAGCTGCATACTGTTTTTACTGTAGGTACTTATCAGAATTCCTCTACGCCTGGTTGATGTCAACACTGAGCCGCGCTGACAGCTCTCAAATGGCAGAGGAGAGAATAATGGAGGAACAACAAAAAGGCCGTAGCAGTAAGAAAACAAAGAAGAAGAAAAAAGGTATCTCGGTATAGAGTATAACTCAGACTTTTTTTCCCCCTGTATGCAGCCATGTAGAATTAAAATTCAGAATTTATGGAGTCAGCACTGATGTGGGTAGGAAAACATTCTGGAGTTCATGAAGGCTGAATGTAAAACTTTAACTAAAAAAAGTCAGTCACTGTGTAAGGACTTCCAATTTATTTATTTACTTACTTTTAAATAGGCCTTTCAGAAAAACCCAAACTCACAGTTTCACAACTTGTGTTATGTTTTGGATCCTGTGAGAGGTAATTAACAGATCCAGAGCCCATTACCTTGAAAAATACTACGTTTCTACAGTCTGTAATTCCTGAAGAATTATGTTTTTTGTGTCTGTATCTAGATTCAAAGACTAAACTTTCTCTTTGTGTTCAGAAGGTGTTCAAGCATGTTTCTTTTTACAATGGTGTTGTTTCAATCGAGTGGTAGTACTGTTGTGCAAAAGCCCCATTAGAAACTCATGCTTTTTCTGGTGTATATGCGTGAGAGAAAATGAGAAATTTGCCTTCCTGTATCATAGTGGTCTGGCTCTGTGGTCAGAGCTGTAAGCCTGCTATTAAAAAAGCATCCAAAACCAGGGTCTAAATAGCATTTAACACAGATTTGCCATGCTTAAGTAGCTACTAAGATTGTGGTATGTTGGAGTTTAACATTGCAAGTAACACCATGCAGAAGCTCTCTTTTGTTCTTCACTGTTCCTTCTTTTCTGTGCACTTATCCTTGTCGTCTTTTCAAGGGAACAATTAGATATGAACAGCTCAAGCTCATATCAACTAAATTCCCTTGTCTGTAGACATTCAGAAAATTACTATTATGTTGTATAGTTTTTAAGAAGGTGCCAAGTGTGGGGCAGTTTGGCACTAGCTAAACTGAAAGGTACGGGGGAGCTTAAAGGAATATTATCAAGATAAAAATCTTTCTTATTAGGATAAAAATGCTTTAACCTTCCCATGAACTAAGCCAACAGGCCTCTCAGCTACTAGCTTTAAAATCTAGACTGTTGTGTAGTGTTGTGTAGTGACATGCTGATTCTGTTGACTGACTGGACCAGTTTATTTCATTGAAGGCAGAATGGTGTTCATGTGATTGTGAAGTATATCTTGGGATATTTTGTGTAAACAGGAGCCAGATGAGCAGAAATGCATGTCTGTGATTTTTATGCTTTAGTTTTCTTTGACTATTTTAAAATATAATTGAGAATTATGTCACTCTCTGAAAATCTGAAAGAACTGTTTTGATCTGAAATTAAACTCTGTACTTACATTGAATAAAAAACCCTATATTTTTGTGAAATTTGCAGTTCGCCCTCTCAGTAGAGAGATCACCATGAGTCAAGCATACCAAAATATGTGTGCTGGGATGTACAAGGTAATTTACTTGTGCTTGCTGAACGGTGGCTTCAGTTTTTTTGTGGTAGGAATCAATCATACATGGGGTGGCCTTCTTTGCTTTTAGTGGGACTGGAAATTAAGTTCAAGTTTATAATGTGATGTGGTAAATTCTCTACTATTTTTGTATCCTTCCAGTTACAGCTAAGTTGTAACTTTCATCTTGCTTACAGCAGAACATAACATAAAGCTAACACTTTTCACTATATTTATTGTTTCCTTTTTAGACAATGATCGCATTTGACATGGATGGCAAAGTAAGGAAACCTAAGTTTGAACTGGACAGTGAGCAAGTTCGATACGAGCACAGGTTTGCTCCATTCAACAGTGTTATCACACCACCCCCAGTGCACTACTTGCAGTTTAAAGTGAGTAATCTTTAAACATGGTGCCACTCATGCTTATATAAAAGTCATTTGCTCAGCTGCTTTAGACATTGTCGTTGCAAAAAGAGCCTTTAAGATCTCAAAGTTCGTGCTGAAGCGTAAGTCAAAATGGCAAGGAGTTCTAGCTTTAGTTGTGTGCACGGAAAATATGTTGCTCTGAATCCTTACTAAAGTTAGACGTTTAAAAATTCATCTGATGTAGTGGTTTGAGATGCTTGTGTTGGTTTGCGTGCAGACAAAGTCTCTTGAAAGTCTATTGACAGACTTTTTGGCTGTGGTTTATATAGCAGCATGTTTTTATTACTTCAGCAAGCAAACAGGAAAATAAAAGTAATTTTGAGTGTTAAATCACGGAAGTATTGGTTGGAAGGAACCAGTGGAGGCTTGTCTTGTCCAGTCTCCTCCTTGAAGTAGCATTATAGATCACATCGGCACTGTCTTTGTCTAGCCAAGTCTGAAAAAAATCACAAGATGAAGATTTTCCAACCTCTTTGGTTAAGGTGATCCAGTTACTTTTCTGGTCCATTTCGTCTTTGGGTAACCTGAGGGCTACACTATTGACCTTTTTTCCTAATGTCTGGTCTGAATTACCCAAGCCAGAATTTGTGGCCTCTCCCCCCTCATTGTATTGTTTGCCATTAAGAAGGAGCATTTGTCTTCTGATGACTTTATAACTGTCTTTCAGATAGTTGTAGGCTGCTATTAAGATTAGCAATTAGCATTTTTCTAGTCTTAACTGAAAAAGTCCAGGTCCATTGACCTCTCCTTGTGGGTCACCTGCTCTAGGCCCCCAGCCAGCTCCACATCTCGGCATCTTTCTTGAACTGTGTCCAACACTGGATGCAGTATTTCAGATGTTACAGTGCAAGTACTGAGTATAGGTTGACAGCCTTCCCTGATTTGCTTGCCCTACTCCTGATTGTACAGACCTATGTAAGGCTTGTCCAGTTTGTCATAAGAGCGCCTTGTTGGCTTGTGTTCAACTTGATGCTCACCATAACGCTGCTACTCACCCAGCTGGTTATTAGCTGATTTGTGGGGTTCTTCTGCCTCGGGTGCAGAAATTTGTATATTTCTTGTTGAATAGATTTCTGATGGCCAGACTTTTAAGTTTCTAAAGGTCTGCCTGGACTGAAACTGTACTATTTTGTATGCCAGTCACTCTCCCTAATTTAGTGTTATGAACGGCTGTAGTGGAAATTAAGATTATCACGGCTTCCTCCTTGTCACTGAAGTTTTTTCATCCCTAATTAAAAAAAAAACCAAAAAAACCCCACACAACTTTGGAAGTATTAAAGTTACATAAAAGAAAGTTTTGAACAATTTCAGTATCTCACTTGCTGTGAACTTGATTTGAGTAAACAATGGAATACAATTTTTTTTTTTCTATTTTTTCCCTGTAACTTCACACCTTGCTGCATGGCACTGTTAAAGCAAATGAATGACAAGTTATTCAGAAGAGGGATTGTTTTATAAAGAGTATGACAAGTTCATTGCATTTTGTGGCACTATGAAGTAATCATTAGGCACCACACTGCTGCTTGGTATTTGCCATTTTAAACAAATGTTTTCAACTTCACTATTTATTCTTAAAATATGATTTAGTTGACAGCTTTTTTTTCTTGAATATAGTAATTTGTTTTCATTTAAGGTGATAAAAATACAATTTGTTGGCAACTGATTTTAATATATATTTATATATTTCTGTAACACGCTAGGAAATGTCTGATTTAAACAAGTACAGCCCACCTCCTCAGTCATCAGATCTCTACATGGCAGCTAGCAAACACTTCCAGCAAGCTAAAATGATTCTTGAGAATATTCCTAATCCAGACTATGAGGTAAGACTGAATTACTGGAAAAAGGAGTATTTGCTCACAATAGAAAAAGTTGGATCTGCATGAGATCCAAAGCACCCTTTGTCAGAACGCTGAGCAAAGCTGAGTGCTTTGATGAAGGAACAGACAGAGGAGGGTGGTGGCGTCTTACACAGTGGTCTGTTTCAGTACATTAGATAGCGTAATCAGGGTTGTGCTCGCTGTTCCAAAACCCCTCCCTGCCGAGTATCTTCAGTGCTGGACAGCAACTTGGTTTGTTCTTGCATGTTGCCTTCTGGCCCTGTTCTAAAAGCCTATCAGTTTTAACAAGAAGGTGACACATGCCTGCCTCACTGTACCTGGAGCCTGGTAATTCACATGTACCCGTAAGAGCTGGGAAAAATAGGTTTGAATGTCGTGAGGCTGAAAAGAGGATTGAATCTTGCACTTGTTTCCTGGAGCAGTTTTCTAGGCACCAGGCTGTAAACACGGGTAGCAATTTCTGCCTCTTTGTCTATAGCCTGAAAACTGAAGTGTCTGTGATGGTATTTTGGAGCAAGGGGGATGCTTACTCTGTCACATCTGAGCAGGTTAAGAACAGTTACGGGACTGGGTTCTCTTGAGAATTTAGGAATCCCTGCCTGTTCTCTGGATCCTGGTGGTACTCACACATAAGCTGTCTGATTGAGGCCAACAGGGTAGTCAGAGGTATTTTGGATGTGCCCAGAGCACTTCCATGCAAAAAGCCACCAGTTTGACACTCGAGTTTCCTCTTCTCATGGCATTCGGATCGTGGTGTTGGCAGCTGATGCCTAGAGTCTGTCTAAACCTTTATTTGCGTGAGTGCCTCAGGACTTGCCATAGTTTAACAATTTTTGAACATAAGCATGGAGGGCAGTGGTTTCTGTGATCTGTTGAATAAAATAAATGCCACCTTTATTAAATTTCATTAATCCAGCTGTTATACTTCAAAGCAAATCCCAAACACCCAGATTTCTGTTAAACTGAGGACTGCTGTATTGTTAGAGTATGGAACATTTGAGTATTATCTTTGAAATAATTTTGAGGTCATGTGGTCTCACGTGAAAACTTCTTGCTGTTTTGTTTTTAGGTCAATTGGATTCTAAAAGTTGCTAAACCAAATATTGTGGTCATGAAGCTGCTGGCAGGAGGCCACAAAAAAGACTCTAAGGTAAGAAAACGCCAGTTGAATTGAATGTGAAATGTACTACCACAGATCTCTTCAAGCTGAATGAGCAGATTCAGGCCATAGTTACTCTACGGTTAAAAGAACTGGGAAAGTAACTGAATCCATTTTTACCCTTAGAAATAATGTGTTGTAGTTATTTAAGTATGGAAAACCCTCATTTCTAAATGGTTTGGAAGAAGAACTGGGACGTGCCTGTGGGAAGACATGTACAGATACGGGTATTCATCAAGAGCAGAAAGAAGCCATTGGCAGCAGCATCTCAGCAGCTTGTGTGAACAGTCGGGAGAGTGCTGGCTGCCAGGATGAGCGGGTGCCGTGGGGGCTGGAGGGGAGGAGAGGGCCTTCAGACATCTGCCCATAGCTGGGCATGAAGGAGTGAAGGAGCACACTGCAGAGGCACACCAGCACTCCACAGCTTTGTGCCCATCACTGCTGGAGAAGGACTGGCATATCCAGGACTGGGTTGGAGTATTTAAAGAGCTAGGATTTTTTTTTTTTCAGTCTCTTGATGTTTAGAAGTTTTTCTTTTATCTGCAGGGTGTCCCTCATTTTGAGTATTAAATTTAGTAGTACTGTTGTGTAATATTTTAAATATTTCCTTTCCAGATTCCTCCAGAATTTGACTTCTCCCCTCATAAGTATTTTCCAGTTGTGAAGCTTGTTTGAAAGACAAGAGATCATTGTTAGGGTACCTGAAGCATCATCTGTGGATCAGATACCAGCTGTAGGATGTAATATCTAGTGCTGCACCCAGACTGGGTGGGATCTCCAATATAAAAGTACTGTTACGTGGAATATCTATAGTCTGCCTTCTTTATGTGATCTGAATGACAACTGCTGTTTTAAGGTGGTTTGTATAAAGTTTCATGGGTGAAGCTGATTTTAATGAACTGTATTGTTGACCTTAACTGATTTTATTACAAATTTGATCGTCAGTCATTTTTATGAATGAGCTCTGACAGAAAATGGGGGTTTAGGGATTTAATAACAATTGGGACTGAATAAAAATCATGCAGTAGAGCCTCATGTCTGATAGGCACAGCTGAGCTACTCAATTTCTGCTTTGAACAAAGCCACTTGGAGAGATTGTGAGTTTCCATTTTTTTTGCCTATATTGCATCAAATTTGCTCACTCTGAAAGTAGAAACACTGGGTTCTTCTCTTGCCATGTTCTGCAAGCTAAAACAGTCTTTATAGCAATTTAGAGTAGATGATAATTAGTCATTTAGCTCCTACAGCACTGAATTCAGCCATTTTTGTTTTAGTGCAGTTGTCTGTCTCGAATGTAGAAGTCCTTGAACACAGTAAGAAATGGAGTTATTTCTAGTTGCAGTTTGTTCGTTTGTCTTTACTCTTCATGGTACTGGAGAAGCTGCATAGCTAATACTATAATAGTCACTAGCAACACAGGACGACAATACACCAGCAGTGTATTTTCAATACTCTGCAACTTCATTTCCTGTTGCAAAGGACAGACTACTGATTTGTTCCACTGCTCAGTCAGCTCTTGCATGACCGTCATGCTCTTGTTTTGACTGCAGTCTGCTGCTGGATCCTACTGCCTTCTGTAATGGTTGATACAGGTAGAAATACCAAACAGGAGGTGCCCCAAACCTACCTTTTCTTTCCCGAAACAGTTCTTCCTCGTGTGCTTTCACGTGTGAAATAATAGAGATAAGCTGTTTTGTTGAGCAACCTTCTGCTCCGGGGTGGGGGGGGGGG
>Ga0065711_1004477_pt1 | contig 23392 bp, 13 predicted proteins | sample Hoacrofraction12_FD_59098 | JGI IMG/M metagenome (GOLD analysis project Ga0065711, IMG submission 59098) | Hoatzin crop microbial communities from Cojedes, Venezuela - Epithelial fraction 12 v2 (version 2) | ecosystem: Host-associated > Birds > Digestive system > Esophagus > Crop | place...
CTCCCAGGTCCCTCTCCACAGAGCTGCTCTCCAGCAGGTCCGCCCCAAGCCTGTGCTGATGCATGGGGTTGTTCCTCCCCAGGTGCAGGACCCTGCACTTGACCTTGTTGAACTTCATCAGGTTCCTCTGTGCCCAACTTTCCGGCCTGTCCAGGTCTTGCTGAATGGCAGCACAACCTTCTGGTGTATCCACCACTCCTCCCAGTTTTGTGTCATCAGCAAATGTGCTTAGGGTACATTCTAACTCTTCATCCAGGTCGTTGATGAAGAAGTTAAACAAGACTGGGCCGAGTAGTGACCCCTGGGGGACACCACTAGTTACTGGCCTCCAACTAGACTCAGCGCTGCTGATGACAACCCTCTGAGTTCTGCCCTTCAGTCAGTTCTCAATCCACCTCACCGACCACTCATCCAGCCCACACTTCCTGAGCTTCCCTAGGAGGATGTTATGGGAGACCGTGTCGAAAAAAGCTACTCTTTGAATGAAAGTATTACTTTTAATTGAAAAGCACCTTTGGTACATTTGTCAGTAGCAACAAAGATGTTTATACATTCACACTAACCATTTTCTCAGATTTCATTATCTGACTTGTTTTTTAGTTACATGGTGAGATTTTTTGGTTGATTTATAAAATACTTTTAAAATGTAAATATTATATATGGGTCAGAATTCAATATTCGTTGCTAAATAATTTTTATTTAAGTGAAATCATCAAGTGTCTTATTTACAAATATCTTCTGTGTAGTCCCAAACTTTGCATAGGCCAGACTGCAAAATTGTACCTGTTCCAATCTGTTACCGTAGGACAAAACATGTAAGTACTTCATGCAATAGAAGGATGCTGTTGCTTTGAGCAGTCTGAAATTTCTCATGTGAAATATGTCTATTTAGGATGGGTAAAATAGCAAGTACCACTTGTTACATGAAGCAAAGACATAGCTATGCTTGATGGAAATCCCCATTCAACAGATTTAATGGGGCCAGGTTCTTTAAAAGGGCATTTTGTGTAGACTATTGCAGACATCGCACGTAATGAAACAGTTGTAAGTAGCACACACAAATATGAGAAGTGCCCTTGAACATCAACCAGCGTATAAAACCATGAAGAAGTGTAACATGAACATTTATTTCAAATAAAGAGGAGCTGTCTCCCTGACAGGGCACACTGGCCGCTGCAGCCCCAGATATTTCCTAGTGTCCCAGCATCAGCAGCAGCTCGTTGCCCTAAAGATGCTGGCACTGGTCCTGCACCCCAGGAATCCATACAAAGCCCTGCTAAGCAAAAGGCAGGTTTAATCACTGACATTGGGGTGGTCTCTGCAGTCCCAGGAAAGCCATTCTGCAGTCTTTGTGAGCTATTAATTTTTCCAGCTGAAATTCACTTCTAAGTTTAAAGAAGTGATATGAAAAAGAGATGCCGAATGAAGAGTTGTGTTACAGTGCAGAATCAATTAATGCCTTCAGATGATTTTCTTTCAGTGTTGCTCAGCCCAGATTTTAATTTCTTTTCAGCATCTCCTAATCACCAAAATGCCAGCAGAATTGCCATTCTGAGATAAGTAGCAACCCCATAAGCTAACAATATGTTTTTAAGAACACGCTAATGTTCAAACATTCAATATTTACAGTGTTAATTATTTTGCTTTCCTTTAGCTAAGGGAAAATACATCAAATTTCAGTGTGTCACCTCTAACCACTTTCAGCTATTTCTGTGAACAGTTTAATAAAATGCTTAGCACCTGTCTGATATAAGCCATGTGTGATTATGTTGGAAATAAAACATTAAAATTAATGCAACAGGTAAGTTTAAGTGCAGATCTCCACACACTTAAGCTGGAAAGCAGAACTATCACTCTGGCCAGATCACCTTTTATGTTGTCTTGGAATAAATGGACATATGGTGAATTAGGATGTGACTCTTCTCACCTAACTCTAACACTAGAAAACACTAAAAAAATAAAGATTTAGTCCAAGTCAACTGCCTAGGTTCTCTGTCACGCATGTTCCAGCTTTCTCTGTTGTCACAGGGAGAGGTAAGCACCTTCAGTGTATCATTGATGGGTATATTTTCTATGCATCACTGGCCTTTTGAGGTGCCTAACTCTTTCACTTGGTTATGGAGACGACTCATAGAGGTGGTTCCAGCCGCACACCTGAGTTTTGGCTGAAGATAGCTTTCAGACATATGCGGACGTAGATCTCCAAATGACACACAATTTCAGTAACTGCTCTCAGGAATCATGTCACTGATACTTATGAACGGTTCTGCAGCGCTCATGGTCTTAAAGGAAGGTAAAATAATAATAATAATAATAAAATCTCAATTGCAGAAGAGATAAAAAACAACTTGAAGCTGTATATTAGCAAATCTCACTGCCTTAAGAATTGCTCCTAATATTACCATGAGAAACACTACTAGAAACCAGCTATATATGTAAAAACAGAGAAAACTTCTAATTCTCGCTATTATTCTATGCTTTATTCGGTAAATAATTCCAAGGTCTTTGCTGAACTTCTCTCATGTGCTGTAATACAAAGAAATGCACTCTGAAAAGAGAAACTCTCAAAACTTTGTTTGATTCCCTTCAGGTCAAACAGGGCAGGGATGGAGACGAGCGCTGTAGTGCGAGGCGAGGATGGTTTCCTACTGTCTGCAGTGCAGTGGCATACAGACAAATCACATTCAATCAAACACTGGTTGAAGGAGACTTTGGAGATGATTCCTCCTGAAAAGACATCTTCATCAACTGATAGAGCAGAAAAGCGATGAAGCTCGTCAAGCCCTGTTCTGTCAGCGTAAATGAAGACAGGTGTTGGTGACTGCAGTCAATGCTCAGCTGTGATACCACCCTGACTCAGCCAAGCTACTAATATAACCACCAACACACAATTACACCAGAAAAAGCTTCAGTAAATGGACATTCATTTCAATGTGTTACTTGCAATAGCGAGAGACTAGCACTATCCTAAAGTTTGCAAATCCATTGCACTTTTCTTTCAATATATTTGACTGCATTTCAGCATCTTTGCATGTCTTTTTTGCCTCTGATTTAATCCTTCCCTCTTTCCTCTCCTGTTCTTCTTTGCTCCAATTCCTCTCTTGCTGCAAAGCATGAGAGTCTGAAACAGACTTATCTTCATTCAACTGCATATTTCTGTCTCTCAATAGCAGTTTAATATTTTTTATTACAAAAATCTGTACTGATGCTACTACATGTAGCATGTTACATTACTTTGATTAACTATATTTCAATAGTATGGTTTCCTTGAAAAATATAGGAAATTAACGTTCAGAACTATTATTAATCATAATATCTCCAACTTGAAGTGTTACACATGCATGATGCAACTGGGGTATATTTTTTTGTGAATCTAAGTTTAATTTATAGGACTTGGGTATAATCTTCTATTTGATTAGTGATTCAACATGCAGCCAAAATTATTCCAAGTGTATCTGAATAGCATAATGTCTGGATTTTAAAATGTGACTAAGGAATGCCTTGAATTGGAGATATTTTCTTAACTGCAAGTTAAGTAAATTTGTTATTTAGATTTTTTTTCTTACAAATACAGGTAGTTGAAATGATTTAAACTACTATATGATTCTCTGTCTTTATTTCCTGAAGCAATTCACCTTTCCTTCTGTACCCATCTGCTCAGACAACTATGTAATGTGGGCAGGAGTGTCCCTCAAGGTCAAACAGAACAAAGCCCTTATCTTCCATGAAGGCAGTGGGAAGATAGTTGGATGAACACTCTTCATGACTGAACAGTGGTGATATTATTTGACATTAAATGAAGGAATTCAGAGCTGAAGAGGAACGCCGTGTATTTTGAGATATCCACACACACACACGCATACTTGATTCTAAAGGGACAGTATTTCTCTGTGTGGCCCAACATGGATATTCTATTTTAAACGACTACACTAATATGTTAAAAATGTGACTGTTTGACCTTTGTCTGGTTGTCTAACATCGTATTATAATTGAGTCACTTTTTTTGAAAAAGAAGTGATTTTGGTTTCCCAGCAGTCATGAATTACAGATAAGACAGACTCAAAAGAAAGCTCCAACTTTAGCAATATGATAGTATATAGTCTTCCTATGACTTCCTTTACCGCTTTTGCTAATCACTGATGTTTGAAGGTGAAAGATACACGTCATATCTAATCCCAGAGGGTCATACAAGTTTGGTATCTTGAGGCTCAGTGTGATCATTTTTGCATGCTATGACTCTTTCTAGCTTTTGATAAAGCTGTGCTTTGCATTCTGTCTGGCTTCCAGTATGCCATTTGTGTGTTATTTATAATGTGATCTGCTGCATTATGGAATACACTTTGCATACTACAGACGTTCTTAAAAAAATCAATAAATCTTTAGTCCTTTAAAAGGACACATTGCCTTAATCTGCATTTGTCCCTTGAAAAAGAAGATCTTGGGCCATGACCAGGACTTCTAGATCCTACCATACTACAAGCAGTAATAATAATTATCATCTCAAAATGAACACGAGTCTGACCAAGCCCAGGCTGTTCAGTTATCCTTGTGCTGCCACTTCTTTTCCTCCTACCGAACAAAGCATGAGGAGCAGGATAAATCAAAAGCGGAAACATTAAAAACCATAGGCTTAATACATAGGTCTTAGCAATGCTACTGTGGTCTTTGTCTCTTTTTGAACCCTTCCCCCTTCACTCTTCTATACAAAGCAAATAGCTCTGACATTCTGCAGCCGCTTCAACAGCAGAACAGACTGCAGCTGCAGTTAGTTAGTAGACAATTTGTATTCCTAGGCATCAGCTAAAACGCAGGGTTGCTCAGAGTCATTCAAACAAAAAGCCCCAAATCATGTAGCAGATTGCATGTCTTCTCTTTTCTCTAAAAATGATATGTCTCTGTGCTTCCCCTAGGGTTATTTCCCTCATCTGTGTGCTTTGTGCAATAAAACATTGTTAGTTTATCCATCTTTTGATTTTTGTTCAGGCACCTGTTTATTTTTTTTTTAAATGCCATGTAGACCACATTAATAAACCACTTCTTCCCATTGCCTTAATCGCTTTGATCCACTACGATGGAAATAACAACTGAGTATCAAGGCAGGGCAGGGGCAGAAAGCACAGCAGGTAACATTGAAGCACTATCTGTATTTAGTCAGAGGTTAGTGAGTAGTGGTGAAAGTGACAGTTAGGGCCAAACTAGAGCTCTAGCAATTTTCAGAAGATGTGCTAGATTTAGACTTTCTGCAAACTTTTACAGGCATGTTTTGTTTAGAGTGTAGTTGGACAAAAGATGATGTTGCTGAAGAAAACATGACCAGCCCCAGGAGCTAGGAATAGTCATTCTAGCAAGACTGGGGGTCCAATTTCTTGTTGGCTCAGGGACTGGGATAAACTTTACGTGCTTGTCCAGACACACCCTTTAAACTCTCTGGGTTCAGGCATCCCATCAGGCAAGCCAATAATTATCCCTGAAGAACCAGGTGAGGTGTTGGCTGCCTAGTGCATAACGCATAGCTCTGAACTGATTTTATAAATGGCAGTTGCTTAAAAGGAATCGTGCAAGTGGGATTTTTCCTGTGCAGCTACAAGAGCCTGCACTTACACACGGATCCTTTTGGGACTGCTACTGAGCACTAGCTCTGGCATAACCACCTTGCCAACACCCATGCAGGGCAGTAATGTTGCGTTGTGATTCAATACCTTGTCCTGTCAAGGACTTGCTGGCCCTCAGTGAGGGGAAAGGAGTGAGGGCATTCTGATTTTGTCATGCAAAGCTGTGTCTTTTACTGGCATTAAAAAGTATTATGAATGTCTGGGAACTATTAGACTAGGAAAATGTCACACAAGGAATAGATTTTTTCTTTCTTTTACTTTGTGCATCAAATTATAGTTTGCATGCACACTTCACATGTTGTGCCAGCGCAAGTCCTGGTGGGTATGCAAAGAAAAAAGACGTACCTACTCAAAAATCTTTCTTTGAATGGTTGGTGTCCATCTAATAAAAGGGAAGTGAAATAAAAGATGTGAAACTGTATTTCAAATTTCATTGTGGTGCAGTTGTTGTTTCAGTTCTGTAAGTCCCTTTGGGCAGCCCAGAAAGTCAGCGTTTTCTGTATTTCCCCTGTCCCTGTGCAGGGGGGAGCTACCTGCAGCTTGCACTTGGTACTCTGTAGTAGTTTCTCTTCTCAGAGTTTGCATATTGATCTGTCGGTCTGGTTATGAGCTCCACACAGCAAGGACTGCCTGGGAAGAGGGATGTTCATGTTGAGTGCTACTATGGATAATAAATAATGGGAACATAACAAGCCTTTTGTGCCTTCACTACTGGTTTCTCAGAGAGGTATTTTTCATCTGCTGTGGAGGGACCCTTTGGGTTTCCAGATCATGTATTTTGGAGTCCGCAGCTGCTGCAGAGAGAAGCCAGCTGCTGCCCACCAGCGGGCTGGTAGTACCCACTCGCTGTTGTGAACATCAGCTTTTTCCACTCTGTGGAAATACCCCAAAATACTTCAGCCCCTAAACTGCCTTGAAAAGCCCCTTCCATGGGTCCTGCCTCCCCACTAGCATTTCCAGCCAGCAGAGCCTGTGCCTGATGCTTCCCTCCTGAGTGACAAGGTTGTGTCACCAGAGGTGGACATGCGAAGTGGGGAGGGGAGCAGAGGGCTGGAGACCACAGCGCAGCTTCCTCCTACCAATCAGTCATGTTTTTGAGGGCTAAGCAGAGTAGATAATTCACCACAGGGGTGCAGGATCCAGAAGTAATTTACAAAAAAGACATGCTCGTGGGAAGAAAATGTGTTACCTGAATTATTTCCACAACATCCGACTCATTTCTAGTGTTACCCAGCATCATCTCTAACGTGAAATCAAGAGGCTTGCTTTTCCTTTTTCCCATACTATAAGCACATACAAAGGCATTATTATAGATCTTTAAAGCATGAAATTCCTGTTTTTTGCAGTCAGCAGGACTGAGTTAGTAGCTGTTCCCATGAAGGATTATAAAAGCAGTTAATGCGAGCCCCCACGCTGCTGGACTTTCCATGCTGCTGGTAGAAGCAGCTATTTCTTCTCGTCATTGAGGCTCTGCCTTGGCTAATAAACCATGTCTGCTCGTCTGGCTGCAGCCAAGACCTGCATTCCTTCTTTCTTTCCTCTCCTGTTTTGCTTTTCATAAGACTGAGCTAAATATGAAGGCACTGCTCCTCAATACTGGTCACCTTGCCGCTCTCCTACAATTTCTCCCTTACATCTGCACAAGAATAAGACATCTTTCCTCAGCAGTGAGCAACATCGTGGCTTGTGTGGGGAGCATGTACATCATAAACTCTTACCCAGAGAGCAAGGCAAGGAAATGTTCCTGGAGAGGAGTCATGAGTTTCCATGACAGTTGTTTAATGGGCAACATATTCTATGCTGTATAACTCACAGAGAATATATAAACATGCTCCTTAATGCAAACTAGACTACTGCTTTTAATCTTTTTCAAAAAACAGAGTAGAACTTTAGCAAATGGTGCAATTTTCCTTGAAGTTTAGCTCTAAAATGTTGAACACTTATTTTGCAAAAACATTTCCTTTTCTGAAATTTCATAGCATGCAGAAGTTCTCGCCTTTTTTTTGGTTGACATGCTGTGCTTTTGAAATTTTTCAGAAATACAATGGGCCAGAAGAGCCAAGAGTCAGATCTGGGGTCCATTCTCTGCTCTGCCATTAATTAGGGACCCTGTCTAAAACAGATGTGAAGTACTACTGAGTTCTGGGGTCTATACAGTGCTCACGTGAACCGAGGAGGCAAGATGATGCAAAGTGACAGGGGTTCAGCAAAAAATGTTGCTGGATGGCAAGAAGACTGCCTCAGGAAACCACCTGTCCTTATGGTGTTGAACATACAGTCAAGGCGTTGGAGAACAGCTCATATCTCCTGTGTGTACTCACCAATGAGAGTCTTCCTGTCTTTGGTTGTTCACTCCTGTTTCATCCTCTTTTTTGTTTTCCTGAGAGATTATGAGCCTCTGTGGTTTGCTCAGATCCTCCTGTTGAATGTGAGTTTTGTGTCCAGCAAGGAAATTTTCTGAATAACCAGCCAAAGCAGCCCTGGAAGAGCACACCTGCAATGAGCGGCTCTCTTCCTGTTGGCAAACCAGTGTACAAAACACTCTGAAGCGTGACTACAGTCAAGGGACTCATGATCTGCTAGCACGATGAGCATGGGCAAGGGAAGAAACTTTATTCATTGAATAAATTATTTGCCTTAAGTTATTTTCTCGGCTCTGTTTCTGACAGTGAAATCAATTATCCTGTGAAATAAACTTCCACCAGAGCTTCACTGCTCACCACTATATTTAAAGTTAGACTAGAGGCAGAATACACTTGCTTGTCAGTAGGGAGCAAGTCTGCATTAGCAGGGCAGGAGCTTAGATGAGTTGTTGCAGAGTGTCCATTTCTGCACTCACAACGCTATCTGGTTTGTTTTAAAGATCAGAGAGCAGCAGGGCAACACCAGGCAGCAGGCAGGACGAACTGCAGGCTGCAAAACCACTTTGTTCAATAGCTGATTTGAGTTTCTGTGTTCTGTACAGAACTAGATACTGTTTTCAAAGTTCATCTGGCAGGGACGGATAAAAAGGCTGATTATGCATAGAAAAGCATGCATACACAGAAGGACAAATGAAAACGAGTTTGATGCACTCTCTGGATCTTTTGGTTCTTGCCACTTCTTAAAATAAATGTCCCACTTTTCTGCATTTCCTCATCTGGTTGGGAACAAATGATTTCTTATTTACAGTCTTCCTTAAGAGCTTAAATTATTGTTTTCTCCGTCCACCAGGGACAATGATACTTTATGGATCTTAAAAAATAAGGTGCTACTTGGGCAACTGTTGCTTCTGAGTGGACACTACCCATTGTAGCATCACAGTGGGCACCAATGAAATTTGACTTTCCTGACTTTCTGCTCATTCTTCTGTGTAATCATTTCATTGTGATGATTCAGTCCTAGAGAGAAATATATATATATTATTTCTTTACAACTTAAACAAGCTTTGGAAAAATGTTGATTACTTCCTTCAGGCTGCTTTACTGCAGAAATGCGTTAATGTGGCTAAGCATCCTGCAGTCTCCTGCTGCTGTGAAGGGTGAAGGCTCCTGCAGAATTACTGTGCTTTTCGGTACAAAAAGCAGAGAACACACCACTGTCTGTGATTTCAGAGAAGATTTTCAGAGGAAAGGGCTTTAACTGGGTTATATTCATCCCCTCTCAAATTCTGGGATTCCCCCAGAACAACGTACTGTTTGGTGCAGTGACCAAAGAGGACTATAAAGTCCTTTAACGTGCCAAATTCCTCAACTTGCAAAGGTGGTGGTCCCAAGGTGAGAACAACGCACGGCACTCTAGCAGTGGTGGCAGACGTCATGTCTTTTGCAAAGAAGGATGAGAGCCAGGCTCTGCCTGTCAACAGCAATGACGTCAAGCAGGGCCAATTCCCATCAGCATTTAATCAAAGTAGCTTACTTCCCTAAGCAGGTACTTTATTTAGAGAAGAGCTGTTGCTTTGATTTATATGGCAACTGGAAGCTGATGTTAATTTCTAACAGCTTTCTCGTGTGCCTTCAAAGTTTCAAAATGATGAAATATTTGCATATATATTAGGGAGGATACTGCAATGGCTCTTTTATGAGTACATCCTAGCATTTTATTGCATATTGCAGGTGATCATTTTGAAAGCAAAAAATGAGTTTGCTGCCACATTTCTTATGGTATCTCCCAGAATATATTACAGATCCTAATTGACACCATTATTTCAAAATGCCCACAGACTCAGGTTGTTTTATAGGCCTATAAAACCAATTCATTATTCTCCTCTGCTGAATATAAGAACTTTTTTTTGTATCTGATAAACTGGTTTACAGCTACATCTTGGAAAGTAAAACAAAAGAGTCTCAATGTTCAAAGGAAATGATATTTATTAGAAAATTAAGATATTACTTGGATTCTGCTTACTGGCTCGTTTGTCTTTTTTTTCCCCAAGTTTAGATCAATACCTGTTGCACTTAGGGAATTTTAGAAACATCAGAAATATTAAAAAAAGAACAGATCTTCTCACTATTCATTTTTTGTTTATTTATTTGTGTTGGAAAATAAGAATACAGGCTTTATTTTCATTTATTATGTAAGTCCTTTGTATCTAAGGCCATTTGCGTAGTTAAACTCAGCATATGCCTGTGGCTAAAAATGATAAATATTTTGTCATTGTTTGTCAGTACTGCGTTTGGCATTTTCCTCCCCAGGCTCACGGGAGGGCTGGGACTTAACTATTATTCCTAAATCTCATGTGCATTATAACTAAAGAAAAACATCCTTGACTTAGTATCTGCTTTCATCTCCCGCAACCGTCTGCCATTATGAACGCGCCTGTCAACGAGAGGAAAGCACGTGCACTTTTGCCCTTCAAAGTAGGGTGGAAATCTATAGAAATAAATTGAGCTGTGTCATTTAAGTGTCCCTTACATTCAAGTACAATGACCACTGTGTGAAGATGAAATATGTGGCTAGGGCAGCTACCAAAGTAGCCATGATTATTTTGAACCTGAAGTAAGCATGCTGCAGTGCAGTCCTGCACGTACATGAAGGGAAGCAAAGTTGCTTGCGACAGCTGGTCCTGTGCACAGCTCTGGTTATGAGCATTTCTACCCTGTAAGGAAGGTGATGACCGTCCTCGCTTTCCACCAAGAGAAAACTTAGGCAGCCATAATATCCAAGAGTTTATTAAAAGTCTGTACTGGTGCCCCCCTCTTCTCCTCATTCCCTTTGGCACAAATAGTTGCACCCTGTGGCTTTTTACCCACACAACTCCTTCTTCAGGACTCACTGCCTTATTCACGCAGCCTGGGAAACACCAAAGATGCATCTTGGTGTGCCTTTGTGGTCTTCCAGGCCTTTTACTGATGGTCATATGCTGCTTTCTCAGGCTTCAGGACAATTGCTAATCCTTTCACTGCATCCTACCTACAGCAGAGGCTTGGCACGCAGCAGGCGCATGCCCTGCTTTGCCTAGGTGCTGCAGCTTGTTGGTGAAGGGGGGTCTGCAAGGAACACACTGCATGGGGGCTCAGACCCTGGACCTGCTCTCCTCCGCGTGGTAGCCAGGTCTTCTCCTCGCATGCTGATAACTGAGGAAGTACTTGCAAAACTGTGATTATTCATTCAAATGCAGAAGTTTTTATTGGAGTGGCATGTCTTAACGAACTCTTCTGGTGGAAGTGGCTCAAAATTCTTGCTTGTTAGAAAGTGAAATATACAAGTAAAGCTGAAGGGGTTAGATGTTCTGGAGAGTGAACCTTAGAGTGCATATTGCACTGTAAAATTAGCGAGCCTTAGTGGAATTAATTGTGCAAGCTAGATATATTTCTCATATAGCCAGCCACCTAAGATACCACTGAAACTTGAAGTAGGATTGGTAATCATCAAGTAGTTCACAGCTTTTTCTATTTTATTGCACGTCTTCCCCTTTCAGGGAGCTTGATAAGCCCCCTCAGCCCAGCTTCCCCTCCACCCTGCTCCCCGACTGGGTCCCCTAAAAAGTCAAAATAGAAAATGCTGGAGATGACAACCACAACTCCCCCTTCTAACTTAAGGTAGTTCCCAAAAGGTTTATTTCTTGACTTTCTCAATATGGACATAGTTTTCTTTTCTCAGAACGCCACGGTAATCAAATCATGCTTGTGCCCTGCTAACAACAAGCACATTTAAACATGATGGATTGCTGTGGCTTAGCAAAGGTCTATCTACGCTCCAAATCTATACACGCCAATTTTGCATAGAAAAGAGTCTGCACTTTTTCCAGCTGAGCACTTAAAAACATTGGTCTGAGGAAATGCTTTAGTTGTTATTTGATTTATATTTGCAATTTTGCAAGTACAATGAATTTTCAAATTTACCGTGCATGCCCAGAAATGCACACAAAACTAGATGTTAATATATTCAATGCAATGGCCCAAACCTCTCTCAGTCCCTCAAATTAATACCTGAAGAAGAACTATAAACCATTAAAAGATGTTTTATGAAAATGAGCCTCAACAAGTCTGATTTTGTTTTCGTACTAGAATGCCAATAGCAAAGCCAATAATAGAGCTGGCCTGACTTCCACCGGATCAACAAATACATATGTTTTTGCTCTGTACTTGCAGACTGTATGTTGTATTCGTACAGTGACAGACTGAAGCAAAATATGCAAAAGCCCTCTTCAGCTGGAGGTAACTGCAGAGCAGCCGGTGTCACTACAAGCAGGAAAAGGTTATGGCTGACCCATAAAAAAGCTGCTGCCTGTGGAACATGTGAAATCTGGTTTGAGTCTTGACTACTGCAGAAACAAGTGGCCAGGGCTGATGGGTGATCTCTGTTGTTTACATCGAAAGCTGCAAGACTTGTAAAGTCCACCTCAGAAATCCCACATTCAGGATGCTGTAAATTGCAACTACTTCAAAACAAATAAAGTTTCAATGCCTCTCCACAGCCCTGCAGGAGGTTCATGGGCAGCAGAAACCACCGTGCACCTCACAGCTTCATTCTCTGGTAGTCACAAGGAGCGTTACAGTGCACTGTGCTTTAGAAGTAGAAGAGCTTGTCTTCTCCTTGCCAACTGTATGGCTGCGCTTCATCCGTCTGAGTCATCCCATCCTCTTTCTTGGGAATTTCAGATTACATAAGATATCAAAGTTACATGCATACCATGTTGTGCAAGGTTGTATGTGCTGAAACATGAGTGGCAGAGCTGGAAACAATGTATGCTAGCACCAAAAGCAATGAAAAAACAGAAACTCTTCACACTTTTGTCTCGTGTTTCAGTCATTTCCCACAACAATGAAACTTCTTTTGCTCCCCTGGAGAGGGAAAATGATTTCTGAGAAAATATTTTTCTTCTTAGTAATTGTAATCAGATGTTTGCCTGGACTGAATACTTGTAAAAATCTGTATTCCTCTCCAAAAAGAAGCTCCTGCATAACATTAAATAAAACCAAAGTCACTTGACCTGGATTAAACTTTTGGCTCCTTTGAAATCTCAGAAATCTTGCAACAAATTGCAAAATTAAGATTTCAGGCTTTGGACAACCCTGAGAGGGGCTCATTTTTTTGTGCATATTTCTGTCTTGGTTAAATGGAGGTGATTCCTACTGAGAGTACAAAATGCATGGATCACGAAAATAACATTGGTACCTGAGCAGCTGGAAAGCGTAGCTACCTCTGGCTCTGCTCCTCTGCAGCAGAGCCTTGTGTCTGCCTCTGTTGTGTTCAAGTTGGGAAGTATTCATGAATTCCCCATCCTGAATTTCTGGGGTTTCCTGACTACCCAGGGTCTTACCCGTTCCTCAGATGGAGTGATCTCATCAGCGTCAACAACTATCACATGAGGGGTTTTGTTACCCTTTTTGTCTTCTGAGGCAAGCACCATGCATATAAGACAGTGCTTTGCTTTAGCAGAACTATATTTTTAAATGCAGGTGCTGTTATTTGTTGATGCAAGAAGGCAGATCAAAAATGCATCACTTGCACTTGCTGGAGTTGAGACTGGGACAGTCCTTTCTGTTGGTGGTTGTGTCTCACAGGGTCTCACAGAACAGCTGCTTCACCTGATCTAATCTGATCTAATGAGCGATTATTCCCCAGGAGCAAAATTGCCTAGGAACTTCACCTTCTTGCATCTAAGATATCTTCTATAAGATAAAGCAAGTGAAATGCAGCAGCAGCTTGCAAACACACTTGGCTTTTAACAATGTGTAGCAATAAATTGGTGATTTTGTGCACACCTTTTTGCCCGTTATCCGAAAGACAAAAGAATAACAATAACAAAAAAGATATATTGGTTTACATTTTAGACACATTTCACACAGATTCAATAACTGTTCACTGTAAATGTTTCCCTGATTTTATTTATTTGATTCAAGTCCAAGATCCAAGTCACTGAAACATTGTTTCTCTCTAGTCTGTGTATTTAGTCTTATACTTCGCAAAGTATTTCCTATTTTTGTAATAGATTGAAGGAAAATTCAAGGGGTGAAAACAATCCCTTGCAGATCTTCAAAGTCTACAAGTACACTTATGGCTTAGGTCCATCATTAAAATCCAATTAAGAAAAAAAAGGATTGCAAACAAAGACTTTTATTGCTTTCCAGTACTGGTCATGAATGTTTAATTCACAGTAAATTATTTATTGGGTGAACCTCCACACTTTTCATAACCATGAACTTGTCGACAAGCAGATTTCAAAATTCTCATTTGTTTGTTATGCAGAACATTATTGTAAATAAATGAAGCATGACTCATAAATAATCATACTTCGCTGGTTATTCTGACAGTTTTACAGGATCTAGATACAACTGTGCCATTTGGTTCCTCTTGTATAACTAGATGGACCACGCGTGTAACCGTGCAGGTCCAGACCCACCTCTAATGGAACTTAGTTTAGTTCCTCCCTGAGGAGCATGAAGTGGGATGAAGTCCCACCCCCTCTCAGTGGAAAGCAGGTTTATCTATCAAATATATAAAATCTATCTATTTAAATATATAACTTGAATTTATCATTGTTGCTGCTTAGACTGAATAAGTGACATTTGAAGCTATGACAGTATTAATTTTTTTTATTATTATTATAACCAAGATAGTTGCTTTTGTTGCTGCAGTCTTAAAGAGGCTGGAGGAGCGACAAGTCTACTCCCTTGCCATAAGAATGTATAATCCTTCCGAGATGAAGAGAGGTGAAGGTACTCCATAACGTGTACCTATAAAGATGAACCGTATAGGCTAATAAAGCCAGGGCTGCAGAGCAACTTGATTAATCAAATATCTGAGGAAAAGGCGAGAGAAAGCACTCCACATGTGAGAGGGGGAAGTATGAGAGGAGGCTTAGCAACACCTCTTATTCTTACCAGCTGAGCTGCAGAGCGACAGTGAAGATGTCACCTTCCTCATGCCACAATTTCACTCACTCTGTATAAAGTGGAGGTAACGGTGCTTCTCTTTGTGCTGGTTCAGTGAATTTGTTCCTGCTTCAATAAAGATGCGGATACACTTACAGTAGCATATATAATAGGTATACCGATTTTAAATAGCTACATTACCGTAGACTTCATTTTCTGTTTTCCTTCATTAATATCAAGCCAATTCATTTGAAATTAATGTGATTTCATGAACCTCAAAATATCATAAAATAAACACTTTCATATTTATGTGTGGGCCATTTTAAAAGAGTTGGTTGGTTTTACTTTGCAAGTATAAGTATTTAGTTTTACTTCAGCAGCTACTTTCTTCAGCATGGGACAGTACATTTTCTAACTTGCTGGAGCTGTACAGTCACATATGTCTCACTCCACTGGTATTTCCTTCCCATACCAGAATTAAGGTTCCTTATTAAAAACAGTCAAGCTGTAAAGCATTAACAGAGGATTAATGAAATATACCCAAACTAAGAGTGGATAAGACTGGACATTATATTCCAGTCATTTAACTTTACAAACAGCAAGAGGCCAAAAGAGGGAATATCACTTATGTTCTCAGAAATATGAAGGAGACCCGTAGCTTTTAAACTTACTTTCCAACTATACTATGCCATTTTATGGCTCTACTTCTACTTTCATTCCCTTCATCTGTCTAATCGCAATGTCATTTTACGACATGACAGGAAAGATTTGAATGATGATCCTGGAAAGGAAGATGGATAGCAATAAATTCACAGAGCCAGGCGGTGGGGTAGTCAATTTCCAAGTGCTGCACGGGCGTCACCGCTGTTGGCCAGGTCTTCTCCAGACGTGGATTGATGGGCAGCAGTCCATAGGCAAGGCCTTCATGAAATGGCCATGCTGCCTTCTGGCTATGTCACAGCCTAAAATGTAGAGTCTGAATGGCAAAATGCTGTAAAAATAACAGCTTCCATTTTGTTCTGCACATTTCAAATTCCCGGAGCCAACAAGACCGTGTATGGGACAGCCCCGGTCTCCAGGCCTGGGTCCCATCACCCTGCTGATTATGGGATTAGAAAAATCAGAGTGAGAGCTCAATGGTATTTCAGTGTTTCACCTAGAAAGATGCAAAAAAGCACTTACCACAAGTGCAATTAAGGACTCCTATCTCTGGTGGTCTTGAAAGCCCAGAAGAATGAAATACTTTGCTAACTGAGTTAGAAAACCAATGCCACTGAGATCCTGACTTGAAGCCATTCCTCATATGACCCATTCTCTCATCCTACATGCGGTAAATCACATGAGACCAATGACTGCGTCCTACTTGAAAAAAACAGGCAACTTCATTCTGCCTAGTCTTGATGGCGAAGGGAAGAGTCAGAGCACCTTTTCCCCTCCTCATCCAATCTCTGTTCCTGGTAACTTCAAAACCTTACTGTGACCTGAAAAATGCCTGGGGACACTCAGTGTTTCTCTGTTTGCCAGACTGTGGCAACTGCCGCTTAACTGTGCCCAAGGCAGCTAAGGGTGACAAGAAGCAAGTGCATGGATTACGATGTGCATGACTCCTGTGTACTGAGACCTTAACTGCCAAATAAGCATATCACCTAAACTATAGCCATAAAATGGCTTAATTTAATCTTCCTTACTCCTGACTGGTAGTAGTGAACAGCTGGAGATAGTGACTGCCCAGCTGGGAAGATGGGGGCATCTCCTCGGGTTCCCCTGCGCACATTGCTATGGGTGCTACCTGGCCCTGGTGCCTGCAGCATGCATTCATCACCCCCACGTGCAGTGGGAAGAGATGGCCTGGGAAGCTGAGGCTGCAAAAGGGCTGTTTCACAGAAAAAGAAGGATGAACTTAGATAAACCTGAGGGCACTTTCCACCCTTCTATTTCCCTTTGAATTCTTGGTGTTGATAAGGAATAATGAACTGTTTCCTGTAAAGCTGATTTCACTATTAAAAAAAACCCACAAGCAGGGGACAAAACACTGTAATCATAGGCCATTCTATGTTTTTTCTCTTTAAATCTAGGTTCCCTTAGCTAAAGCTAGGTGACCCGTGATTTTCTCTAGTGGTTGCATGGAAACTCTCTTATCCTACTCTGATAGAGATTAATTACTCCAGCTACATGCATTCAAGGGATTTGCAGGACTGTCTTTCTGAGCCTCTAGAACAGAAGAAGAACACTACCATTGCATCCAAATAATTGCTGGTAGCATATCTACATGAGAGAAAGGTATACAGAAAAGACTTAGACCCACAGAGACAAAGTTAAAAACAAAACCTGAAGGAAAGGAATAAAAATGCAGGGATTGAGATCAGGGTAAATGGTCTCCAGTGTGTCTGCAGGGAGATTATCCCTGTGCTTTAGGTCGTGAAGAGGGAATGAGGTTTGCTAGACCCTTTTTGGCTGTGGCATGAGGTGTTTTAAGGCGAGTTTCAGTTAGCAACAACCTCTCATAAATAAAGACATGAGATCTGTGGACTCAGGCCAGAGGCTCCTTTTCTATTTGAATTCTTTCAGGTTTTATTAGTGCTAGTGGCTTATAAGTTATTGGTCTCTCCTCTTGCCCTTCATGTTATTTGGATCACTCTTTCCTCAAAGGTATCCCCAAGGCTCTCAGGCTGTACTTACCTTTGGCACAGCCGAGGGCTGATGAGCTCCCTGCATGGCCCCTCTGAAAGCCCCAGACATAGCTTCTGTACAGGCCCTTATTCCTCAATATTTGGGACCCTAATAATTTTTTTAAATATGGTACCTCCCACAAAGCAAACCTCCTCATAGCTGGTGCCTTTCCTTGGTATTTGCTTTAAGTGCCTTCCCAAGCAGTTTAAGCTGACCAGGGCTTTTACCATGAATTCGTCTTGCTCATGATATGTGATGTAGCAGGCCTCACCTTGCCAGTTAGGGCTACTTATAACACCTATGGAAAGTAAACTTCTCTCTTTTCTGCAATACAGTTCTACCATCGTTCTTCTTCAGCTGTCTCCGCCTCCAAAAATGTTTTCCTTTTGCATATCAATGCTCATTGTGACTAGTGGCACACACAGGCGCTCAATTTTTCTCACAGCTAGCTTACTGTACGTATGTTTGATATGTTCCCAGGCATGAAATACGTTACTGGGCTATGTGGTTCTGCTCTGCTGCCAAAGAAAGCCATAATGTACAGCAATAATTTGAATTTACAGTCCCAAGAAGCAATTTTTGAAACAGAAAACTCTTCCCAGAATTTCAGAGCAGTGGGGGAAAAACCAGCAATTTTCTTTCAGAACAGCTTCACATTGCCTGGGAAAAGCACAGCAGAAAGAGGGTACACATTGAAGTATTTGAGAAAGATAAGGTTCAAGAGGATTGTAATACTAAAAAAATTGCTTCCTTAGAAGGATTCATGCCTTACTTTCCTATTCTTGCACCTCAGAGGTGCAGTATGGCAGTCAGAAACACTGCCTTCCTTCTCCAGCTGTTCTGATGCCAAGGCGGTGTCAGTCCTAGTGCAGCAGTATACGTCTCATCTATTTTGTACAATGGTTTGGCAAAATGTCAGACCCCTATCAACAGTGATGCCCACACGGCTGTTACAGCCTGAGCAGCTGTGCTATTGCTGGTGAACAGAGGGTTTGGAGGGTTTTGTTTTTTTGCTGTTTTGCCCTGATCTTGTTATTCATGGGCCTTCAAACCTGGACTGCAGAGAACGTTTGCCAAAGGGAAACGTCTTTGGTTCATGGTTGGATGTTGTCCTCGGAGGTGGTAAGGCCTCCAGCACCGCCTCTAGTAGCTGCTGTGGCAGGGGCCAACATCCAGTGGAGACCATCTTTTTTCCAAGGTCACTCAGTAATCATCGTTGTAGTTAGGCTCTGGATCGCATTCGTGAAGTCAGGGTCACTTCTCCCATTCGCCCACTGCTGATACTCAGTTTCATGCCACACCTCACCAAATACATACGCCAACCCAAGCAGTTGCAATTGTGTCCCTCTGGCTGGCTCCCATCTAAGCAGCAAAACCTCAGACTACATTAGGAATAACATCAGGGCGAGTGCGTGCATCCTGCCGGGCTGTGCAGAGCCTCTGGCCAAGCCCTCAGCCTGGCCCCAGCTCCCCACCTGCAGAAATCAAGGCAAGTGGTCCCTGTCACCAAAACGGGGAGAGCGCCGGAGCCAGAAGCCATTGCGAGCCAGAAGCCAGGGCAGATGCACAGCGGCTTTGTGAAGCTCAGCCTGGAAATGAGCTTTTTCTTAACCTATAGAGAATTCAAAAGAGAGCTTGCTCCTGCCCTGAGGAAGGGCTGTCATGCCTGAGGATGGGGACAGATGCTCCTGAGCACTGCTATTCATTTTACTATCATCTCTGCATAAGCGCTGAAGTACTAAATGTAGAAAAAAAAAAAAAAAGAAAAAGGAAAACCAAAGGAAATTACAACGTAGCCCATATCAAAAGTAGTATCATCTCTAGTTTACTGGCCAAAGATTAGTTTTCAGAAAACGCCTGGATTAAAAACATAAAAAAAGGAATTGCAGAAGGGTGAAGATTGGACCTATTTTTACTTTGTGCTGATGAATCAATTCATATCAACAAACACGCTGATTTATTTAAACAGTGTTCCAGACTGCTTGTCTGTCTCGGATATCAGTTTCTGCCTGTTTGCTTTGTTTTAATTCCACATACCAAAGAAAAGCTGTATAAATCTTCCTTCCTGTCCATCTTAGTCCTGATTAAGCACACTAACTCACTCCTTTCGGGACATACAAATACTGGTTCATGATTGACGGCAATTCTCTGTCATCAGGGATACAAAGACAGTCCCTGCATTTCTTCTGCAAGAAAAAATCCAGCTCTTCCTACCGTAATTTAATTCACAGTGGGTGGGAGATTCAGAGAGTACAAGTGCAGCCACCAGTCAGCCAGCCCAAATCTTTCCAAGTCATTACAAATGGGGCTGTGGCAGTAGCTGTAGTAGTTGCACTGTGTTAACGTGGGGCTTCTTCCGTCATGGATTTCAGATACAGCCCCCTAAGCCAGTGTGAGCTTTGTTACCAAACCCCCACCTCGATACAGGCTTTTCAATTGTTATTATTTTTTCTGGACTGGAAATTGCTAAATGTCTGTTCAAAGCCAAACGAAAACTAGGGTGAGACTAATAGCTGGAATTGTCATAGTCAAAATGAGTTAGTAAATTAATTATTTCAGTTGCTGTAAAGATAAAAAGGAGTGTCATACTTCTCTGACACTGAAGTCTTTATATCCAGTTCTTGTGTTACGAGGAAAGTCTGCACAAGTTTTTTTAAATAATACTTGACTTTAATAGGGAAAGCTAACAATAACCGACGTTATTTTTATTCACAGAATGTCTATCAAATTTAATGCTATTCCAGGGAGTTTAATGGCATTGTTAATTGTATTAAACGCCTTCATAAGTCTTCTGCTGTTACACAAAATATTTTCAGAACATATGCTGTGGATATTTCAGTCTAATATCATATTCCACAAGTTTTATGGTGGTTATTGTTACTGGTATAAAAGCTCTGAAATGTTCCATAAGTCACTTCTTATAAGAAGCTGCTGGGTACAAAGCAGCTAGAAAATAATAGCTGAGTTTTTGGCAGGTCTTAAATTTAACAAATACGTACTTAAATCAGTCAGGGACTCAGGGAATACTGTATTTCTCTCTCTGTTTTCAAAGCAGCATTTGGATCAGTCAGAAGTCCTTTTTAATTCTTCCAAGGCAGAATCATTAATAGTTCCAGGACATACAAATTTTCAGTTGCTTGCACTCTCTTGCTATTAGAGCAGCTTTAGTTTCTGTCAGCATTTCTGTTAGCTATTCTTTAAGCTGGAGGCTTGTAACTTTGAATAACACCCTTTCTGTCCTGAAACTTGGCGATATACGTTTATTAATCAGAGGGCTTCAGATATCTTTCTGCTTCTTTGCCACATAGCCAAAGTTATGACCCCTTAGTTCCATTAAAGTTGGATATCTTAAGGGAAAAATGTACGTATAGCTCCACAGAAAGCAGAAACTCAGAGTGATTTGCAAAAAGAGAACAGCAAGTGATCTCATGAAAATCTATAAAGCATCAGATTTATTTCTTGAGGCCAAAACAATCTGCAACCTCTTTTATTTTTCCTTCCATAAAGGAGATATAGGAAAAACTGCTCGGAAATCCGTAACTTCTAGTGTCTTGTGAATTTGGGATATATATGTTTTTTCCTACAGTTCAGTATTTTGGGGAGCTTTAGGCAGTTCTGGCTGAGAGTCAGTGGGGCGATCGCGGAGAAGCTGGAGATGGTTCTGCCCTCTCAGGCGCAGGTTTGGGGTGAGATGGGACCTGCCCAGCCAAGCCACTTGAAAGGCAACGATTATGCTCATCAGGTTATAGCTTGATTTTCTACAGCATGATCAAATCGCATTCTCGCACAGAATCAAATTATTCACCACTGATACCTATGTAATTTTAAAGCTTAACTTCATCATGATAACTGTTATTTTCATAGCTATCAACTCCTTTTTTTCTCTACCTTCTTGACAAAGGTTTGTGATTGACAGGCAGGAACGACACTTTTTACTGTGATCAACTGATGGCAGTACTTAGTCTTTCTCCATTACAGCACACCTCCCATGATAAAAGATATTTCAGAACACACCGGAAAAGAAACATAAATTATTACTATAATTGCTTTGTAGTTTTTCTCTGTAAAACATAGCTATTGGATGTGTTAAACGCCATTCATCATTTAACTTTCACTTCTCAGACATGCAGTTAGATCACAGCATCTTCCTGAACACAGGGTGACAGCAGTTAGTGTTTAATTAATAAAGCAGTGAAATTAACGCTACTCTACACTCAGATATTCAACTGTTTCTAACTTTGATGTGGCTCATTTACAGGACATATGTTTTCTTGCTGCTAAGAATATTTTGGATCCCCATATATGGTAACTGAGTGTGGCTAGAGATTCCAGTTGTTTTTAATATATCTCAGTTCTAGCACACCTAATGTCATCTCCTTTCAGTATTTATGAACCTTCAATCTCTTTTTTTCTTGTTGAAACCATCTTTACCACACATAGGAGAAACAAACCCTCCAAATTTGGCACATCATAAAGGTGAGAAATTATTAGATACAATTCCCATGACAGACTACAAGTAGTTTGGGAGAAGTCCCAGATGGAGGGTGTTTTTGCAAGAGGAAAGATGAATTATTGGTAAGGCAGACCACAAGACACATAGGACACCCTAAGTGCTGGGAAAAAGAGAGAAACCTGGAGGAAGATACATGTATACAGAATATTAAGGAAAAAATGGAAAAAATATTAAGGAAAAAAAAGAAAAATGCTCACCTTAAAACTGCCACCAAAACTAATCCAAGTCTCATTCGCAAAAAAATAATTAAAATTCCCTGTTCACTTTTCTAGCATGTGAAGAAAAGCAAAGCTGTCCCTGTCTTTGCCCTGGTACCCTGTTAGCCCTACCTTTTCCTATATTTGCTCCACGTAGCATGTCAGATGCTTGTCACTGAAAGCACTGTGATTTCTGTGGAAGATGCAACGTACCATGACTAAGGTTGTAAAATGCTGAGCAAACAGCAAAGGCATAAAATGGATAAGAGGGGCAAAAAAGAGAGGCCCTGCTGTTAAATAATCCTTCAGACACTGTTCTGAACAACTTGACAAGATTAATAAGCTTTTCTCATAATAATCCCCTATAAAATGTGATGTGTAGGAACTGGGAACATCCATTTGTTCTGTGTTAAGCAAAGGACAGAGGACGATGATTAAGAGGAACCGATGTTGGACTCGCTGACTTACAAATACTTTTTTAAAAGTATCTGGGCCCACACTCAACTAGCGATGGGGAAAGACTTCATTTCCTACTTTGGAAATGTAGGTTCTGCCACCAAAAAAAATGAGGGGACAAACACTTAGATACACAGATTCACATGGGCCCTGTCTTTGCAGCGCTTTCTGATGCTGCCACTCTTCTGTGTGTTTCTAAGAGATTTTACCAGGACCTGAAAATATTCAGCAAAGTTTTATACTGCTTCATTCAATCTTTTTTTTTGTTTGTTTTATTTTTCTTTTCAGATATACATTTGAAGGCAGAGATGCATTTCTAGAATACAAATTGAGTATATGTTTCACATATAAAATATGTTTTCCAAGATACCATTTGAAAGCCCTTCCGCTTGCTGCTATGCACTGATTAGCAAGAGCATCCCGAAAGTGGTATATTGCACCCTATAGGAATGTAGGACACAGGCACACAAATCTTATTTGGAGCACGGAGGAACCATTTCCTCACTGAATTGAAGGGCAATTGTAATTTCAGTCATGGGCAAAGATTTCTGTTTCTAGGAAATTGAAACTGTTGAAGTTGCTCAAGGACAAACAGCTTATGTTGACTTTATTTTTACACACTCCCCAGCCTCCCCCCCCCCCCCC